>Ga0316194_10001091_pt1 | contig 18557 bp, 14 predicted proteins | sample CroRivsedime1_MG_FD_204936 | JGI IMG/M metagenome (GOLD analysis project Ga0316194, IMG submission 204936) | Coastal sediment microbial communities from Maine, United States - Cross River sediment 1 | ecosystem: Environmental > Aquatic > Marine > Coastal > Sediment | place: USA: Maine...
GGGAAGGTGCTGAAGCGGGAGCTGAGAGCGCCCTACTGGGAAGGCAAAGATCGAGCCGTGAATTGAGAAGCGGTTGCCGGTGACAGAGCCTGTCGAGCATGGCGCGCTCCTCGAACTGATCGTCGGCCTCTTTCAGGCGAATGGACTGTCTCGCGAGATGGCCGAAGTTGTGGGCCGCGGCTTTGTCGAGGCGGAACTCCTCGGCTTCCGGTCACACGGCGTGATCAAGGTGGTGAACAACCTGAACTGGCTGCGCAGCGGCGCAACTCGCGCTTCCGGCGAACCGGAAGTGCTCGCCGAACGGCCTGCGATTGCCAGCTGGGACGCCCTTGGTTTGCCTGGCCACTGGACGGTGCATCTGGCGCTGCAGCATGCCATTCCCCGGGCGAGCGAGCAGGGTGCGTTCACCATGACCCTGCGCCGGTGTCAGCATGTGGCCTGCCTTGCCTCTACCCTGATGCCGGCGATCGACGCACGCATGATCGTGCTGATGATGGTGAGCTCGCCGGATGAAGCCTTTGTCAGCCCGTTCGGCGGCAGTGAGCGACTCTTTTCCAACAACCCGATCGCTCTGACCGCGCCGGGCCCCGGCTATCCCGGAGCGTCTGCGTGGCCGATTCTGTTCGATGTGAGCATGGCGATCAGTGCCGGCAGCCAGATTGCGCGAACCGCCCGGCTCGGCCGCAAGCTCCCGGAAGCTGCGCTCAAGACTGCCGCTGGCGAGGTGACCGATGATCCGACCGAGCTCCGTCGGGGCGGTTCGGTGATGCCCGTGGGCGGCGCCGGCCACGGCCACAAAGGCCATGCGCTGACGATCATGACCGAAGTGTTGAGCCAGGCGCTGTCAGGCTACGGACGTGCGCAGAAGAGCCCAGAAAGTGAGCTGAACAGCGTCTACCTGCAGGTGATCGATCCGGCGGCATTCTCTGAGCCTGCCGATTACGATCGGGAGATCCGGCATCTCGTGCAGATGGTGGAGGGCAGCAGGCCCGACGATCCGGCCGATCCGGTTCGTATGCCAGGCCGCAGCGCCTGGACCCGGCGCTCGAAACAGATGGCCGAAGGGGTGACGCTAGACCCAGGCGTCCTCGAAGCGCTCGAGCCATTCGCGAAGGAGGCAGGCCTGCACCTGCCGGATTGAGTCAGCCTGCCGCGGCCGCCTGCCGCATTGCTTCCCGGAACCTGATCAGCTCCTGGTCGCCGGGTTGCAGCTGTATCAGCCGATCCAGCAGCGGCAGCGCCTCGCTGAACCTGGATTGATCCCGAAGCATGGTGACCGTGGCAATGAGCAGCTCCGGATCGTCGGGCCAGCGCTGCAGGAGGCTGGAGAGCACGGTCAGCGCTTTCGTCGTATCGCCGGAATCGTTCAATGCGATTGCCCAGGTGTAAGCGTATTGCCGCTGTCCGGGCGCGAGCCGGGCGGCCTGCTCGAGGTGCGGCAGGCCCTCCGGAAGGCGACCCTGACGGAACAGCCATAGAGCATAGGCGTAGGCGACTTCCGGGTAATCCGGCGCCAGTGCGAGTGCGTCTTCCAGCAGCGGGCCGGCTTCGAGGTCGCGTCCCGTGGCCCGGTACAGGTCGGCCAGCGAGATCAGCCCGGGCACCCAGTTGGCCTGCAGGTTGAGGGCCTCCTTCAGGGCGGCTTCCGCTTCCGGCAGGTTGCCGAGGGCCGCGTGGGCACCGGCCACGTTGGTCAGCGTTTCCGGGTAATCCAGATTCAGCGACTGCTCTTCGATCCAGGTGCTGAGATGCGGCGCCAGCCTCTGACGATAGACCGGGTCCATCTGCAGCGTCGGCAGCAGGGCCAGCACGGTCTGGTGACGTACGGCGCGCAGGTCATCGTCGAGCAGCGGGGTCAGCAGTCGCCAGGCACGGTCTGGAGAAAGGCTGGCCGCGGCAAGGGGGGCGGCGAATCGCAGCAGCGGCTCGTCCTTCCGCGCCGCGCGGATCGCGTCCATGGTGTAGCCACGATTGTAGGCGCCGAGTTTGGCGAGCGCAGACGCACGCACCATGATGGGCCGAGTGGTATCCATCACCAGCCCGGCCAGCTGCGCGTCGGCGCCGGGTACGGCTGAGTCCGCGGCGGCGAAAGGGATGGCGAAGTGTTCGCGATCTTCGGAGCCGAAGTGCTCGGCGAGCACGGCGGTCGCCCAGTCGGCGGTCTGGTCGGTGTGGCAGCTCGTGCACGGCTCCGGCACGCCCAGGGTCAGGCTGAGATCGGGCCTCGGAATGCGGAAGCTGTGATCCCGACGATCATCCACGCCCATGTAGGTTTCCGCTCGCATGTGGCAGGCCACGCATTCAGCGCCGGCGCTGCCCAGCGGATGAAGATGATGTTCAGGCGAGTCGTAGCCACTGCTGCCCGTGGCAACTCCTGCTGCCGTGAACGCGTCGGGCGGACTTGCCTGGTGGCAGAACGTGCAGGTTGCGTTGCCCTGGCGTTTCAGTTCGGCGCTGTGCGGCTCATGGCAGTTGCTGCAGGTGACGCCGGCCCGGTGCATGCGGCTCTGCAGGAAAGAGCCCCAGACATAGACCTCGTCGAGGATCTGTCCATCCGGGTGATAGAGACCGGGGGAGATCAATCTGGGTGAGTAGTGGTCGAGGAACGCCGCGTCGGGTTGGAAGCCCTCAGCGATCTGGCCTCTTCTCGCGTGGCAAGGCGCGCAGCTGTTGATCTGCTCCGCCTGGGAAGTCAGCGCCAGGAGAGGCGCCTCACCCGGATTGGACACATGTGCAGAGCCCGGTCCGTGGCAGGCTTCGCAGCTGACGTCTTCCACTTCGAACGTCGTCTGGTAGCTTCGGGTCTGTGGATCGTAACCTTTGACGACGCCGGTGGAATGGCAATCTGCACACTGGCTGTTCCAGCGGTTGGCGCGTCCCTGCCAGTGCATGGGATCGCCCGCGGGATAAGCTGCGCCGTGCAGGTTGTACCAACGCTGGCCGCCGTCGTCCTGCGGACGGCTGTCCCAGACGATCGGGTGGGTCTGCCAGGCGCCGTTACCCCCGTCGACGACGTACTGCTGCAACGGCTCGACGCCGAACGTAAATCGCGGTGTGAGACCGTCGCTTTCCGCGTTGGGATATATCCTGAGATCGCCTTCCTCAGTGCTGATCCTCGTGCCGTCGATCTCAACGTCCTGGTTTGCCAGAACGGATTCCGCGGTGGCGACCTGAAGCGCCAGATCGTGGTGGGAGTTCTGCCACTGCTGGTAAGCTGTTTGGTGGCACTCGGCACAGGCGCTGGTTCCAACGTAGCCTGTATCCACCGCGGCTGTGTTGGAGTGTGCGGGTTCGGCTGTCTCTGCGCCGATCTCATCGACGGTCGGTTCCGAACAGACCGTGAGCAAAGGCAGTGGAGCCAGGAGCACCAGGTGCTTCAGAAGGAGAGTGGCGTGTCGAGACGAGGTGCCGAATAGACGGGTGAACTGCATGGTGGCGGAGCATAACAGGATGAGACGATTGGCATGAGTGCACTCGAGCGGGAATTCGCGGCTCTGGAAACAGACCTGCAGGCGTTGCTCGGCCTCCTCGAGGAAGCGGAGGAAACCTTCTGGCGGAACACGCTGGCGCGCGGGATGCGACAGGTGCGGGATCAGAAGCTTGCCGGTGCCACCTACATTCTTGGCTGCTATGGCGGGGTCGAGACCTTCTCTGATCTGGTGATCGGCCGGAAATTCGAAGACACTGAGCCGCTTCGATTCCGTAACCTGAATGCCCGCCTGTCGAACCTGCGGACCCGTACCTTTGATTCCGCCAACGCCATTGCCGCCCGCCGCAGCTGGTAGACTCCGCCGATGAGCGACTGGATTGATCTGCGCAGCGATACGGTCACCCGGCCTTCGGCGGCCATGCGGGCAGCGATGCACGCGGCAGAGGTGGGTGACGATGTCTACGGCGAAGATCCAACCGTCAACGCCCTGGAAAGGCTCGCCGCCGAGCTGCTGGGTAAAGAGGCGGGCCTGTTTCTCGCCTCAGGTACCCAGTCGAATCTGGTCGCCCTGCTGACGCATTGCCAGAGAGGAGATGAGTACATCGCGGGCGGCACCGCGCACACCTATCAGTTCGAAGGGGGTGGTGCGGCGGCATTGGGTGGTATTCAGCCACAGACGCTGCCGTTTCAGGCAGATGGCACTCTGGATCTGGTTGCGGTCGAAGCCCTGATAAAGCCGGATAACGTGCACTTCGCCCGGACGCGGTTGCTCTGTCTGGAAAACACTCAGGATGGCAAGGCGACGGGCTCCGGGTATTTCGAGGCAGCCCGCGAGCTGGTCGACCGGCACGAGCTGCGGTTGCATCTCGACGGCGCTCGCTATTTCAATGCGGCGGTCAGTTCTGGAGAGCCTGTTGGCGCGATTGCGGCACCCTGCGACACGGTTTCACTCTGCCTGTCGAAAGGTCTGGGGGCGCCGGTTGGCTCGGTGCTCGTCGGGCCACGAGATTTCATTCATCAGGCGCGCCGCTGGCGGAAGATGGTCGGCGGCGGCATGCGCCAGGCCGGCGTCATCGCCGCAGCGGGGATCTACGCCCTCGAGAACAACATCGAGCGACTGAGCGAAGACCACGAGAAAGCCGGTATGGTGGCCGCCGCCGTCAACGAACGATTCCAGGGCGCTGCCGTGGTGAATACCAACATGGTGTTCGTCGAGATGCCGGCCGATGAGTTCAACCGGTTGCGTGAGCAGTTCGAATCGAGACGCATTCGAATGAACCGCAACCGCTGGGTGTTCCATATGGATGTCAGCTTTGAAGGGGTTGAACGGATCGTTGCGGCGATCGGCGATTTCTAGCCCGTGCCTGCTGGCACCTGCTGCTGGGGCGTCATCACCACCCGGCCGACGGTTTCCCGATTGTTGAGTCGATTCAGGGCGTCCGGCAGCTTGTCGAAACCGATCACCGTATCGATGAGCGGCGAAATGGATCCGGCCTCCAGGAGGGCGGACAACTCGGCGTAGCATTGCCTGAAAGGTTCCGGGTTGCGGTTCCAGTAGCCGCCCATGTGCACGCCGACGACCGAATAGTTCTTGACCAGCATGTGATTGAGCGGCGCGGAGGGTATGTCTCCGCTGGCAAAGCCGATGACCAGCAGCCTTCCTTCCCAGGCAACGAGTCGTCGGGCTATTTCGAAGTACTCACCCCCCACGGGGTCGTACACCACGTCAACGCCGCGACCGTCGGTCATCTCCATGACCCGCTCGTAAAGGTCTTCGCTGTTGTAGTCGATGACCTCGTCAGCACCCAGATCGCGGCAGGCCTGAACTTTTGTCTGGCCGCCCGCTGCTGCCGCGACCCAGCAGCCGTGATGCTTGGCGAGCTCAACGGCGGCAGAGCCAACCCCGCCTGCGGCCGCGAGCACCAGAACGGTTTCGCCGGCTTTCAGCTGCCCGCGTAGATGCAGGCCGAACCAGGCGGTGCCATAGGTTACATGCATGGCGCAGACTTTCACGGGGTCGGCTGTTGCTGGCAGTGGCGTCGCCTGCTCTGCCAGCAACATTGCCTCCTCGGCGAACGCGCCGCAGCCGTCAACGGTGGGGCCGATAACTCGATCGCCCGGCTGAAATTCCGGGTTCGAGGCGCTCAACACCTCACCGACCGCGTACATGCCGGGCACGAAGGGGGGTTCCAGTTTGACCTGATAGCGGCCCTGGCATTGGAGAATGTCTGCGAAGTTCAGATCGGCCGCCAGAACCCGGACGTGGAGACGATCCGGTCCGGGTGGCGGCATGCTGACCTCCGCCGGGCGCAGAACCTCCCAGGGCAGGCCGAGTTCGTTGAGCTGCCAGGCGCGCATGCTCAGGCCAGCCGGACGCTTGGCAGCTCGTTCAGGCCAAGCTGCTGGCGAACGTCTGCGTTCGCCTCGGCCATTAAGCCGTCCACGGGAATACCGGTGCTGTCGGCGATACGCACCATGCGCTGGAAATTGCCGATCACGCTGGCCGCATCCACCATCTCCGCTTCGCCCAGGCGGGCAACCAGCTCAGCGCGTGCCGCCTCCAAGTCGGACGGATTCTTCAACACGGCATCCGTGAAGCGAGCCAGCTCGCTGCCGCCGGGGAGGCCGCTGTCCGCATCCTGACCCTGAACGATGGCGTCCAGATTCACAGATTCTCCGCTTGTCTCGCTGCTCCCACGGAGCATCAGGCTATGTGCGTTGGTTCAGTAGAAGCAGTCGTTGTAGTAGGAAGTCCGGGCGGCGACCAGTTCGGTCTGCGTGCGCGAGAGCGTCAACCGTCCGCGCTTCGAGAAATCGCCCACCTCCGGGGTCGGCAGGTAATGGGCCTCGCCCAGATTGTTCAACCAGCGTACGGCGTCCGGTACCAGGCTCATGGCCCGGATGACGTGTCCCATCTGCGGTGCGCCGAAGTAAATGTCCGACTCCCGTTCCGTGAGGTTCTCGGGGTAGATCATCGGCACCCAGGCCACATCCACCGCAGCGCCGGGGGGCAGGTAGCCATCGGGATCACCGGGTTGCGGCTCAGGCAATGGCTCGAGTGGTAGACCGAGGGCAATGTGCAGTGTGTCGATGCTGATCAGATTAACGACCAGGCTGACCATTTCCACGTAGTGCCCGTAGCTGAACGGATCTTCATCGATCAGGCTTTCGACCCAGGTGCGCGTCAGGCGGGCAGGATCAGTGGTGATCCGATGAACCGCGTCCACCACCTTTTCGCTGAGGACGCCGCCGGCGCTGTCGTGGACGCCGCTCACCGCATTGGGTGAGAGCGCCGCTTTGCGCTCTGCGCACAGCGCGCAATCCCGGGCAGCTCTGCTGGCTGCGGCGATTGCGACCCGCTCCGATCCCGTCCACCAGGACCCGGGTTCTGCCATGTACTGCCAGGCGCCTCTGTGGGCTTTGGCCTTGTATTCGGGGATCTTGAAAGGCGCGTTGCTGTAGTCGAAGGCCATGGTCAGCTGACCGGATCCAGACGCACGAAGTAGCGTGGCGGGAAGCCGGTCAGGAAGCGAATGAGGAAGGGCAGGGGCTGCACCACGGTGTCCAGTCGCTCGTGCACTTCGTCCGACACCGGCACGGCGACGTATTCGCTGCGCTCGCCGCCTCTAGTTACGGCGACCTCGGGATTGTCCTGGACCGCCCGGAACCAGGCCCTGGGCCAGTGGTTGGCGGCCACATACAGCGTGCCCTCGTCATCGATGGTGGATAGCACCCGGTCGTTCTGGTTCCCGTCTGAATCCGTGGTGGTGATGATCAGGGTGTTGCCCTGCTCGGGCTGGTAGTAACCGAGCAGTGACTCGAACAGCACCACGATGCCGACATATACGGCCAGCAGGATGCCGATGATTTTGGCGATCTTCATCTTCGTCTCTCTCCTATTCTGCCGTTATTCTACCCACAGCCATGCGGGAACCGCGATCCGAAATCAGTCGGGTTGCGCTTCGACGGGGCTTATCAGCGTGCCGAGGTGTTCGGTCGAAATCTGCACGGTCGTTTCGGTGCTCGCGGACAACTCCGGCAGATAGTGGAGAACGGCCACCAGATCTCCGGTGCTGAGGGATCGTTCCTGAGCCAGATCGAGAGCGATTGTTTTAGGGTCCGGCAACACCAGATCTACTTTCTGTTCACCTGCAGTCACTTCCAGTGCGAACTCGAGGTCACCCGGCAGCTCATCCGGCGTGGTCAGCCAGGGACCCGCCGCCAGAATGGCCGGGGAGAGATAGCCGATCAGCATGTAACCGAGCGCGCCGTACCCTTCTTCCGTCTCCCGCACGGCCACGATCACACCAGCGGCGATGGGTCTGGTGTCACCTTCCGGAATTCGCAGTGGCCGCTGGCTGCCGCGAAGAAACTTCGGATCTACATTCACCGGCTCATCCCGCGCAGCATCGAAAACGCAAAGCAGTTGCTGTGCATTCGGAATCGGCGTGCGCAGCTGAATTTTGTCGAGCCGGTAATCGGGTGAGACTTCGGCGGCCGTATCAAGCGCCCGCACGAGACCGTTTCCGGCCAGCAGGTCTTTCAGGGAATCGTATTCCGGCAGATGACGGCCCAGATCCACGACGCGGCCTTCGATCACCGCGCCGAAGGACGAAGCCTCTCCGGCGTTGAAGCTGAGTAGCTGCACTTGGCCCCGTCCCCCCTGGTTTGACCGTGCCTGGATGCGTGGTGAGAATTAACCACCCATTCAGCCAAGTCAATCGTGATCATGGCTTTCCGGATCACGGATACGCGGAGTAAACATGCGCTCGAATTCTCTCTTTGCGGTTCTCGCCCTTGCTTTCTGCGGACCGCTCCACGCAGAGGCGGTGAGCGCACCGGATCCTGCGGCTGGCCCTTTCGCAGATCCAGGGCACGTCGCGTTGACCGACTACTTTCCACCGGCGGATCCGGAAACGGGTTTCGATGAGACGGTGCCGAAGCCGGACGACATCATCGGTCACCCGATTGGCAGTGCCCTGGCCCGACACGATCTGGTGGTTGCCTGGTTCGAAGCATTGGCCGAGGCCTCGCCGAAGGTGGAACTGGTAGAGATTGGCCGCACGCACGAAGGGCGCCGACAGATCACCGCCATCATCTCATCGGTGCGGAACATTGACCGGCTCGCCGAAGTGCAGCGCGCGCATCTGGCGAACGAGTCTGATGCGCCCGTGTTCACCTGGCATGGTTACAGTGTGCATGGCAATGAGCCGAGCGGTGTTCAGGCGGCCATGGCGGTCGCCTGGTATCTGGCTGCCAGCCGGGATGAGGATGTTCGTGAGTTGCTGCGCGGCACCGTGGTTATGATCGATCCCTCGCTCAATCCGGATGGCTACGGCCGCTTCTCAACCTGGGCCAATCACGCCGCGGGCCGGGTGCCGGTTGCGGATCCGGCGCATCGTGAACGCACTGAATTCTGGCCCGGCGGCCGTGGAAATCACTATTTCTTCGATCTCAACCGGGACTGGTTGCTGCTGCAGCAGCCGGAAACCGTTAATCGGGTGAGTTTCCTGCAGAAATACCGTCCGCTTGTGATGACCGATCATCACGAGATGGGCAGCGACCGGACCTTCTTTTTTCAGCCCGGTGTAGACAGCCGCTGGCACCCGATGATTCCGGCAGCGAACCGACAGCTCACGGAACAACTCGGCAGCTTTCATGCCCGGGCGCTGGATAGAGCTGAGCGCCTCTACTACCGGGGAGAGTCCTTCGATGACTTCTATCCCGGCAAAGGGTCCACCTGGCCGGATCTGCAGGGCACGGTGGGCTTACTGTTCGAGCAGGCGAGTACAGCCGGGTTGGTGCGAGACACCGAGCAGGGCCGCATCACATTACCCATGGCCGTGCACAATCATGTGATCGCGACCCTGTCCACGCTCGAAGGAACCCGGGAACTGGCCGCGGATCTGCGAAGCTATCGGGGCGACTACCAGGAGCGGAAACACGTACCGGCCAGATTGCCAGGTGCCTGGATTTTTGATGACGGCGGTGATCCGAGCAGAGCTGCGGCGATGGTGGAGGTGCTCAAGGGGCAGGGGTTGACCGTGTTCGGCGTTACGGAGGCGGTGAGAGGGGATAACGGCAGCTATCTGCCTGGCCGTGCCTGGGTGGTGCCCGTGCTCGGCGCCCAGGCGCCGCTCGTGCAGACGCTGTTCGAGGATGTGCGCAACTTCGAGGATTCCACCTTTTATGACGTGTCGGCCTGGTCACTGCGTCATGCCTTCGGCGTCCGTGCGAGCCCACTGTCGCGGGTGCCGTCGAAGCTGGACACGGAGAGCCACGTCAACCGTAACTACGGTATCAGCGGTCGCCGTGACGCCTCGGCCTGGGTGCTGCCCTGGGACGACTTCTATGCGCCCACTGTCCTCGCCCGGCTGCAGGCAGCAGGAGTGCGGGCCCGGGTGGCGCTGAATCCGTTCGAATCGACCAGCGATGGCGAAGCTGTGAGCTTCCGGCGCGGCGCGGTGGTCATTCACGAGTCGGATGTGCCGGACATGGAAGAGCGTAAGCGCGACTTTCTGGCGCGGATTGCGGCGGGTGATGCGCCGCTCGTTGGCCTCGATACCGGCCGTTCCAGCAGTGGGCCGGACCTCGGCAGCCCCAGGCTGCGGCCGTTAAAATCGGCCCGGGTCGCCCTAATTGCCGGGCGGGGGGTGGAAGCCTCTTCCGCCGGAAGTATCTGGCATGCCCTGGATGCGCGGCTTGGCTATCCGGTGTCGCTGCTGGAGCTGGAGGTGGTGGACGAAGCGGTGCTGAATCGTCATACGCACCTCATCGTCGCTGACGGAGAGTATGAGGAACTGCCGGAAGTGCTGGCCGTTGCCATCGGCCGCTGGACCGAAGCCGGCGGCGTGCTCATCCTTGTCAGGCGTGCGGCGCTCTGGGCTCAGACGCTGGGCTGGCTGCCGGATCCAAAGCTCGAAGATCCGGAGAAGAAGCGCTTCGCCTATGGGGACATGGCGGCGAAGGACGGCGCTCAGCAGGTGGGCGGGGCGATCCTCACCGTTGAGCTGGATGAAACACACCCGCTCGCGTTCGGAATCCGCGGCGGCAACATTGGCGTCATGAAGCGCGGCACCACCGTGCTCAAGGCCCCCTGGGAGAATCCTTTCACCGTGGCCGGCGCCTATGCCGAGGCGCCGCTGCGGTCCGGCTATCTGCCCGAGGGCTTCGCGGAGAAGTTGGGTGGCACGCCCGCGATCCTGGCGGTGCCGAGAGGAGAGGGCGTGATCATTGCTTTCGCCGACGCACCGGCGTTCCGGGCGGTCTGGTGGGTGAGCCAGCGGCTGCTGGCTAACGCCATCAGCTTCGGCAGCGTGATCGATACGCCTGAGGGCAAATACGGTCCCCAGCGCAAAGACCGATAATGGCGCGGATCCTGGGATCGTAGGCTGCGCCTAGCGGGAGAACGACGCGTCCTGGGCTTGGGCCTCGCTGGTCTTCGCCAGTGCGTCCAGGCGCCGGCTGATCGTGCGCGGTGAGCCCGTCTTCTTAGCCAGCAGCTTGTAGAAGGCCGGCACGATGAAGAGGGTGAGCAGGGTGGCGAGCGATACGCCTGAGAAGATCACGATGCCCAGCATGTTGCGTCCGGAAGAACCAGCGCCCGTCGCCAGCATGAGCGGTATCGAGCCCATCAGCGTGGCGATGGTGGTCATGATCACCGGGCGCAGCCGGATGCCGGCCGCCTCCAAGATGGCGGCCTCGAAGTCCCGTCCGGCATCGCGCAGCTGATTGATGAACTCGACGATCAGCACGCCGTTTTTGGCGGCGATTCCGATCAGCATGATCACGCCGATCTGGCTGTATATGTTCAGCGTCGAGCCGGTCACGTAAAGCCCGAGCAGGGCACCCGCCAGCGCCATGGGCACGCTGAGCAGAATCACAAAGGGATGAATGAAGCTCTCGAACTGGGCCGCCAGAACCAGAAAAACGATGAGCAGGGCGATGCCGAAGGTGAAGGCCAGGCTGCCCGATGCTTCCTTGTACTCCAGCGACTCGCCCTTGTAGTCGATCTGGGCAAACTCCGGGAGCTCTGTGGCGACCACGTCCTCCAGGAAGTCGAGCGCGTCGCCGAGCGCAAAGCCCGGCGTCAGGTTGGCACTGATGGTGATGGCCCGCAGACGGTTGTAACGATTCAGGCTGGCGGCGCCGGCTGTTTCGTCTAGATAGATCAGGTTCGCCAGCGGGATCAGGCCGCCGCTGGTGCTGGAGCGGACGTAAATGTTCCGCAGATCGTCGGCGGCGGCGCGCTGATCCTCCCTCGCCTGCAGGATTACGTCATATTCCTCTCCGTCCTGGACGAAGGTGGTGATGCGCTGCTCGCTCATCATGGCGGCGAGCGTTCGACCGATGGTTTCCACCGACACGCCCAGATCGGCCGCGCGGTTCTTGTCGACCCGGACCACCACCTGCGGCTGGGTTTCCTTGAAGTCGCTGTCGATGCGGGTGAGTCCGGGATACGCCTCAGCGCGCTCAATGACGATGTCCCGCCATAGGGCGAGGGTCTCATAATTGGGTCCGCCAAGAACGAACTGCACGGGCCGGTCACCGCCGCCTCGAGACAATCCGGAGCGGACGAAGGCGAACGCTCGTACACCCGGTACCTGCTGCCAGGCCCCCATGGCCCGATTGACGGCGTCCTGGGTACTCATGGTCCGTTCCTGCCAGGGCATCATGCTGACGATGAACATGCCCGTGTTCGGCGTTGAGCTGCCGAACGCGGGTACCCGGGAAACCACCCGCTGAACCTGCCCATCTGCGCGCATCTGCTGCAACGGTACTTCCAGCTCGTCCATGGATTCGATCATGCGCTTGATGCCGGTGCCTTCCGGTGCGATCACCCGGGCGAAGAAGGCGCCCTGGTCTTCCTTCGGTGCGTACTCCTGCGGCACCTGCGTGACCAGCCAGCCGGTGCCGGCCAGCGCGACCGCGGTGATCAGCACCGCCAGCCAGCTGTGGGCCAGGAAGCCGCCGAGTGCTTTCTGGTAAGCCGCCTCGAAGCGCTCGAATAAGCGGTGCACGACCCGGGTGAATGGATTCACCGTGGTCTTCAGGGAGAGAAACTTGGCGCACATCACCGGGGTCAGCGACAGCGCCAGCACGCTCGAGAAGATGACGGCGGCGGCGATCGTCACCGCGAGCTCGCTGAAGATCACGCCCAGGTTGTCTTCCAGGAAGATGATCGGCGTGAAGACGGCCACCAGCACCGCGGTGGTGGCGATCACGGCGAAGGCCACCTGCCGTGCGCCTTTGTAGGCGGCCAGCAGCGGCTCTTCGCCTTTTTCGATCCGCCGGTAGATGTTCTCCAGCACCACGATGGCGTCGTCCACCACCAGGCCGATGCAGAGGACGAGGGCGAGCAGGGTGATCAGATTGACGGAGAAACCGAACAGCGCCAGGGCGATGAAGGCAGATACCAGGCAGACGGGGATGGTGACCGCCGGGATCAGCATGGTCCGGAAAGTGCCGAGGAAGGCAAGGATAACGATGCTGACCAGCACCGTGGTGATGGCGATGGTCTGATAGACGGAGTTGATGGCTTCGCGGATGAACAGAGAGTCGTCCTGGCTCGGCATCAGCTCCATGTGCTTGGGCAGGTTGGCCTGCACCCGGATGATCTCCTCCTTTACGGCCTCGAGCATCGCCAGGGTATTGGCCGTGGACTGCTTGGAGATACGCATACCCACAGTGGTCTGCTGGTTGGAGCGGAAGGTCTCACGAGTGTTGCGCGGCGCGAGCTCCACCGTCGCCACCTCGCCGAGCCGTATCAGGTGGCCGTCATCGCCGCGACGGATCACCAGGGCCCGGAAGTCGTCCGGGGTCTGGTAGCTGCGCTCCAGGCGCACGCGAAACTCCATGGCCTCGCCTTCGATTCGCCCGGCAGGCAGCTCCAGGTTCTCCCGTCGCAGCGCAGCCTCGATGTCGGTGACCGTGAGCTGTCTTGCCGCCAGCGCCAGCCGATCCAGCCAGATCCGCATGGAGGGCTTGGCGCCACCGCTGGCCTCGACGGTGGATACCCCGGGAATGACCGCGAATCGGTCGACGATGTAGCGCTCCACGTAGTCGTGCAGCTCCATCATGGAAAGCTCGGTGCTGGAAACGTTCATGTACATCACAGGACGGGCGTCCGAGTCGGACTTGGCGACGATGGGCGGTTCCACATCGTCCGGCAGCCGCCCGAGCACCCGGGAGACCCGATCGCGGACATCGTTGGCGGCCTCGTCGATGTTCCGGTCCAGCTGGAACTCGACGTTCACCCGGGAAACCTCGTCCATGCTCGTGGAGCGGATGGCTTTGATGCCTTCGATGCCGCTGATCTGATCTTCGATCACCTGAGTGATCCGGGTCTCGATCACATCCGAGGAAGCGCCGACGTAGCTGGTGCTGACGGAGACAGTTGGCGAGTTGATGTCCGGATATTCGCGCAGGGGCAGGTAGTTGAAGGAGAGAATGCCGAAAGCCACCAGCATGAGGCTGATCACCGTGGCGAATACCGGCCGCTTTACGGAGACGTCCGACAGCCACATATTCAGGTGCCCCCGGGGCCGGGTGGCCGCCCGCCGGGTCCGGGGCCGCTGGCGACCCGCTCCGTGGTCACCGGGCTGCCGTCGCGGATCTTGATGATGCCCTCAGTGATGACCGCCTCACCGGCCTCGAGGCCGCTTTCCACTTCCACCCAGCCGGACTTCCTTGCCCCGATTCGGATCTGTCGCATGCCCGCCCGACCATCTGCGATGGTATAGACAAACACCTGAGAGGATCGTTGTGTGAGCGCGGATTCCGGCACCATGAGCACCTCACGGGTTGCGGTGGTCAGATGGACGGTAAGCAGCATGCCCGGTTTCAGGATCAGATCCGGGTTTTCTATGTGGGCACGAATCGTGGCGGCCCGGGTGTTCTCGTCTATTCGGGAGCCTATGGTACGAACGATCGCGGTAAAGGACCGATCGGGAAAGGCGGAGCTTTCGGCAATGAGGGTCAGGCCCGGACGGACCAGATTCAGATACACCTCCGGAATAGAGAAATCGAGCTTGATGACGGATACGTCGTCCAGAGTGGTGATCGGGCTGCCCGGGGTGACCAGGGTGCCCTCGCTCACTTCACGGAATCCGAGCATGCCGTCGAAAGGCGCACGGATCAGGCGATCTTCCAGCCGGGCAATGATGGATTGATACCGGGCTTCGGCCGCAGACAGGCGGGCCTGCGCAGCGTCGAGTTCTGACAGGGGCACCAGGTTGTCTGCCGCCATGGACTCGAGCCGGCGGGCCTGATTGCGGGCGTCCAGGACATTGGCCTCTGCCTCATCCAGAAGGGCCGACTGCTCGCGATTGGTCAACTCCACCAGCACATCGCCGGCGGCCACCAACTGGCCGTCCTCGAAATTCACCCGGCTCACCGTGTCCGTGAGCTTGGCGGCGATGATCACGGATTCATTGGCGCGTGTGGTACCGATGGCTTCCACCTCCTCGCGCACCGTTCGAACCTCCGCCGGCACGGTGATCACAAAGGTTGGTCCTCTGCTGGCGCCGGGACCGCCAGGGCCGCCGGTGGAGCGCCCGTCGGTGCAGCCGCCGCTCAGCAGCGCGACCAGGCAGACGACGAGCGTTGTTGTGAAGTCCGGTCGCCGGCTGAAGGGTAGGCCGCAAACAGGGACGCTGAGGCGCGGAAAGCGGTCAGGCAAGGGGATCAGCCTCGATGATTGAATGAGTAGGTTACCTGTTCGACCGTACCAGTGTCCTGCCGTTCGATGGCTTCCCGGCAGCTGTCACCATAAACTGATCCGTCCAGCCACATTTTTCAGGGTCGATGAACGAGAATTTCTTTCAGCTGCTGCAGTACGCCTTCTCGAAGAATCCCGACGGGCCGGCGCTGTTGCTCCCGGATGAACGGGAGATCAGCTATCGGGAACTCGCCGCGCGGAGCGCATCGTATGCACTGCTCCTGGACGGGCTGGGCGTTGCCGCGGGGGACCGGGTGCTGGTGCAGACCGGCAAATCGCCGGAGGCGGTGGCACTTTATCTCGGCTGCCTGCGGGCGGGCGCCGTGTACGTGCCGATCAACACAGCCTACACGCCCGAAGAGGTGGCTTACTTCCTGGCCGACGCGGCACCGAAGCTGTTCGTCTGCGATCCTGACGATGCAGCAGGTTTCCGGGTGCTGGCAGCTGAGCAGTCGCCGGACACCAGGGTCCACTCTCTCGGTACGGCAGGGCAGGGCACCCTGACAGAAGCACTCAATGGCCTGCCAGCGGTGGACGCACCGCCCGTCGCCGTCCGCGCTGCGAGTGACCTGGCGGCCATCCTCTACACGTCCGGTACCACCGGTCGGTCCAAGGGCGCCATGCTCACGCATGGCAATCTGGCCACCAGTAGCGTCATTCTGGTGGACTACTGGGGGTGGCGGGAGGACGATGTGTTGCTGCACGCGCTGCCGATCTTTCACGTGCACGGACTGTTCATCGCCCTGCACTGCGCGATGCTGAAGGCCACGCCGATGATTTTCCTGCCGGGATTCGATGCGCAAGCCGTACTCGCGGCGTTGCCTCGAGCAACCGTGATGATGGGCGTGCCCACCTTCTACACCCGGCTGCTGGCTCAGGATGGACTGAACGCCGACCTCTGTGCCCATATGCGGCTGTTCATCAGTGGCTCTGCACCACTGACCAGCCAGACCTTCGAGGCTTTCGAAGACCGGTCCGGGCACCGGATTCTCGAACGCTACGGCATGAGCGAGACCATGATGAATATCTCGAATCCGCTCGTGGGCGAACGGGTGGCGGGTACAGTGGGATTCGCCCTGCCCGGGGTACAGGTACGGATCGCGTCTGACGCCGGCGAGGTCGTCGGGCCTGGCGAAGTGGGCGTGATCGAGGTGAAAGGCCCGAATGTCTTCAAGGGTTACTGGCAGATGCCGGAGAAAACGGCGGAAGAGTTTCGCGAGGATGGCTTCTTCATCACGGGCGATCAGGCCGTGATGGACGCATCCGGGCGGGTCAGCATCGTCGGCCGGGAGAAAGATATGGTCATATCCGGCGGCTACAACGTTTATCCGAAGGAAGTGGAAGTGCTGATCGACGAGATGCCGGAAGTTTCAGAAAGCGCGGTGATCGGCGTCCCGCATTCCGATTTCGGTGAAGCCGTGGTGGCCGTGGTGGTGCCGGCCGCCGGCGAGGTAACGGTCGAGCAGACGGATGCGGCCCTGGGTGACAGGATCGCCCGGTTCAAGCAGCCGAAGCGCGTCGTCAACCTCCCCGAGTTGCCGAGAAACGCCATGGGTAAGGTGCAGAAGAACGAGCTCAGAAAGTCACTGGCGGATCTGTTCGAGGCGCCAGGCTCATGATTCTGCTGACGATCGCGACCGCCATTCAGTTCATCGTCCTCATCGGCCTGGCGGTGGTGGTGCTGTCACTCGCCCGGCAGGTGGGCATCCTGCACGAGCGCCTGAGCCCGGCTGGTATGACTCGAGCCCAGCGCGAGGTCGAACCCGGACAGGTGATTCCTCTGCAGACTCTGCCGGCTTTGTCCGGTGCAGCCGTCGATCTGTCAGGGCGGCACACGGCGTTGCTGTTCGTCTCCGCCGAATGCCCGATCTGTAAATCCGTGCTTCCCGCCTTCGAAGATGCGCTGCCGGAATCCGGATATGACCCATTCTGGGTGGCGGACGGTCTGCCCGGGCCCAGCGGCGAGCTGCCGGACTACAGCACCTTTGCTCGAGATCAGCGCGTGGATGAGGACCGGATGCTCGTTTCCCAGGAGCTGGGGCTCACGCTGGGCGTGCGGCAGATTCCGGCGCTGGTTCTGATCGATGCCGATGGCCGACTGGTCGTCCGGGAAACGCTCAGCGGTCCCCGTCAGGTTGCCGCGCTCCTCTCCGCAAACCCGTCTGCTCAACCGGCCTGAGCCAGTCCGAGTCCCGAGAAGAGCAGATAAACGCCAGTCATCGCCGACAGCAGCAATGCTGCGACCGGGTACGCCCAGCGCCAGGGCGTCATGTCCACCCGGTGGGCGACCGGCGGGACCAGGGCTGATTTACCACGCCGCCAGGCGAACGCGGACATGATCAGAATTTCAGCGAAGAAAAGGATAGCGTACAGATGGATGAAGTGGATGCCTGAATCCCAGAGGAAGGTGAGGGTGCCGTAGGCCGTCAGGTGGAAGCCGATCGCTGTCAGTGCCCCCGCGGCCGGCACCCTGTGCCGCGTCCGACTGGTGAGCACCGCCATCACCACGATGGCGATGATCGGGATGTTGTAGAAACCGGTGAACTTTCTGATCAGTTGCCAGACGCCCTCCGGCGCGTACTGCAGCATGGGAGCGACCAGGAACGAAAACAGGGCCAGCACCGTGCCGAATATTCTGGCGGTGCGAATGAGCGAGGCATCGGAGGTGCCCGGTCGCAGCGGCGCGATCAGATCCACGGCGAACAGGGTGGAGGCACTGTTCAGCAGAGAATTGAAGGAACTCAGAACAGCCCCGAGCAGCACGGCCAGAAAGAACCCGGACAGCCAGCTCGGCAGCACGTCTGCGGCGAGCCGGGGATAGGCATCGTCCATGCTGACCAGCGTGGGCCCGTACAGATGAAAAGCGATCACGCCGGGAACCATCATCAGAAACGGCACGGCGATCTTGAAGAAGCCCGAGATCAGCACACCTTTCTGGCCTTCCGCCAGGCTGGCGGCGCCGAGCGTCCTCTGAATCACGTACTGGTTGGTGCCCCAGTAGAAGAGATTGGCGAAGATCATGCCGGTGAACAGAGTGCCGAAGGGCGTGGGATCAGCCGTGCTGCCAATGGCGTTCAGCTTGTCCGTGTGTTCCGTTGTCAGTCGGACAAGCCCGGCCTGAAAACTGCCGTCTCCCAGCCGGATCAACCCGAGCACCGGCACCAGAGTGCCGATCAGGAGCAGCCCGACCCCGTTCAGGGTGTCGGAGACGGCGACGGCCTTCAGGCCACCGAATATGGCATAGGCGGCGCCAACGAGACCAATGGTCCAGAGCGTCACGACCAGGGCCTGCTCCCGCGGCACGCCGAGCAGCGCCTGCACGTCGAACAGCTGCAGCACGGCCAGCGAGCCGGAGTAGAGCACTGACGGAATGGTGATCAGGCCGTAGCCGAGCAGAAAGAGGATGGC
>Ga0316194_10001092_pt1 | contig 18550 bp, 18 predicted proteins | sample CroRivsedime1_MG_FD_204936 | JGI IMG/M metagenome (GOLD analysis project Ga0316194, IMG submission 204936) | Coastal sediment microbial communities from Maine, United States - Cross River sediment 1 | ecosystem: Environmental > Aquatic > Marine > Coastal > Sediment | place: USA: Maine...
TGAGATCAGGTACTTGAGTACCGTGCGCTCATCATAACCCTGGTTATGTTCCAGGTAATGCGCTTCGCAACCCATTATCTCTATGATCGGCTGCCAGCCAGGCTGACCGGATTTCGGCGTGTCGAGTAGCAGGTTAGTATTCACCGTGATCAGGCGTGCAGTGTTCTCCGCACGCTCGATGTACCTTGCCATCCAGTATATATTTTCAGCGACTCGTGACAGCATCTTATAAAACCTCGTCGTCCACAATCCAGGTATCCTTGCTGCCGCCACCCTGAGATGAGTTAACCACCGTCGACCCTTTGCGCAGCGCGACACGTGTTAATCCACCCATGGTCACCTCCACGGAATCCGGCCCGGTTAGGATGAACGGTCGCAGATCGAGATGGCGAGGCTCGACACGGTTACCGACCAGCGTAGGGGCGGTAGAAAGCGTCAGTAGCGGCTGGCCGATATAGTTGCGAGGATCTTTGCGGATCAGTTTTTTGAAATGTTCCCGTTCCTTCTGCGTGGCCTGGGGGCCGATCAGCATACCGTAGCCGCCTGATTCATTGGCCGGCTTGATCACCAGCTCAGCGATGTGTTCCAGCACGTAATCTCTGTCTTCCTTGTTGAAACACTTGTAGGTCGGCACGTTACCGATCAGCGCTTCCTCGTTCAGGTAGTAGCGTATGATTTCCGGCACGTAGGAATACACCACCTTGTCATCCGCCACGCCCGAGCCGGGTGCATTTGCCAGCGCCACATTGCCCGCTTTCCAGGCACGCATCAGTCCGGCGACACCCAGGGTTGATTTTGGATCGAACACCTCGGGATCGAGAAACATATCATCGACACGGCGGTAGATCACGTCGACGCGTGACAGTCCTTCGACCGTCTGCATGTAAACGCAGTCATCCTTATCGACAACGAGGTCACGGCCTTCCACCAGTTCTGCTCCCATCTGTTGCGCAAGATAGGCATGTTCGAAATAGGCCGAGTTATAGATGCCCGGTGTCAGCACGACGATCTCCGGTTGTTCGATATCGCGCGGAGATAGTGCCGCCAGCATGTCGTATAGCTGTGACGGGTAATCGTCAACGGGCAGGATGTCCTGGTTCTCGAACAGGTCAGAGAATACGCGTTTCATTACCAGCCGGTTTTCCAGCATATAGGAAACACCGGAGGGTACACGCAGGTTGTCTTCCAGCACATACATCGTGCCATCCTTGTCACGCACCAGGTCAGAACCGCAGATGTGTGCCCAGATATGGCCAGGCGGATCGATGTCGATGCACTGTTTTCTGTAGTTGACCGAATTCTTCAGCAGCGATGCCGGGAACACGCCATCCTTGATGATGCGCTGATCGTGATACAGATCATCGATGAACATGTTGAGTGCGAGTACGCGCTGTTTCAGGCCTTTCTCGATCTCTACCCATTCGGATTTTGGAATGATGCGCGGAATAATATCAAATGGCCAGGCACGGTCGATGGAACCTTCCTCTTCGGAATACACGGTAAACGTCACACCCATGACATGGATAGCCATCTCCGCGGCAGACTTGTATTCCTCGATTTCCCTGTCGCTGAGATTGTGCAGATACTGGCACAATGCTTCAGCTGCGGGACGAGGTTTGCCTGCCACACGAATAAGTTCGTCATATAACCCTTTGACTTTGTAACTGCCCCAGCGGATAGCCATAATTCGGTTGTACCCTGTACCAGATAGAAGTGCGATTACATTATCCGAAGCCAGTTAGTATGTATATAGTTTTTACTGTAACGCTATAAATAAACAAGGGAATAATAGGGGACACGAGTACATGGCAAGGATCGTTGCCTATAGTCCTTATGCAATTCCTGCTTCAATGGAGGTCAGCGTGGGAGGTACGATTCCACGGAAGGAATCGGTAAGACTATATGGATAGAGGAGGTAGAGCATGCAGGAGATATTGCCGAGAGTCGTGCCGGGAACAGAGACCGAGAATCACGTCGAGGAGCAATGATCGAGATCACGGTTTTAAGAGCAATGATTTTTGAGGTCAGAGTAAAAGATACGATACTGTTAGAGTGAATTTCGAATGATTTTTACTCTGCCCTGAATATAAATAAAAAAAAGGGAACGCAGGGTTTAACAATGGTCAACTTCAGCATGTGGATGAAAATAACCCCTCCATCCCTTTTGATCCGCTGTTTAGATAACAGCAGAAACGGGTTCAGGCGGAAGATTGAAAATATCATGAATTTTTGTTCGCACATCAACATGTGCATTTATATTTGCACATAGCAGGTAGATACCGGCTAATTTACGGTGTAAGAAGATGACATCAGCCGGTGGTATCCGTTGGAAGTCTTTCTGACTTCGCAGTGTCAATAATTTATCACTGAGGCGTTGCGATAAAGATGAGTTTCCAAAATTATAATCACCTTCATGTATCGCAGGTTCGGCCGCTGTCTGAATGAGATCTGCTATAGCCATACGATAGTTGAACGGATCATCCTTGTTTATATAACCGACAGCACAGGCTGCATTTACTGTTTTCTCCAGATCCTGTTGCATCGCGGCACGCAGCAACTCGGTGAAAGACTGCGAGCGTCCGATATCGTGAATCCGTAATGCGCCGAAATCTAACAGGCCGATAGTATTATCCCTGGCGTTATATCTGAAGTTAGCAAAATTTGGATCTGTCTGTACCATGCCCCAGTTAAGAAATTCTTTTAACGAGAGATCGATTATTCTCGTCGCCAGCTGGTTTCGTAATTCAGGGTGCTGTTCGACAACGACTTCGATGCTTTCGCCTTCGATGAAGCTCATGGCTAAGACGTTTTTTCTACACAGCGCATGGATCACTTCAGGTACACGAAAGATATCGTCATCACCGATTCGCTCTCGGTATGTCTCCAGGTATTTTGCTTCCAGCTGATAATCTGCCTCGTCATGTAACTGCTGCTTGGCTGCATCGAGTAATGGTTGTATGTCAAGTTGCGGCGGCAGTAATTTGAACCACCTGAGCAGGCTGGCTACATTATCAACATCGCTATCGATGCTCTTCTTGATACCCGGGTACTGAACCTTGATCGCCAGGTGTCGCCCACTGCTGTCGATAGCTTCATGTACCTGGCCGATAGAAGCAGCAGCAAAGGGCTGTTCGTCAAACGAGGTAAATAGATCCTGCCAGTTTTCTCCCCAGGCTTCTACTAGTACTGCATGCAGATCTGAGTGAGGCATGCTATGGGCACTGTCCCTGAGATTGCTCAGGATATCCGTTAACTCTTTGGGCAAAATGTCGCCTGCTTCCATCGATAGCAGCTGGCCGATTTTCATTACTGCGCCGCGCATCTCCGACAGCTGATTCGATATACGATGAGCGTTGGCGGGGGTGAGCAGCATGTCACTGGCAGCGGGGCGTTCGCCGCTGAGCATTTTTTTCGCGCCTGCCTGTAGTGCAGAACCCGCCATACCAGAGGCCAGTTTTCCAAGTCGGAACATGCGATCAAAACGATGAGAAGGTATCGGTGACTGTTTACTCATAGACAAAAGATGTATCAGTAAGTTGACTGGCCAATAACATTGGAACGTAACATTACAGCTTCACTATCAAGGAAAGTGTTCATAGTTATCAAGCAGTATTAAATGTTGTCAGCTTAGAGGATGTCGCACTCAATATAGTTCAACATGAGCGAAAGAAAACCATGATCAGAACACAGTGCTTGCTAGATAGAAGGGGGCGGTGGGATTATCCTTTTGACTTGTGCAGATATGGCTAACAGGAACAGACCCCTTTATCTATATCAGTTATCTACCGGCGTCAGCAACAGCTGCATTGCAGGAAAGTCAAGGGTAAGAATGGCATCGTGCAGCAGGTCATGTCCGATGAGCCCCTGTATCGCGAAGCCATAGCTATGTTCGAGCGGGAAGGTGTCCAGCATGACACCGTTCGGGTTATCGCGGCGCAGCCGGTCGAGGCGCAACCATTCTGCGTGAAGCTTGTGGCCGTGTACCGTTCCACCACCGCCGGTACCGACGAATGTATCGCTCCGGTCTTCGACAAGCCCCAGTGATTCGACGCTGGTACCAGGCACGGCGAAGGCACCGCCGGTCATTCCGGAGTCTAGAAACCATAACCCCTGTTCCAGGGTGGGTAGATCTGCGCAGGTCAGCAGCAGCTGGTTTTCAGCCAGCCACAGTGGGGCGCCAGCCTGACCGGGTACCGGCAGATGATCTGGGGTGTTATTCTCGTTCTGCGGTTCGATGGTAGTACCGGACCCTGCAAGGCGCAGTGTCTTGTTGTGGTAATCGAGCGTTGTGGTGAAATGTGCAAACAGGCCGGTTCCCAGTATGCCGTGAATGGGTAGATAGGGAAACCAGTCAGCCAGGCTGTGCGGGATATCGATGACCTGAACCGGGATGTCGCGAACCTCGAAGCTATTCATCAACAGTTGTTCGAGATGTCCATAGGTGACCTCTGCCGGCATACCGCCGGCGAACTCACGGTGTTCCTTGCCACCGAGCCTTATTCCGGCATCGATCGCCAGCCGGGTATCGATGACGGTATCGCCGGCGCCGGTGTCGAGTACCATGTTCGCCGTGCGGCCATTGATCTGTACCTCGATAACCGGCAGCGGTGCTGCTGTCAGCCAGGGAATATCGACCGATACATCTGAGTGGCTAAACTGGTAAATATCAATGTCCTGCATCACGGCCAGTGTTCCGGCCAGTCCTTCTCGATCGAGACGCTGGTAGCAATAAGCAGCTGAACCGAGCCGGCCCATACGGTAGTAAGCGTCTGCCAGGCGCGTTAGCGTCCGCCGAGATCGGTGTCCGAGATTGATGGCCTGCGACAGGTGTTTGACTGCAGCGTCCAGGTCATTTGCCAGCAGCGACAGGTAGCCTAGCCGTGCTCGTATGTCCAGACGCTCGGGTAAGCTGCTGCATAGCTGCTCATAGATTGCGGCGGATTTGCTGAACCTGCCTGCTAAAAAGTGTTGCTGTGCGGTGGCTTCGTCAGATGTTGTGTTCGCCCGATTTTCTTTCCGGTATCTATCATGCTCATCGTTTACAACACCCATTCACTGGCAGCCTGCAGGATTAAAGAGCATGCTAGTATATTTGTATGTGAGGCGAGTGGCTAGCACTTCAGAATTAATGCGAATTAAAGGAGGTAATCACATGCAAATTTTAACTGACTCAAGCACACTGTTAACTATATCTATTCGAGTCTTGTATCTGGCCTATGTCAAATAAGATAAAAACCTGGGTGTTACTTCGCGGCCTGACTCGCGAACATCGTCACTGGGAAGATTTCCCCGAAAAACTGCGTCACTGTTTTCCCGGCACACAGATTATCGCAGCCGATTTACCGGGTAATGGTGATCATGCCGACCTGGTAAGCCCCAGCAGTATTCAGGATATGATGCTTTTCTTACGTAAAGACATCGCATCGTCCATAGCCAGTGGCCCTGTGCATATAATCGGACTGTCGATGGGTGCGATGGTGGCAATAGAGTGGATGAAATCTTATCCGCTGGAATGTGCGGCAAGCATACTAATCAATACCAGCCTTAAAGGGGTAAGCCCGTTTTATCATCGTCTGCGGCCAGGGAACTACCATCGGATCTTGTATTCCTTTTTCACGAGAGATAATTACCGCAGAGAAAAAACGATATTACAGATGACATCGAACCTTTATCCGGAGACTGAGCAGTTATTACAACGCTGGGTATCTTATACAGATGAAAATAGGGTATTACCATCAAATGCATTACGCCAGTTACTTGCAGCTAGCCGCTACTGCGCACCTGAACTGCGACCCGATACCCCGATACTATTACTCAGAAGCGAAAAAGATAACCTGGTCAATTCGAAAAGTTCTGTGTCGCTGGCACGGAACTGGTCATTGCCAATAGAAACTCACCCGCTCGCAGGTCATGATATACCCCTTGATGACGGAGACTGGGTATGTCAGAAAATAAAGCAATGGATTAATAAATAAGAATCAAAGGGGTGCGGCGCAGCTTCCTGGCTCTGCTATATCCAGGCCGTCTTGATGCAGTCTGATCGCCACAAACATTTTTCCTGGTCGCAGTAGCCCTCGGTAGGCGTGGCAAAACAGTCGAAGTGTCCTTCGGCCAGCTGGATCTGTTTAATAAGCTCGGCTTTTTTCAACTTGCTGACTTTTACACCGAGTTGTTTAGCGATTGTTTTTATTTCAGTAATTTGCATGCTTGATCTCCAATCTGCGGTACAATATTTTGCGTAATAATTTTAATCGTTATATGTGACCGTTTGATGACGGTTACTACATAATACAAGGCAAGATTAATGCCAACCCGTCTTCGTTGTTTAAGTTGTTGATTACTCGATGGCGCAGGCCGGTTTGTATTGTTTATGCCTGTTTGTTTGCGCATAAACAGTGCAACGATGCACATTAACAACGCGAGAAACCGAGACCAGAGAATAATAGGGGACACGATTCTTTCTCTTGAATCACTAGTCGAGGTCTTAACCTCATTATACAAGTCAGGATATACATGAACGAGAAAACCGAAACCAGAAATATGGCGTTATTCTGTGACTTCGAGAACGTCGCACTGGGCGTGCGCGATGCGAAGTATGCTGCCTTCGACATCCAGAAGGTGCTGGAGCGACTGTTGCTGAAAGGCAGTATCGTTGTCAAGAAAGCCTACTGTGACTGGGACCGCTACAAGGATTTCAAGGGGGCCATGCACGAGGCAGCCTTTGAGCTGATCGAAATTCCCCATGTGCGCATGTCTGGCAAGAATTCTGCCGATATTCGTATGGTCGTCGATGCGCTTGATCTCTGTTATACCAAGGCGCATGTCGATACCTTCGTAATCATCAGCGGCGACTCCGACTTTTCGCCACTGGTCAGCAAGTTGCGTGAGAACGACAAGGTCGTTATCGGTGTCGGTGTGAAGAGTTCCACTTCCGACCTGCTGATCGCAAACTGTGACGAGTTCATCTTCTATGACGACCTGGTACGTGAATCTGAGAAGCCACGCCGGGCGCGACGCAAACCATCGACAAAGAAAGCGAGCAAGAAAAGCAGCGCAAAGTCCGAGGATGACAAGCAGCAGGAGGCACTGGACCTGGTAGTCGAAACCGTCGAGGCTCTGCTCAAGGAACGTGGCGAACAGGAAAAGGTCTGGGGTTCGATGGTCAAGCAGACGCTGAAACGCCGCAAGCCGGGGTTCGATGAGACTTATCACGGTTTCCGTAATTTCGGACAACTACTGGAAGAGGCGCAGGCACGAAATCTCCTGAAATTGCAGCTGGACGAGAAGTCTGGCGGCTATATCATTAAGGAACTCATTGGCGACGAATGATTAATGGGGTCAATTAAACGGGTCAGACTTCTTTAGATCCTGGATCATGAAAGCCAGCATACAGTCGTGACAGAAATGCACGCTGCCTTAACCGGACAAGCTATCGTGCGCGGACGTGAGACCGGGTCTGGTGAATATTATGCCGCGGTGAATCAGCGACCTGGAAAATATTCAGGCTATCAGGCTACTGCGCAGCATGCCCGTTAGTAAAATAAAGTTACCGCATCAGGAGTCAGGTATGCAAAGTCATTTCTATGCTTACATCAGTAAAATTCGCTGGCTGCAACGCTGGGGGCTAAAGCGTAATACGGTGCAGGAAAATGTTATGGAGCATAGCTGGGAAGTTGCGACTATCTCACATGCACTCGGGCTGATTAGAAACCGTTACTATGATGGCCAGTTAGATGTTAATGCTATCGTTGTTGCCGCTATGTATCACGATTGCAGTGAGGTTATTACCGGTGATATGCCATCACCGATAAAATACCATTCGAGTGAGATCACCCGGGCTTACAAATCGATAGAAAGACAGGCTGAGCGCGAACTTCTGGATCTGCTGCCAGAAGATCTGCAAGATGATTACGAGTCGGTGATCATCGATAGTATGATTCCTGAAGATCACAGAGTGATAATCAAGTCTGCAGATACCATATCCGCGTACATAAAATGCCAGATGGAAATAGCCGCAGGTAATCATGAATTTGCCAAAGCGGCGGAAGAGATCAAGGCTAAACTCGATGCGATCGAGCATCCGGAAGTGCAGCATTTTCTTGCCACTTTCTCGCACAGCTATGCCTTAACCCTGGATGAACTGTTAAACAAGTAACATGGTTTTTTGTAAGCTGTGTTCTGCCCCGACTTACTGAGTTAAACCAATATTATCTATGAAGCTATTCCACATCCTCTCCATCTTGATTTCTCTTTCTGCTGTTTTTAGTTTTATCAATTACCGTTTTCTTAAATTACCCACGGTTATTGGTTTGATGCTGATTGCTATGCTCGCCTCTCTGGCCCTGTTATTACTCGGGCCGTTTTCGTTCGGCTTAAAGGGGGAGGTGGCCCTTTTACTTGCGTCGGTCGATTTTGATGAGACCCTGCTGCACGGCATGTTGAGTTTATTGCTGTTTGCTGGCGCGCTGCATGTCAACCTGGCCGACCTTGCCAGGCAACGTTGGGTGATAACTATTATGGCGACGGCAGGCGTGCTGAGCGCTACTTTTATGATTGGTTATATGGCTTATTGGGTCTTTGCTTTATTAGGCCTTGAGGTTCCGTTGATCTATTGCCTTTTATTTGGTGCCTTGATCTCGCCGACTGATCCTATCGCTGTGCTGGGTATTCTTAAGCAGGCGGGTGCAACTAAAACCTTAGAGTCCAAGATTGCGGGTGAATCGTTATTCAATGACGGTGTCGCTGTGGTTCTATTTCTGGTGCTGTTGCGAGTTGCCACGGGTGAAGGCGATATTTCGGTATTATCGATTGCTGGTTTATTTTTTCAGGAAGTTGTCGGCGGTGTGGTTTTTGGACTTGGCATCGGCAGTCTTGCTTACTGGATGTTGAAGCAGGTAGACGACTATACGGTGGAAGTGCTGATCACGCTGGCGATAACGATGGGGGGTTATGCGCTGGCTGAATGGTTGCACATTTCAGCACCGATCGCGATCGTAGTTGCTGGTTTACTGATCGGTAATCACGGGCGTCAGTTTGCGATGTCTGATAAAACCCGTGAACATCTGGATAACTTCTGGGTATTGGTGGATGAGGTTTTAAACGCGGTTTTATTTGTGTTGATCGGTATGGAGGTATTGGTGCTGAGTTATCAGCAATCTTATCTATGGGCTGGTTTGATAATGATACCGTTAGTTCTTCTTGCCAGGCTGGCCGCTGTCTGGGTACCTGTCAGTATCATGCGTCGCTATCGCGAGTTTAGCCCGATGGCAGTGTCGATACTGACCTGGGGTGGTTTGCGCGGCGGTATTTCTGTGGCATTAGCGCTGTCGCTACCACCCGGTGAAGTGCGCGATGTTTTGCTTACGGTCACCTATATCGTGGTGGCGTTTTCGATTATTGTGCAGGGGCTTACGATTGGCCCGTTGGTGAAATTTGCCAGTAAGAAAAATTAAAGAAATAACAGGGGACATGACACTTCACTCCGTCTCCCTTAACTCTGACACCTTTACTTAAGAGCCGAAACAAAAGTGATCAATCAGGATATTGCCAACAAGTTACTGGAAATTGCCGCACTGCTAAAAGAGCAACGGGCGAACCCTTTCCGTGTAAGCGCTTACCAAAATGCTGCCAATGTCATCATGCATCTCCCGCAGCCGGTTAGCGATATCGTGGCGCACAAGGACTTTCAAGGTTTAGTGGCGTTGCCGGGTATTGGTGAAGGCATCGCACGTTCGATCTATGAGTACGTGGCGCTGGGGCGTATGAGTCGGCTGGAAAGTTTAAAAGGGGGGCATGATCCGGTTGCCCTGTTCGAATCGATCCCGGGCATCGGTCCGAAACTGGCGCATAGCATTATCGAGCACTTGCATATTGATAGTCTGGAAGCGCTTGAGGTGGCAGCACATAACAAGCGGCTGGAAAAAGTTCCTGGCTTCAGTCCTAAGAAGGTTGCCATGGTGCAGGCCTGGATTGCTCAGGTTTTTGGACGACCACGTCAGAGACCGCAACCGCATGAACCTTTTACAGAACCCTCCGTGCAATTGATCCTGCAAGTGGATAATCAGTATCGAAAAAAAGCCAGCGATGCTGAGCTACCGATGATTGCCCCGAAACGTTTTAATCCTGATGGTAAAGCCTGGTTACCTGTCATGCATGTCAGCAAACAGGGCTGGCACTTCACCGCACTGTTTTCCAACACGGCACGGGCACATCAATTAAACCGTACTCAGGATTGGGTGGTGATTTACTTTTATGACGATAAACATCATGAAAGCCAGCACACGGTAGTGACAGAAACACACGGTGCTTTAACCGGACAACGTGTCGTGCGCGGGCGTGAGACCGAGTGTCGTGAGTATTATGCCTCGGTGAAATAGCGACCAGAGAATAATTGGGCACAGGCCACGGTTAATCTGAAGATACAGCTATGAAAAAACCTGGCCTGTCCCTGATTAATAGTTACCAGCCGGAGTGATCAGTTGCTGCCGATATCGTCGTAGCGGCTGGTGGTGAATTTCTTTCCGAAGAGGGCATACACTTCGTTGACGGTGCGCGGTTCACTGGACCTGGCGTGGAAGATGCTCTGGTTGCTGCTTGCCGCTTCGGGAAAGATCTCCAGTGCATGTACATCGGGATTTTGTTCTAGTGATTGCAAGAATGTGATTGCATCATTGTTGCCCAGGAAGTGGGTCAGGTAGAGATCGGTCTGCGTGGGTTTACGACCGAATGAGTGAGCAAGTAATCGCTCACTATCACGCACCGTTTCAGCAGCCATTATTGCTGATACGCGGGGATTCTTGCGCAGTGCAAGCAGGTGCTGGTAGATCGCTTCGTCGCGCACTATGGGCCGCTGGTAGCCGTACACGGTCTCGTAGTGATCGATGTTTGCTGCGTAGTCACCGATAAGGCCATACTTTGCACCGTGTGTCTTGAGGGTGTTCAGCCAGGTGTCGCGGGTAAACTGGTATATGCCGGTCGCTGAAGATGTAGCAGACTTACTGTTTGGTTTGAAGTTGCTTTCAGCGGCCGCCAGCTTCATCAGGTAGGAGAAATCCACACCGGTACGAATACTGCTCAGTCGGATGGCAGCAACGATACCGTGATCAATACCGTACCTGGCAGCATCGCTGCGGGCAAGGTCTGCATAGCTTGCCACGAGGACAGCAAGTTCGGCGTCTTTTAACTGTTTGCCGGAATCCGGCAGGTACAGGGCGCGGAATTCTGCAATGGCCTGCCTGGTACGTGCGCCCTTGAAGCCATCTGCCTTGCCTACGTCAAAGCCAAGTGTCAGCAGGTTTTTCTGTTGCTCTTTTACTACCGGGTCAAAAACAACATGATATTTTATATCTGCTGCTTCAGGCATCAGCAAGGATGGTCCCCATTGCTGCCTGGTCGCTTTTTTTGCCCTGGCAGTATGGCGTGGTGCTATCTTACGGTTTGTGGCCTGATACTCGTTACGCACGATCGGCGCATTGACCAGTTCGCGCATTGCAGACTCTTCATACTGACTGTTTTCTTTCACGTTACTCAACGCGTCGTGGTAAACGCTGAAGAAGGAAAGGGTCAGGACAGCCAACACGCTTGCAGTAGCAACAGTGATGCCGCGCCCTGGTTTATTTGAGGTTACTTTTGTCTGCGATGCTTCGATGGCCAGCAGTTCTTGTTGAATTTTTTCATATTCAGCTTCTGCTGTGGCAAGCCGCAGATTTAGCAGTTTGAGATCTGCTTCGATTTTTTCTGTTTTGTTTTGCATTTTTGCTCATTTATGTTTATTTATAACGACACCTATCCGTTTGGCGTAGTCATGTGACTGCATCCTGTCATCGTCTACTGTGGCCATCGAGCGTGTTGACAACTTACCGCTCGCTAGCATGAGACTCTATAAAGTCTTATGCAAATAACGTACTATCTTTTCGCTCATCTTTATATATCAATAACATAAGTTACCATTCTAATGTCGATTCTATATAAAGTTGTAAAGTTATCTGTCAGTTTTATTGATTTCTTTACAGTCCAGGCATCCCGCAAGCAGAAAACCCCGGAACTCCTGCTTCCACATATGCGTTGCGAATTTTACAGAAAACAGCTTTTTTAGATATATCTACGTTGAGCACAGATCATGTGTGTGGCCAATTGTTACGATAGATAATTTCTCCGCGACTTATTGATCAGTGATGACCCCTTTAATCCGGCGTTCACGGCCTGGTTACAGGCCTGTCCTCCCTGATCCAGCGTGTGATGCCATCACGGACATTGTAGACCTGTGTATAGCCCATCTTTTCAACCAGATAATTGGCCAGCGTACTGGTTCGGCTGCCAGTGCGGCAGATCAGGATGACAGGATCATGCTGGCTATTCGCTGCGGTGAAACGCTCGATGAAATCCGGTTTCAAACGACCGCTGGCTTCGACAAAGGTCAGTAACTTACTGCCTTCGACCACGCCCGTCTGTCGCCATTCTTCCGGGCGACGTACGTCATAGATCGGTATGTCTTGCTCCAGCATCATCTGTAATTGAGTGTTGTCCACATTGGTATAGGGTGGCTCGCTACAGGCGGACAACCCCAGCAACAGCATGCCGACCGCACTCATGTAAAGTAATCGTCGATAACCGTGTTCTGCTAAAGCAATCATCATATTCGCTCGTAAAAAAAGGCCGGCATAACCGGCCTTTCATCGGCACTTATTACAGGCACTGATATTGTATGTTAAACGCGCTTGTTTAAGCGATGCTGTTTGCGACAAAAATGATACCTAATGTTGTTGCGATGAGGCCAGAGAAAAGAAAGCCCATAACGCGTTTCATTGCTGCATCTGTCGTTTTCATAGTTGATACCCTCTGCTGGTTGTTATGCTTCTGATTAACTGATAAAAGATGAAGGCGTGATGATAACGAGATGTTTACGAAAGAAATATCAGAATTTTTTGATTAAACAGTTCGAATAAACTTTCATGATAAACCTCAGGGTTTTATAACCATAGAATATTCGAGGATTTGAAGGAGTGCGGTATTTGCGAGGACAGCCTGGTTAAGAACAGGAGGAGGCGACTCCTTTTACACTCTTACAAGAGCAGGCATTCGCATAGTCAAGTAACATGCTCTGAAACAAGTGCCTGGATGAAGTAAAATCAAGGGAATTCTTATCGAAAACGTTAGGTGAAAAATGGTTAATTTATTTAATACAATAAAAGCATTGATCGTATGCGCTCTAACAACTGGCATATATACTTTGTATACATCAACAAGTGATTTTCAAGCTCAGCTGGCAAGTGAAGGCCAGGAGGTCGGTAAAATTGAGGCATTAATGCATTATTCCACACTGATTGATGTTTGGTCGCGCATGCTATATGGCTGGCTTCACCTGTTTTTTATCTGTTTTATCTCATGTTATTTACTTATTTTATGGTTAAAGCCAGCTACCAAAACTCCTCACTCAACCACTTAAGTGGAGCTTCGAGTGTCTGTTACCGGTAACCTTAATAGACGTTAATATAGACGCCCTGGTCAAAGTAATCATAGAGTAAGCTTATGAAAGCGGTTGTACTTACAAGATACGGATCACCTGATTACTTTGAACTTCAAGAAGTAGCAAAACCGAACCCCAGGGACAATGAGGTCTTATTAAAGGTTTTTGCAGCATCGATAAATTCATGGGACTGGGAGATTCTAATCGCTAAGCCATTCGTGAACCGCTTGATGGCTGGGCTTCTGAAACCAAAAAGAATACAGATACTCGGATGTGATATAGCTGGGCGTGTTGAAGCGGTTGGCAAAAACGTAAAGCAGTTTCAACCAGGTGATGCGGTGTTCGGAGACTTGTCCAGTTGTGGCTGGGGTGGTTTTGCCGAATATGTATGTGCTCGTGATAAGGCATTAGCATTGAAGCCGGACAGCATGACATTTGAGCAAGCAGCCGCTATCCCTCAAGCAGGACTCTTAGCTTTGCAGGCTCTTCGTTATAGAGAACAGGTTCAGCCAGGACAAAAGGTTTTGTTTAATGGTGCAGGAGGAGGAGTGGGTACGTTAGGTATTCAGATTGCTAAATCATTTGGAGCTGAAGTGACGGGTGTAGATAGCACGGAGAAACTCGACATCATGCGTTCTTCAGGTGCAGACCATGTTATCGATTATACCCAGAAAGACTTTACCAAAAATGGGCTGTGTTATGACCGGATTATTGATGTTAGGGCAACTCGTTCAGTCTCTGATTACAGGCGTGCGCTAAGTCACGGAGGCGTTTTCGTCATGGTCGGAGGTTCCTCATCACTGGTGAACAAGCTCCTGTTCCTCGGGCCGTGGATTTCGATGACCGAGAGTAAAAAGATGGGGCTTCTATTGCATAAGGCAAACAAGGGTATTGCCTTTATGAAAGAGCTTTTCGAAGCGGGTAAAGTTGTACCGGTTATAGACAGGCGTTACCCATTAGATGAGGTTGCAGAAGCAATCCGGTATTATGGAAAAGGACAGGTCAAAGGGAAAATAGTTATAAATTTGCAGCATGGTAATAAAACCTAATCATTCATAGCCGGTCCGCTTCTGGCCCAGGCTGTGTGAAAACTTTTTTATAAAATTGAAAGTGGTAAATCACAGTCAGTATCTAACAAATAACGGTATTTTAGTGGAGATAATTGTTGGTTATTAGCCGTAAACAATATGAATTTAGGGACAGAGTTTTTAAAATCCAAAATATTTTGAGTTTTCACACAGTCTGGGCCGGTAAGCGACCATTGGATCGGTTCTGGCGCTGAAGTCTTGCTCAACGCTCAGTAACCGACCAAATCAGACAGCCAATCTATCTGCCTTTAAGTTTATGAGCTTCTGATAATGTATTTTTGTAGTACTTACCTAACGCTTTATCACTTGATCGACGTTCAGAGAGAGAGGCTGAATTATAAGCTTCTTCTCGCAGTAACTTGAGATAGTTATTTAAACGTCTCTGATCTAAGTCTCCAGTGACGATGGCTTGTTGAACCGCACAGCCAGGTTCAGCCTGATGTTGGCAGTCACTAAATTTACATTGTTGTGCATACGTTTCAATATCCGAAAATGTCGTTGCGATACCTTCCTTGCAATCAGCTATCTGAATTTCACGCATACCAGGTGTATCTAAAATCATCCCCCCTGCATCTAAAGAAATAAGAGAACGTCGAGTTGTAGTATGTCGACCTTTGTCATCATCTTCTCTTATGCCTGCCGTGCTTTGCCGCTTTTCACCAAGTAGTGTATTTATCAGTGTTGATTTTCCCACGCCTGAAGAGCCCAATACAGCTATAGTGGTTCCTGCTTTTATCCAGGGAGATAGTTTGTTGACACTCTCCTTATCTAAACAATTAACGGCTTCAACCATCAAAAATGGATCTAGCGCTTGAACCTGCTCGACAAAGCATTGAGGTGTTTCTGATTGATCGCTTTTGCTTAACAACACGACCGGTTCTGCACCTGACTCATTCACCAGAGTAAGAAAACGTTCTATCCTGTTCAGGTTAAAGTCATCATTCATTGAAGATACAATGAACGCAGTATCGACATTGGCAGATATTAATTGTCTCTTCAATTTACTGCCAGCGGCTTTTCTTGAAAAACAGGTTTTACGATCAAGTAGACGTATCATATGATGCTGACTATCTAACAATAGCCAATCACCTACTACCATTTCAGGCATAGTCGCTAATAAAGGAATAGTGAAAACGCCTGGCTCAGTGGCTACGGTTATTTCAGATCTATACTGTTCAACAACTCTTGCAGGAATAGAATCATCCAACTCATCTAACGATAGCTGCTGCTGAAAGAAGGCTTGCCAACCTAGATTAGCAAGTGAACTAAAGTGTGACATCATAAATCTCTTTGGCTTTTGACTAGTATAAACCAACCTTAGTATCTCCTAAAAAATACTAAAAATTACATTATTAAGCTTTATATCGAATCACTGCGCCTGACCGACATCTGCCGGTCAGGGGATTTGACTGCTTTTCATAGCCTTGAGGTCAGCTAACGACCCATATGCGACGCTCACTAACTGTAAATATTTGTGACGATTAGATGACGAAAAGAGGTGAATTTATAGATTACTTTACATATAAAAAATTTAACTATTGATACCTGTATGATAAATATACATATTCTAACGTTGGTACGAAAGTTGCATTTTTATTACTATATATCTTTATCGGACAAGAATTTATGGTTAATGAAAGAATATCTTATGATGAGATGGAAGATTTCATACAGCAGGGTATGAAACTAAACGAGAAATTATCAAAAGAGCGTTTAAAGTCATCATCAACAAATTGTAATAAAGAAATAGACGAGCTCGAATTGGAACTTAAGAATTACGAGCAACAGCTAAAATTTTATATGGAAAAGGCTGCTGATAAATAAAATTGTGGTTTTCTTTTTAAGCTAACAATCCTGTACTATTACACGACCAGGTTGAAATCCTTGCTAGCTATCTTTTTTATCATTAAGCCAGTCAATTGCTTTTTCTTTATTGGTGAAATGCTGGATTATAAATTCAGACATATAAGTATATAAACTTAGCAAGTGTGAATCGTAACCAACAAGATGAGGTTGACATAAGAATGCTATATGGACTTTATCGGGTTTGTTTTTGTTAAAATCAAATGCTAATTTTTCGATTTCTTTTGGAGCAACTTCTCGTCTTTCAACAGACATTTCATCTAAAAGAACTTTTTTAGATTTCAGGCTAGAGCATTCTTCACTGATTCGAGCTAGTATTGCCTGAGCGCGCTCAACAGTTATGACCTTGTCTGAGATGCTAACAAGTAAATAACCATCTTGTTTGGTGAATGCAATATTTTCATTCATATATTTATTATTTCAATTTAGAACAGCTAACAGTAACCATACAGACTAAACTCGTTGCCAATAGAAAATATAAGGAACATCTAATACATTATTATAAATTATTGTTTCTACTTAAGAATACGGTAAGCCAGTGTTATTATCAAGCCGAACACATCGAGACAGGAAGCCTCTTCCGAAATAAGCCTTATTGTGATCTCAATCTATTCTTGGAAAGGTCTGTTTTTTTAACAAAAAAATTAAAAGAATTGGCTCGATGACAGAGATTGATTATTTGAGCTTGTCCAGATTACGTTATCATCTGGGTCCATTACTATAACCATTGAGCAATCATCTGACACCCGAGAAGCATGGGCAATGGCATTTGCCTTATTATCGTAAGAGCCCAAGGTAGACCATGTTTGAGAATCTATATTGGGTTTGCACTGGACTATCCACATGGTTTTATCATTAACTTAATAGCGGTTCGAGAAAAAAATTCAGCCACGCAGTAAAAGACGAATAAAGTGTAAAAATATTCATAAACACACTATCGACTTCTCTGCGGCACGTATATGATAATTGTCATATATAAAGAATATTAATGACAACTTAGGGTGGCGGCTTCTAAAGTTAACGGACATCTCGGTTAGAAAAGACGATTTCTATATTGGTTTTAGATAAACATCTGCTTCCGACAGCCGACAGCAGTCAGCCGAGTGATTTAGCCTGGCTTGTTGGCCTGTGTGTCTCTTGTCGACCCAAAAGACACATTCAAATGATCGAGCTTTATTACACATAACTCAGGTGTTAGATCAAATACAAATGGATTATTGATTTCATGGCGAAGCCGAATATGCCGAGGCTAAGCGCAAAAAAAATCACAAACATACCATATTTGCCGGCATTGGAGTCTTTGCTGAGTCTATAAAGGATAAATAGCATGAAAAGAATCAGGAAGGAACAACAGATAATTAGTGAGGCTTGTTCAAACTGCTGAATCGTAATGGTGGGCATGTCGTACTCGTCCTCGTCCTGGCGCTTTTTATTCAAATAATGATGCGTTAAATATCTTAAAAGATAAATTCGGAATAATGCGTCAAACAGTTCGAATATTTCGAAGAAAGCAGGATTAAGCAATTCGAAAGTTACTACTGAATATACATTTGAAGCTCTGCTATTGGCCGATCTTGATCGTCCAGTGAGAATATCTGCTTAATTCTGACTGACAGTCTGCTGTCAACCCTGTGCAGCCTGTCGGAGGTGTGTGCCGTCTGTCGGAAAGTATTAGTGTAAATCTTTGTTCATTCCTCATACTGACATACATATTTAATCGATTGGCTTATAAGTATTCGAGTAATGATATTGTGACATGATAAAAATAATTGAGTATCCACTTTTAGCTAACAGCGATCATTGAGTAAGTAAAATGATGAAAGGCAGGAGGAGTTAGATGACTATTGAGCATATTATTGATGATAGAGTGAATCCTTCACACGCAATTCGTACTAAAGGCAGTCGCAGAATAAATAAAATTCTTTTTCATTTGCTCAAACGACCATTTAAAGATAGTTACGGTAGATGGGTTACTATAGATCGCCGCTCTGGTTCTGATCGCAGAAATTTTGTCTGAGTGTCCACTAACGACTGCGGTTTCAACCGAAAACAGACGTTGGAGAATTGCCCTGTAATGTAACAACTTGATAAAGTGTATGCTCGATCATGGGTGTTAGATAATTGAAAAAAAAAC
>Ga0316194_10001093_pt1 | contig 18549 bp, 24 predicted proteins | sample CroRivsedime1_MG_FD_204936 | JGI IMG/M metagenome (GOLD analysis project Ga0316194, IMG submission 204936) | Coastal sediment microbial communities from Maine, United States - Cross River sediment 1 | ecosystem: Environmental > Aquatic > Marine > Coastal > Sediment | place: USA: Maine...
GGTCCTGGCGCAACAACTGGTTATCGACGATGATTATTTTCTGGCCGTCTTCGTTATGCAACAAAATGTTATGGCGGGCGAAATCATATTCGTTCTTGTACCAGGAAATGACCTGCTGAATCTTTCCGCAACTTGAGCTGCATTCCATGTGCGTGGTCTGGGCGCGCCGATAGGTGCCGAACACCTGGTTTTCCGGGTCGTAGCCGACGTGACTGGCCTGAATGATGAGCATGTCCTGGCCATGTGAGGCGTGGGGTCCATGCCTGTCGGTGGCGACGATTCCACCAACGACACCATGATTGAACGGAAAGGTGCCGAAGTGTTTGGCGATCATTATGATCGGGTAGCCCTGACTTTCATCGGAACAGAAAGCCCGCGATGGCATGACTTTTCCCGGGGTGAAACCCAGCGATATGCACCAGTTGTAAAGACGGGGAACAAATACGTTGTAACGCATCATCATGTCTTGGATCGGGAAACCTCCGGTGGCCTCCGCTATGGTCATGCTTGTTTCTGGCATTGGGTTCTTCTCAGGGTTTCTAGAAAATCTGCTAATTTTACTGTGGATTATACTCAATCACGCACACTTTTCCTGTTTCATGGGATGTATATGATGCCGGTTTCCGGTCGCGGGGCGGTTGTTACCAAGAGTTTGCTATTGCAAGCAAGGCTGTAACCAGCCTGGCATGGCATCATCATGTACCGCCTCGACCCAGGCAGACATCAATCTCACAATCCGATGATATCGGACAGACTGGCTGGCTAACTAAACGCTGTGTGGACCCGGTTACTGTATGTCAGTTGAACAACTGGTTACGCGCTGCTTCAGTGATTGCGGCGACAGCGGGGTGTTTAATGCGGCGCTCGGCCGATATTGCATAAAAGCGTTCCTTGATCTCGGTGGAGCGACCAATGACGCGTACACCGTATTTCGCTACAACATCATTTTCAACGGTAGTGGGTGAGGTGAAAATACCGGCGCCAGCCTCGCCAAATGCTTTCATCAATGCGCGATCCTCGAATTCGGCAACCACCACCGGTTTTATGCCTTCACTCTCGAACCACTGCTCCAGCATCGATCTCAATGCACTGCTCTGGGTGGGCATCAGCATCGAAGCGCCATCCAGGGAGTGGGGAAAACCGGCTGTATATTTGCGCGCCTTGGACCGGGCTGCAAAAAAACTGATACCCGATTCTCCCAGCAGGTGATTATAGGCACGAATGTTCATTGCCGGATTCATTGGACTATCGGCCAGCACCAGATCGAGCTTGTGTACCGACAAATCAGCGAGTAAATCGGCCAGCGGAGCCTCCTGACACACCAGGCGCACGGATTCCTGCATGTCCAGTACCGGCTGCAGTACACGATAGGCGAGCAGTTTGGGCACAACCATTGCCACGCCTACAGTCAGGGTCAGCGCTGCACCGGGAATATGTCCCGTAAGGACATCCTGCAATTCGTTACTCAGGCGAAACATTTCATCGGCATAAGAAAACACAACGCGGCCGGTATCCGTCAACTTCAGGTTGCGGCCACTCTTTTCAAACAGTTTTGCATCGAGCTGTTCCTCGAGTTCGCGCAATTGACCGCTAATAGTCTGCGGCGTGACATGAAGGATTTCCGCAGCGCGTGCTATGGTGCCGTTCGCAGCGACTGCCCAGAAATAGCGCAGGTGTTTGAAGTTCAGGTTGGACATAATGGTTTACACGGCTCTGCTTGTTTTGTGAGGGATACTATAGGCCAAAGCCATGGCAGGTCATAGACTGATCGAGTATGCAGGGAATCCAGGCCAGCTATTGGAATCGAACGCTACCGTGTTGTGGCTGTCATTCCACCGGACACATGAACCCGCCCGCCTATACGGCCGGCACCGCGGACGGAGTTTCACGCAGCACGTGTTCAGTGGTGTTACCGATAACCAGGCCGGGTATGCGGGCTCGGCCAATTGTTCCGATAAAAATCAGGACCTGGTTTTAGCGCACAACACAATTTTCACATTTGGTATAAATGTTCATTGCTTAGTTGACACCATTGGTTGTATTGATCAGGCAGCGTTTATCGACGCCACCACCTGGTTCGTTCAGATCAGACAGAATAACGTCGACACGGTCGCTACCTTCGTATACACAGCGATACCTGCATCGTTATAGGGCCGCGTCAACGCCTCCAGTGATTCAAGACGGCTTTCGCGCAGCTGTTTATTGAAATCTATCGCGTAGGTACGACGCAAGTAGTCCGCGAGGCCTGCATCGGGCGCGACACCCATGACGGTCAGGCGGGCTTCATTGGTCTTCGCCAGTGACACCGCACGCTGCAGAGCAGTCTGCAAACTGTCCTCGGGGTCAGCAACGAAAAGAATATTTTTAAAGCGATTCATTATCCTTCTCCTGATTGGTGAGGTTTATGTGGTGGTGACAAGGGCGCTTAATAGCCAGCAGCCAATTCCCAGCCATAGGACTGCGCTCAACGGGCGACGAGCAGTATCTGTGCGATGTTGCAGCCATGCCAGCCATTCAGCGGATTTCCGCTGACAAGCTGTAACAGCAGGTGCCAGGGAGGTAACCTGAAAATGATCGCTGACGCGGTGCATCTTCAATAAATGGCGGAGCGCTGCGTGCATGCGCAAGAGTAAAAGTCCGGTGCGGGCACGTTTGTGATTGCCAGTGAGGTATCGTGAAAGATGTGCCCACAAAAGGATCACTGCTGTCCCCAGCAGTAGGCCGAGTAAAACGGGGATCACGTTAATCATCAGGCGATCGATACCGGCAAGCACAAAAGGTAGCACAGTGATCACCACAACCAGGCACAGCCACGCAAAGACCGGTAATCCAGGAAGTGGCATAACTCGGCGCCGGCGCCTGGTCAAGAGCAGAAATATGAAGCGGACCATCAACAGCGTTGTTGCCAGGGTGGATGCCGCCAGTAACGTCACCAGTATAGAGGCCGCTTCTGGCAGGCTGCCACTCAGAGTCGACTTCGCCAGCGCACCACCGGTCAGTGGTGCGCCGGCCAGTACCAGTGCAAGAAAGCCAAGTCCGATCAGCAGTGAAAGCCGCAGGCCGCCGCGCTCGACCAGGCCAAGGCCGAGAAACAGTGCTGTCTTGACCAGGGCGTGCTGAGTGGCATACACCAGCAGTGCGGTAACGATACCCGGCGCGGACAGAGGAAAGGCCAGTGCGGCGCCCAGGCCGCTGGTCAGCACGCCCATCTTGCTGATGCTCGAATAACCGAGCAACAGGCGTGGTCGCTTTTGCATGAGTCCGGCGATAATACCGAAAAAAATGGTAGCTGCACCGATGAGTATCAACAGCGTCCCCCAGCCTGTTGGCGTGGCGTCACCGGGTGGCAGAAAACGCAACCAGCCGAGCAAGCCGGTCTTGATCATCACACCGCTGAAAATGCCGACTGTTGCCACTGGTGTGACAGTATAGGCGGGTGGCAACCACCAGTGCAGGAGAGGCAGGGCCAGCTTGATGCCGAAACCGGCAATCAGTAGCAGAATAATGAGCGGTGAGCGCGGGACGGTCTGCAGCGCGTCGAAGGTCAGTGTCCCACCACTGCTTGCAGCCAGCTGGACAATAGCCGTGAACAACAACAACTCGCCGACGATTGTCCAGGCCAGGTAAGTGCGCGCCGCGCGCCTGGCACGCCGGGTCGGTGAATGTGCGATCAGGCCAAAAACCGACAGCCCCATCAACGTAAAGCCAAAATAGAAGCTCAGCATATCCTGGGCGACGATCAGGCCGAGGTTGCCTGCCATGGCAAACAGGAAAAACACCCGGAATCGGCCGCTGTCGACATTGGTATCCTGGCTGCCGGCGATATAGACAGCGGCAAGCAGCCAAAGCAGGCTGCTGAAGCCAAGAAATACCCGGCCCGTCTCATCGATCCCCAGTTCGCTACCCAATAGTAACCACGGCAATGAAACCGCTGCGCCTACTGGTACTACGACGACTGCAAGCAACCCCGGTATTGCTGCCAGCGGCAGCAGCCAGCGTGCATACTGCTGCTTTGCCAGTGTGGCGAGCAGTAACGGCAGTAACCAGATCAGCAGCAACAGTGCGCTATTCACAAGCCGTACTCCCGTTGTGCAATCAGGTCGGCCCATTCGAGCGGACTGTAAGGTGCGGCCGCGAACAGGCCGGCGGCCAGTGCCAGAGCGGCGGTCACGACCGGCGGCCACAACAGGGTTCCAGCGGTTTCATGACGGGCGGCGGGAATGTGCTCCGCCGGCCAGGCGGGCGCGGGCTGGCAGAACCAGGCGCGATACAATACCGGCAGGAAGTAGGCCGCGTTGAGCAGGCTGCTGATGATCAATACCGGTATGACCCACCACGCCATGCCTGCTTCAATCGCACCCAGTCCCAGATACCACTTGCTGATGAAGCCCGCGATGGGGGGTATACCGATCATGCCCAGTGCGGCGACGCTGAACGCCAGGGTCGTCAGGGGCATGCGCCGGCCGACACCGTTCATCTCGCTGACCTTGTGAATACCCAGAGTTTCGGCATAAGCGCCGGCGGTGAAGAACAGGGTTATTTTCATAATCCCCTGGTGTACCAGGTGGACGATGCCGCCAATGGTACCGACCGGGCCAAGGATAGCGGTGCCCAGCGCTATATAGGACACCTGGCTGACAGTGGAATAGGCTAGTCGCTTTTTCAGGTTGTCCTGGGACAATGCCTTGACAGAACCGTAGACGATGGTGATTGCGGCGGCGATACCCAGACCGGTGAGCAGACCAAGCTGATCGGTGAAGTTGACACCGTAGACATCGTAGACCACGCGCACAATGCCGAATGCGCCGGCCTTTACCACCGCCACTGCATGTAAAAGCGCGCTGACCGGCGCCGGTGCAACCATCGCATGGGGCAGCCAGCCATGCAGTGGCACCAGTGCCGCCTTGACACCCAGACCGATCATCAGCAGCAGGAATATTAGTTTGAGCTGTGGATGGTACTCGATCGGCAAGCTGCTCAATGTCCCGCCTTCGACGAAGGCCGTTGGCCCGGCGATCACATACAACCAGACTGTACCGGCCAACAACAATGCGCCGCCGATCAGGGTATAGGTCAGATAGATGCGTGCGCCGCGCAGCGCGTCGGGCGTGCCACGGTGCGCGATAAGCGGGTAGGTAACCAGCGTCAACAATTCGTAAAAGATCACAAAGGTGAACAGGTTACCGGCCAGCGCCAGACCGACGGTGGCGGAGACACAAAGGCTGAAGAAACCGAAGAAGCGGCTGCGGTGCGGTGAATGCTCCAGGTATCCGATGGCATAGATAGTGGTGACCAGCCAAAGAACCGTAGACAGTGTGACGAACAATACTGACAGTGTATCAGCACGCAACACCAGATCCAGGCCGGGCGCGAGAGTCCAGCGGGTCTCATAACTATGATCGTGAAATACGCCCCAGATCATCACGCCGACCAGTATCAGTTTGACACCGGCACCGGCAAGATTAAGTAGTGTGCGCGTACCGTGACTGCCTTCTTTCAGGAAGAAGATCGCTAGCCCGGGCACCAGCGAGCTGGCCACGATCAATAATGGAAGCCAGGCATCGAAGTTCATGCGTTACTCCCCATCAACTGCCACACCGGGGCACCTGCGAGCCCCAGTCCGATTACCGCTATGCCGGTCAGAATCAACGCCGGCCATTCTTCCCGGGCAACCGTGACGGCGCGTTGTGGATAGGCCTGGTTGCCGAAGGCGTGGCCGAGCACGCGAAACATGTAAGCTGCAGCCAGCAGGGAACCGGCAACCACTATCAACACCCAAAGCCATTGGCCGGTAGCGAAAGCTGCGCTGATTAACTGCCATTTGCCGAGAAATGCTCCACTGGGCGGCAGGCCAATCAGCGCGACACCGCCCAGTGCGATAGCGAATGTGGTCGCCGGCAGGCGCTGGGCGGTGCCGTCCAGTTCGCGAATCCGGTCGTGTCCGGCACGTTGCTGGATAATGCCGATCGCCAGAAACAAACCGGCTTTGGCAAAGCCGTGGGTCAGGGCCAGTATCACCAGCCCGCCTAGCGCGCTATCGCGAGCCGAACCGGGAGGCAAGGCCTGCAGTACCGGAAAGAACAGGAACAGGTATCCCAGCTGGGCGACGGTGGAATAGGCGGCGAGCAATTTAAGCCGCTCTGCTCGCAGTGCACGCCAGGAACCCCACAGGATAGCACCGCCACCCAGGATACCGAGTATGTTGCTGGCGGCCGGTGTCACAAGGTCCGCGAACACATCCAACCAGAGGCGTAGCACGAGGTAAAAAGCCGCCTTTACCACCAGGGCGGACAGTACCGCACTGACCGGTGCCGGTGCGCTCCCATGTGCCGGTGGTAACCAGAAATGCAGCGGAAACAGGGCGGTCTTCAACAGCAGACCGGCGGTCATTAATGCCAGTGCCATCCATGCCACAGGTCCTGGCACAACCATGCTTGCCAGCGTCGACAGATCCAGGGTGCCGTAGCCGGCATAGATCAGGCTTACACCGGCCAGGAACAACATTGATCCCAGCAGTCCCACCTGCAGATAGCGCAGCGCTGCCTGCAGCGCGGCGGTCTTGCCCCCGAGGGAGGTTAGTGCTACTGCACTCAGGCCGAGCAGTTCCAGCGTGACATAGATGTTGAACAGGTCGCCGGAAAGTAACAGGGCATTCAATGATGACCACAACAACAGCCACAAGGGCCAGAAGCGGGCTCGCTCGGAGAGTTGCCTGAAATAGGCGCTCGCGTAAACGCTGGCCGCTGTTACCACCAGGGCCGTCATAATCAGCAACATGGCGGACAGGCCGTCGGCGCGCAGCGCGATGCCGAGCCCGGCTGTCCAGCCACCGATTTCGTAGTCCAGCGCGCCCTGTTTTTCCACCTGATATAGCAGCGTGAATGCAATGGCCGTAGTCGCCACTGCAGTCAGGTTAACGAGTGCTGTTGCCTGGCGTGGCAGTACGAGTGTCACGAGGGCGCCGACGAGCGGTGTCGCGACCAGCCAGATAAGCATGTCAGCCATTATCTGGCTCCGCCGCCAGACGTCGGGCCAGAGCCAGAGCCAGCGCAGTGGCACTGACGGCAACCACAATCCCCGTCAATACAAGTGCTTGTGGAACCGGGTCCGGTGCTTCCCCTGGTCCGCGGTAGGCGACAGCAATCAGCACCAAAAAAACGCCTGCCCCCATGATATTGATACCGATCACTCGCTGTAGCAGCAAGGTGTGCAGCAATGCGGTGCGCAGTCCCAGCGCTACAATCAGGCAGCCTGTAATGCCATACAGCCATTGTGCGGTCATCATTGTTTTTGCTCGTTGCTGGAATTGCGATACCCGCTGTTGGTGTCGGCGTCAGTGCCAGACCGCACCGGATGCATTGCGGCTCGCAGCGTGCCGGTTGATAGCGCTGCCGGCTTTTCTCCCGTCGCGTTGAGTCTTGGTGATTGCGGACGTCCGCCAAGGAATGCCAGCGCGAGGGTTGCGGCGATTGCCAGCATGGCGGCAGTTTCGATCAGCAGGATCAGCGCACTGGCCCAGGCTGGCGGATAGCCCAGGAACGGACGTCCCAGGAACAGCAGACTCAATCCCACTAACAGGAACATGCCCACACCCGCGGCAATGACGATATGCAGTGTGCGTTCCTGTGGTAAACCGAGAGTGCGCTGGCCAGACAGCTGCAGTACGACACCCGCAGCCGCGAGTATCGCACCCGCCTGGAACGCGCCGCCTGGTGCCTGCGCGCCCACCCAAAGCAGGTAGCCGGCAGTGAGGATGAGCACCGGGACCAGCCAGTGGGCCAGGCTATCGAACACCGGGCCGGCCGATCGGTAGCCGGGTCTTGCCGGACCCAGAGCGAAGATTCCGAGTATGGCGGTCAGCAAGACCGCCAGTTCCAGCAGCGTATCGTAGGCACGGAAGTTCAGCAGCACTGCAGTGACCGGATTACTGACCCCGCTGGTGGCGAGATTTTCCTGCACTGCCTGCGCCAGAGCATTGCTCGGTGCGCTCTGAAGTGCGTGCGCCAGGGCCCATGAGAGTGTGGCTGCCAGTCCGACACACAATAGCGTGGCCACTGATTGAAGGATCACTTTGAGACCTGCATCATTGCCGCTGTGCACAGCATTAGTGTCAGCAGTCAACGTTTGGCGGGGTTGTTCCCGCACTGCAGCCAGCAGCAACGCTCCAGATAAACCGGCGCCAATGGCGGCTTCCGCAAGTGCTACGTCCGGTGCCATCAAGCGTCCCCAGGCCAGGGCCAGTACCAGACCGAAAGCCATGAATAAAATAACACTGCGGTGTGCGTCGCGTGTTGCCAGGGTGGCCACCGCGAGACTCAGCAACGACAACACCAGCAAGATATCGAATACAAGTACCGCTGTCGTATTCAAGTTCGTGTCTCCCGGCGGCGGGCATGTTGTGCGATCAGGTGTGCGCTGGCGGCGCTGGCAGCGAGTACGGCCAGCCAGATCAATGTAAGCTTGATTGCGATGAACAGGTCTTGTGCTTGCAGTATCAGACCAGCGGTTAACAGCCCCAGGCCAAGGTTGTCAGCTTTGGTCAGCGCATGCAGTCGCGAATAGAGGTCCGGAAGGCGTAGCAGGCCTACACTGCCCGCCAGGTAGAAGCCCAGCCCGGACACAATCAGCAGGGATGATATAACATCAATCATTGCCGGTCTCACACTGCTTGCCGGTGAAGGCGGCCGCAGCAACAGCCGCAAGCAGCGCCAATACCAGTGCAACATCAATCAGCGCAGTCTGTTTCAGTAACAGGCCAAGTACCAGCAGCACCCCGACACCGGCGGTTCCGATCAGTTGCGCGGCAAGCATGCGATCACCTGCGTCCGGACCACGCACGACCCGCAGCAGTCCAAGAAACAAGGCGAGCATCAGGCCCACGGCGGCAACAGACAGCAGCTCAGACATCGGTTATCTCCAGGGGTAAGTCGAACAGCCGGGCGACGGCCTGCTCGAGCCTGAGTAAATCCCCGGCAGGGTTTTCACCGGCATCGAGCAGGTGTAACTCTATATCGTCGCCATCCAGACGCGCCGCCAGTGTGCCGGGTAACAGGCTGATACAGTTGATCAGCAGTGCTCGTGCCGAAGGATCGTTCAGCCGCGGTCGGTAATGCGTGAACCCCGGCTGAATACGTAGTTTCGGTGCCAGTGTGCGGCGTGCGACATCGAGCCCGCCGCGTACCGATTCGCGCAGGAACAGGGCGATGAAGCCCACCAGTCCCGCCAGAGAAATCCTGGGCAGCGAGGTGCCGCCGAGTCGTGCGCTTGCCATGGCGGCTAGCGCTACGGCGGGCAGTCCGATTATCCAGGCGCTCGTCTGGCCCCGGGCGATGACGTACCACAGCAACGCCAGTATTGCCGTTTTCGCCAGGATGCCAGGTACCGTCGCAACGGAGTTGGATGCCTTGTGACTGGTTTTGCTCACGCCGGAAAAACTCAGGCGTGGACGTCCAGTCTTGGCGGTCGCGCCGGCGCCCGCACCGACGCCATCTTGCGTTGCCGGTTGCGTTCAGTCAGCGTGTATACGAACAAGACAGCTGCAAGGCCAAGCAGAACGAATTTCAGACCAACAAGCCCGGCAACCATGCCGTACAGTAATGAATTTATCGTGATCATTTCTATTACTCCTTTAGATCAGATATTGAGTCAGAACAAAAGTCCAGACTGATAGGAAAAGTGCTATCAGGCTGCACTGCGCACACCACAAGCACGATTGGCGGGCACGGCAATGTCCATCAGTTTCGGATCATCGAGGTCTAGCCCGTTCATTAATTCGATGTAGGCCTGCTTGTCACTGACTTGCAGCCGCGGGTTGTGGCGTTTTTCCTCACCGATGGTGCTTACTGTCATGCCGTTATAGTCATGGGCCGGGTACACCAGCGTGTCTTCGGGCAATGTCAGCAGCTTGCCGAACAGGCTGTCATATTGGGCGGCAGGATCCCCGTTCTGAAAATCAGTGCGTCCGGTCCCGCGGATAAGCAGCGTGTCACCGGTGAACACCCGGTCAGGCAATATGAAGCTGTAGGAGTCGTCCGTGTGGCCCGGTGTGTAAACAATGTCCAGGTGCAAATTGTCTGCACACAGTTTTTCACCTTCATGGAAATGTACCGACACACACTCGGCGTGTGTCATCGCACCCATGGCGCTGGCGCAGCCGGTTAGATTGCGCAGCGCATCCAGCGCGGTGACGTGATCGGCATGAATATGCGTGTCCGCCGCCAGCACCAGCTTTACTTCCAGCTCTTCGAGCAGCCGCGCGTAGTGTGCTGTGTTCTCCAGCACCGGATCGATGAGCAATGCTTCTCCACCGCGGCGTTCGGCCAACAGGTAGGTGTAGGTATGTGAGGTGTGATCGAACAATTGACGAAAAATCATGATGTCATCTCCTTACTGTGTCATATGGCTTCAGGCTTTGGCGGGTTGAGCGCAGTCGGTATTGCGATTCCATGGCATATATGCGATCAGCTTGGCCATGCCACACCAGCGGGTGGTACCGGCTAAAATCAGGCCGACGCCAATCATGGCTGTGAGTGCAAAAAACAACTCATGCACGCTGAATCCGAGGAATACTTTCAGAACCAGCAGACTGCCAACGGCGATCTGGACCTGGCGTTCGAGACTCAAAGCCGCACCAAAACGTTTTACCGGCAGACCAAGCTTTTCCCAGTGCTGGATTCCACCTTCGATGAGGCTGAGGTTATGGAAGCCGGCCTGTTGCAGTCGTTCGGCCGCCTGCAGCGCGCGAGGACCGGTATGGCAGGCGATGTAGAGCGTTTCCTCGCGGCCCAGCGAAGGTCGTTTGAATGCTTGTAAAAGCGCCTCTGCTGACAACGAGTCGATCGGTATCAACTGCGCGTCCTGAATGTGTCCTGCGCGGTATTCAGCTGCGCTGCGTACATCCAGAACCGGGGCATATCGCCCATGACCTTTTAGCTCGTGCAGCTGCTGGGGACTGATGGTCGATACTTGGGTTGACATATTTTGCTCCTGTTGCAGTCAGGGTTCAGATTCGAACATGTGGTAATGCTAGCGGCATCGGAAAAATTATTAAATTCGAAATGTAGTGAAAAAGACATCGAGAAAATCGATGTATTACCTGGCTTGATCATGGCCCGAAAGTGTTCGGCCTTGGGGCGAACGTCAGCCATAGTTTCAGGTCGGAGTATTGCCTGGATGTATTCCCGCACCCATGCACACAGTGCCGCAGAAGTCGCGTTTTATGAAGTGAGGTGGAGATTGGGGGATACTATGCGCCGCCTGCCGCCGAACAACACGGACGACGCATGGTCCTTGTTTGGGTTTGACCCTAGAAAGCAGTCCCGAACGAGGGATCCACGCAATTCTCGGGCAGCGGCACACCGCCCAGCCGGCAGGCCTTGAGCACCGGGCCGCCGTGAAACAGCCGGTAGAGGTATTTTTTGCCCCCTTGTTCCCGGAATCGCGCATTCAATGCACTGGACAGTTCCCGTGACCGGCGCACGAAGCCGCGCTCCATGTAGTAATCGCGCACGTACCGGATCACTTCCCAATGCGCCTCGGACAGCAGGATACCCGACTGTGCGGCAATCTGTTGCGCCATGCTCTCTGACCACTCACTTTCCGGTTGACCGGCGGTGGCGGTACTGAAAATCGAATTATTTTCGCTTTTCAACCAGTCGTGCTGCGCTGTTGTTGTCATGCGAAACTCCTTGCGATGATGTTGTTCAGTTCTCTCTAAAGACCCTGGACGGGCAGGTTGCGATTTGCGGTTTCGGGCGTGTTCGGTCACACCTTTGTTTCAAGTACCACCACGAACGCCGTTGTGAGCACGATAGACAAGACTGAAAGCAGGTATTTGAGTGTCACGAAAACGGGTTCGCTGATTGTGTCAGACTTTCCACGTATGAATTTCATGTCAAACCTCCGCGATTCCGATTTGCAAAGTTCCTGATGCATCTGAGCCAGCCGTGATGCCACGCTTGCCAGGGTTTCATTCGACACCTTAAAGCTTGACTAAATTAGTCAAGTATTGCCAAGGGTATAAACTTGACTATTTTTGTCAAGTATTATTTTGTATGCCGGTGAATAGCGGGCAAGGAGAGAAAGGCCGCCCCGCACGAATTCACCCGCCGTCCTGGGCCGTGGGGGGGGGCAGTTTCCATACCTTCTTGTTTTTAAAAGAAGAAGGCATGGTATATTGGACGAATTCAGTGGATTGTTAATGGCAAGATACGGGGACTAGCAAGCTACGAAGAACATCAGCGCCTTTGGGCACAAAACACTCGTCTGGGTTCAGGATGTGGGCCTGCTGATCGTTGCGATTGCAACCATCATCGCCGTTGCGATAGAGGTCGCATCCATGATTCAAGCAAGGACGGTTACCCTGGCCGACATGCCGCTGTATATCGCGATCGTCGCGCTGGCTCGCTATATGATTCTGGAGAGGCGAGGTCTGTCTCGATTGACTGTTAAGAGCGACTCACTCGATTCGTGACAAGGAAGCAGGTATACATTGCCAATGTTCATCAGTGTTCTGGAACTCTTCAAGATCGGGATCGGTCCTTCAAGTTCGCATACCATGGGCCCGATGGCTGCTGCCAGAGAATTTTTCGACCGGCTGCGGGAATACCTTGCCGCCCATCAATATAACCGCGCCACACACATCCGTTGTGTTCTAAAGGGGTCTTTGGCATTTACGGGAAGAGGTCATGCCACCGACCGGGCTGTAGCGTTAGGCTTGCATGGCTACACGCCCGTGGGTGTGGCTGATGAGGACGTCGATGCTGTCGTTGATCGGATCTGGAACGAGCACAACATCGCCGTCGATGATAGCCACACAGTCATGTTTTCTCCGGCCAGGCACATTGTCTTTGACCACGGTGAACCGTTGTCGGCGCATCCGAACGGGATGATCTTCGAATTGATCGGACAATCGGATGAGGTCCTGTTGTCAGAAACCTATTTCTCGATCGGTGGTGGTTTTATCTGCACGCTTGCTGAAATCGAACAGCTGGTTGCACCACTGAAAATGAATTCAGCGGTTTCCTGTCCTCATCCATTCGACACGGCCGGGTCGATGCTGCAAATGGCCACTGATAGCGGACTGTCCATTGCGGCGATGAAACGCATCAACGAACGCGAATACCTGTCCGATGACGCTTTGAATCAAGGCCTGGACAGCATCTGGCAAACCATGCAGCGTTGTATCGAAGCAGGATTGACGGCGGAGGGTGTTTTACCGGGTGATCTTAGCCTGGCCAGGCGGGCAAAGCGGCTGCATGATCAACTCCAGGCAAACCCTGACCAGGCGAATCTTAATGACTGGTTATGTGCCTATGCCATGGCGGTGAATGAAGAAAACGCGGCCGGACACCGGGTAGTCACTGCGCCGACCAACGGTGCCGCTGGTGTCATCCCGGCGGTCCTGTACTACTTTGTCGTCCACGAGGGCGGGAGCCAGGAGCAAGTCCGGGAGTTTCTGCTCACCGCCGCTGCGATCGGTGGCATCATCAAGCACAGAAGCTCGATTTCAGGTGCCGAGGTCGGCTGTCAGGGCGAGGTCGGCGCGGCCGCTGCGATGGCTGCCGCCGGTCTATGTGCCGTCCGCAACGGTACCCCGCAACAAATCGAGAATGCAGCGGAAATTGCCCTTGAACACCACCTGGGAATGACCTGTGACCCGGTCAAGGGACTCGTACAGGTGCCCTGTATCGAGCGCAATGGATTCGGTGCAATCAAGGCTCATACCGCGGCGTCTCTGGCAATACGGGGAAGCGGTGATCATTTCATGCCGTTGGACAGCTGTATTGCCGCCATGAAGCAGACCGGACTGGAGATGTCGGAAAAGTTCAAGGAAACATCCCTGGGCGGGCTCGCAGTCAGTATTACGGAATGTTGAGCTAAACGGGTGTTAGATAACCTGTGAACGCATCTCGTTGAAAATTTTTACTAATATGTTACGTGAGACGTCGTGCGTAACTGGGGGATAAGGTGGCGTCCCCTTGGGGACGCCATTTTGCCTTGTAACGAATTGAAAACAAAGAAAATAAAAAAACCGGGTTTGACCTGAAAAAATACCCCGCCCATAACCTGCGGATTTAACAAGCAAAAAAACGAGGGTTCGCGTACCCCGCCCGACGCCACACTATTCCACGATGTCAGCTACAGCGGACGGGATACTTTCGCTAACAGGAAGATCATGTTCACGAACAGGATTGGCTAAGTAATCGTGTTCAACTGGCCACTGGTAAAAAGACCCGGCTTACCCACACTACGGATCCGTCTGTCTCGCTTCGGCAGCACTCGATACCGGCGTGGAGGAACGCCGGATCTACGGGGTGAATGTTCGGCCAAGTTACACGTTATGGGCTGCGCTTCAACGTCATGCAGCAAACTGGCGTTGCCGGCATGCGCAGGCAACGGCGATCAAACACGTCCCGATTCAGGAAACATTTCTATCCCTTTTTTGCTCAGAGGAGCGCAAGCTGTACCTGGTTGCGGCCTTTTGACTTGGCTGCGTACAGCGCTTTGTCGAGTGAACTGATGATCGATTTCACGGAGGAAACATCGACATTGTCAGCAACAGTAACCACGCTCACCGAAACCGTTTGCGGTCCGTCAAATCCCAGGGTCGCGGCGGGCAACCGGGCGATATTCTGGCGAAGTCGTTCGGCCAGTTGCAGCACTTCCTCTTGACTGGTGTTGGGACACAGCACCAGGAACTCTTCGCCTCCATAACGCCCTACGATATCCGACTGGCGGCAGGTCGACTTCATGCATTGGGAGACCGCCTTCAGCGCCTTGTCACCGACGAGGTGGCCATGCCCGTCATTGACTTGCTTGAAATAATCCAGGTCTAGCATCATGGCACTGAAAGACTGCTGATAGCGGCTATGGAGAGCCGACAGCTCTTCGAATTGAGCCATGAGATAGCCCCGACTGAATACGCCTGTGAGCGCATCGTGAAAGGCGATGCTCTCCAGCTCGTCGTTGGAGCGGCCGAGCAGGAATCCGAAACTGGTGAAGCAAAGCAGCGTCCAGATCTCGGTGTACAGATAGGTCAACGTGAGAAAGTCTTCCTGCTGCCCCGCGAAAAGGCTCAAGAAGATCCATTCTCCCAATGGCCCCAGGAAACTCAGCATGCCGCCGATTGCCGCCCATTTGAAACGCTTGGCGTTCCACCAGGGCCGCTTCATCCCTTCTGCATTGTATTCAAGCTCGCCAGCCAGCGTTCCTCTCCAGACTGTGATCAGCGCTATGCCCCGCCAAGGCAGCCAACAGGCGCGCCAATTGAAGGCATCATGACCGGACATATTAACGGATTGGGAGCGTCTGATACATGCGGGATTGTCAGGCAGACAGGGCAGAGGCTTCCTTTCGGCACCAGGCCGGCCAGATACGGGACAGCTTTTCCCAACAGCTGGAGAGCGTCTTCTGGCTGACCACCGGGCTAGTGTTCAATCGATAGCCTATCGTGCCGCGGAAGCGAATGCTGCTTCATAACTGCACTTTCTACCACCCGATACGCGTCAGATCCGGATATGGCCCCTGGTGAGTTACCCACAAGCGCATGTTGTCAGCGGACGGATATGCTCGTGATAATTTCATCTTGCCGGTAATCATCGGGTTGTGGAAGCAAGGAACGGCGCATTTCTTTACCGTGCCAGCCGGTTTAAGCCGCTTCTGCTGCGATGGCTTGTTGCGCTTGCCTTTGCAATTGTAGAGCGAGCTCCTGCGGCAGCTGGAGTACTGACGCCAATTGACTGAGATACGTCCGTTCCGCAGGGAGGTCGGGATCGATCACCAAACACGAGGCCAGGTACACTTCAGATTTTTGCTCAAGGCTGTCGATGCCCCTGGCCAACTCATCAACCGGTATCGGCTGGCTCAACAGTTCAAAAATTGTAGCTTTCATTTCTGTCGACAAGCCCATTCGCTCCACGGCTTTGAAAATATTCTGCTGTTCAGTGGCATCAATATGGCCATCTGCCTTGGCGGCGGCAATCATCGACTTCATCAGGGTTAGCTCGAATGCTGGTGAACTTTCAAGAAACGCACTTTCATTCGCTGTATGCTGTGTGGCTGCCTGTCGGCTGCTGTTTTGCCGCCAGTTCTCATAGGCCTTGAATGCCAGTCCACCAAGCATTGCCGCACCACCATAAGTGGCGGCTTTACCCGCAAATTTTCTCGCCGATTTGTTCCCTAGCAGTAAAGCCATAATACCGCCGGCCGCCGCACCGCTGGCTAGCCCTGCAGGCATATTGCTGGTGAGCTTGCTCAAAGTACCACCGATGCCTGGTGTGCTATTACCCGAAGCGGAGGCCTGATTCGAAGAGCCCATGAACTGATCCAGTAAATTTTGCAAACTCATGTCGTCTAACCTCTTGCGTTTTAATCATGCCCGGATAGTTTTACCGTTACGGATGGTTATTAAAATCAAATTATCCTTTTTTATACTTCGTATTTTTCGAAGCGTTGAGGGCATGGGCAAGGCGTCGAGATGATACCCCTGCATCACCTGGGCAACCCGGCGAATATACGATACCGGGCCGGCGGTAATGACCTCGCAACGCTGGTCCGGGTGGGTGAGAAAGAATTGTCGTTCATTGCGTGATTCTCCATAGCGTGAGAAAAGAAGGTTAGCGTTCTGAAATCTCAACTTCCGTGATGTTGGCGTCCATCCGCGAATGCTCACGTCCGGTTGCGTTTGTTCAATGACCTTGTTCATGTTGGGTCAGCCTGCCCGATCCCCGGAAATGAGAACGTTCCTGCATTCTAGAGCATTCTTCGGGCGTTGCTTCAGCGCCTGTTGTGTATCCGGCAGCTCCTTGAGTAACTCATCACGTGAGACCGGCTGACGCAGTGCCTCCAGTCGCTCTGCCTTGACCTGTTCCAGATTGTTGATCACCACGGCGATGAGCAGGTTGATGATGACGAAGGTGCCCATGAAGATGAAACTGAAGAAATACAGCCAGGCCCATTGGTATTGTTGCAGTGCCGTGTACATCAAGTCAGTCCAGTCTTCCAGCGTGACCACGCGGAACAGCGTGAGGCCCGCCGCGCCGAGCGTGCCCCAGTGCTCCGGATCGTGGGCATGGAACAGTTGCTACCCGGCAATGGCGTAGATGTAAAAGATGATCGACTAGCCGGATGCAGTTGCAGTTTGTGTGTCAATCTGTGCAGGCAGGCGGGTGCGCAACAGACAGCCGACGCCGCCCAGGGACATCAGCGCATCGGATTTTTCCACCACTTCTACCGGGCACTCCGATTGCCCGGCCAGGCGCAGTAATGCTTCCCGGATATCCAGTGGCCGCACGGATTCATGACCGCAGTGTGGGCATACCGATGTTTCGGGAGTTTCGGTGCCGATGGATTGACAGACGGTGCAAGTCCAGCCGGGATCCGGCTGATAATCATTGGCCATGACCAGTGTGTCCACCTCCCCCCAACGCAGCGCATCCAGTGTGGCCGCCGAGCCCGCGACCGCCAGATTCTGGCTGCGCAGTCCCTCGATCAGACGTTCGGCGACCGTGCGGGATTCCTGCTCTTCATGCGCGATGAAGCTGGCGAGGGTTGCCATCACGACGTCCGCCTGCTGATCGGTCTCGACAGCCGGGATGATTTCCACCAGCTTGTCCGCCAGATATTTGGGCAGGGTGTTACGGACGCGCCCGGTAATCCCGGCATCGCCCGCCAGGATCAGATGGGTGTGCCCACCGGACCGCATCAATTGTTCCAGCACAGCGATCTTGCCCTGCATAAACCGGTCTCCGCGATGTGCCTGGTTAACCTGGTAGTGGGGCCGGCTCCATTCCTGTCCCACCCGCGCGCGCAGGTCCGGCTCGTTTACCCAGGCCCGGATCGTGGCCGCGCCCAGGTTCACTTCCAGAATGCATGCCCGCTCTGGCATAGCAAGGAGGACGACGTAGCGGTGATAGTTGTCCTTGAGTTCCACCAGGTGATAGATGTTGGGTGTTGGATAGACCGCGAACCAGTTGGGCAGTGGAGCGGCAAACTGCATCGGCAACATGAAGGCGCCACCGAACGTGCCGCGCACGAACAGGGCTGCTCCCTTGGCCTCGGAAAGCAGGTCCGTGGCCAACCATGTCTCGATCTTGCCCAGGGCCTCCTCGAAGTCAGCGAGGTCGTTGCCGTTGAGAAGGCGCCGCAGGATACGGGCGCGGTCGTCAAGTGTTTTCCGCCAGCTGTCAGGTTCGTCTTCGAGGTTAAGATAACAGCTGATAAAAGGCGCATCCGATTCCTCCACGCTGGCCAGCAGGGTGACGTGCTGTTTGAGTTCGTCGAGGGTGGTCAGGTGTGGCATATCGAATACCTCATCAAATGTTGTGACGCTGTGACTTCCGGTGGTGTGAAGCCAGTATCTCTTCCAACGCGAGTCCGGTCATGCCGTGGATCGTTCGCCACAGGTAATAAAAGATTGCCATCATCATAAGCGTGGAAGGAATGGCGATCACCGGATAGCTAAGCAATGTCAGTCGTCCGAGTTCCTCGTTGAAAGCGGCGCTGCCCGCCGGGCTGGTAACGATCCACGTGGCAAGGCTGTAGTTCATT
>Ga0316194_10001095_pt1 | contig 18537 bp, 24 predicted proteins | sample CroRivsedime1_MG_FD_204936 | JGI IMG/M metagenome (GOLD analysis project Ga0316194, IMG submission 204936) | Coastal sediment microbial communities from Maine, United States - Cross River sediment 1 | ecosystem: Environmental > Aquatic > Marine > Coastal > Sediment | place: USA: Maine...
CCAGGCCAATCCTTACTCGCCCCATACACACCGGCATACAGCGCCATTGCTTGCCAACCTGGTGGTTTTTTCTGTTGCCATGACGTGAGTTAATTCATGTCAGGGGTCTGCATGTTCGCGAACAACTAACGAGATTTAGTATGAGAATAGAAATTATCACCACGTCCAATGAAGCTCTGAAAGAGACCGGGTTTGGCACGCTTAAAGCTTGTAATAACGTTTTGGATTCAATCAGGCGACTGGGTTACACCGTTACATTGAATGTGTGTGAAACGGCTGGAGATCTGAATGAGGTTGCGAAAAGGAGGCCGGATTTAGTGGTTCTGGCCGTGAAGTATATTTCTGTTGAAAATGGAAATGATATTTGGCTATCCGACTACTTTGCAAAGAACGGAATTAACTTTTCAGGTTCATCGAGAGAGGTCCTGAAGTTTGATTCCGACAAGGTTCTCGCGAAATCTCATTTAAGAAAAATGGGCATGAAAACGGCTGACTACTTTACTGCGATCCCCGGGCAGTACAAATGTGAAAGCGAGTTACCCATCAGGTTTCCCTTGTTTTTAAAGCCGTTGGATGCGGCAAACGGAAATGGAATTGATGATCTATCATTTGTCACCAGTTTCGCAGACTACGAAAGTAAAATATTATCGTTATATAACTCATTCAATCTGCCTGTACTGGTCGAAGAATATCTGGATGGCAGGGAATTCACAGCGGCAGTCATCAACACGCCAGGTGGTAATTTACTGGTATCTGCTGTCGAAGTGGTAGCACCTGAATCAACAAACGGCCTTCGAATTCTCGGGCAACAAGCAAAAAGGGATGATTCGGAAGAACTCAAAAAATCTGAAGATATTGAAATAATGGACAGCGTAAGCAAACTTGCTATTGATGCGTTTGTTCAGTTAGGAGTAAGAGATTTTGGCCGCATTGATGTTAAGGTCAACACAAGTGGGCAATGCTATTTTATGGAAGCCAATCTGGTTCCTGGAATGACCGCCGGTTCCAGCTATTTCCCCAAAGCGTGTGAAATAGATGGTGAAATGTCCTACGACAAAATGATCGGGCTGATGTTGGATGAAGGTCTTCGCAGGGTTTCCATTAACCTGGCCGATAACATTCCTGCTGCTCCTTTTACTCTGGCGGTGGGAGCGAAATAGGAGACAGACTGAACCTCCCCTGCCGGAATCATTCCGCGCCAGCAAAAAGCAACTCAATATAATTCCGGCACTGTATCAACTGCTGCGAAGCCAACCCGGGCTCATTCATTACCTTTGACAGGATAAAGGCCCCTTCGAATGTCGTCAGCAGGTGGTCGGCCACCTGGTAGTTCTCGATGGGTATACGCGGGGGATTGAGTGCTACGATGGCATCGATCTTTTCACAAAGCCGTTGACGCCAGAAGTGCATCATATCCTCGATGTTCGACATGATATCTGCCGAGATGGCACCGCTTTGATAACAGTAAGAGGCATACAGACAGCCGGGAAAGGGTTTCTCCAGTTTGTCTGTCATCTCAATAAAGAGTCCGACAAATATCAGTAATTGTTGCAGCGGGTCGCGGGCCAGTTGCTCGGCCTTTTCCATGGCGTCGCTGTAATGATGCCGGTCGTTTTCCGCATAGCGTTCAATCAGGGACGCCGCCAGGTCGTGCTTGGTTTTGAAATGATAGAAAAAAGTACTTTTTGTGACGCCGGCTCCGTCGATGACCTTTTCAACTGACGTGCCCGACAAACCGACATCCAGCACCATATTCTGCGCGACATCCATTATTTTGTTACGTGTAACCGACCCATCACGTGGCATCACCGACCCCCGATCTGCTTTGCAGAGGCACAAATTGTAGCCCATAGGTTCTGTTTAGTTGTACCTCCGGTCAGAAACAACGGCCATCCGGGTGTGAATCCCTTCGCCCTGCCCGGCTCAAATCTTTTTATTCTTTCAGATCATGGTGTTACATCGAGAAAATAAAACCGGTTTCCGTATTGCTTGCCTAAAAACCTTTGCCCTACCTTTATCACCAGACAAACAGTGTTTAACAGCAAAGCGAGGGAACATCATGTGTAACGTATGTATGCCAATCAGTGACGAAGCCAATACTACGGACGAATTTGCCGATCAATTGCTGGATATGCTCAACCAGGGGGCGCTGTCTTTAATGGTATCTATCGGGCATCGTACCGGCTTGTTTGACAGCCTGGCTGAATTAGCCAGCCCGGGTTGTGAGCAACTCGCCGCACATGCCGGTCTTGATGCGCGCTATGTGAAGGAATGGCTGGGCGCCATGGTAACCGGGGGCATTGTGAAGTATCTGCCCGACACGGATGAATACCTGTTGCCGCGAAGCCATGCGGCTTTACTCACGCGCGGCGCTACGCCGGACAATATTGGGGTGTTTGCCCAGTACATCGGCCTCCTTGGCCAGGTCGAGGATAAGATTGTCGATTGTTTTCGCCACGGTGGCGGCGTTGGCTACGAGCATTATCCGCGTTTTCATGAAGTCATGGCGGAAGACAGCGGACAAACCGTGCTGGCCGGTCTGGATGAACACATTCTTCCGCTGATCGGTCACATCATCCCGCAGCTTGAAGCCGGCATTCGTGTGGCGGATATCGGCTGCGGCAAGGGACGGGTTTTGCTTCAGCTGGCGTCCTGTTACCCGAACTCACACTTCACAGGATTCGACCTGTCTGCGGAGGCACTGGCCGAGGCGCGCCGGCAGACTGATAAAGCCGGACTGACCAATATTGAGTTTGAAGCACGTGACCTGAGCGACTTTGAGCACAGCGCCGAACCCGAGCGCTTTGACTTTGTCACCGCGTTCGATGCCATACACGACCAGGCCGTACCCCAGGGTGTGCTCAATGGCATCTGCAAAACACTGAAAACCGGCGGCACTTTCCTGATGCAGGATATCCGCGCATCCAGCCACCTGGAGAACAACCTGGAACACCCGATCGCACCTTTGCTTTATACGTTGTCGACCATGCACTGCATGACCGTCTCACTGGCACAGGGCGGCGCCGGACTGGGGACCATGTGGGGCGAGGAACTGGCACTGGAGATGTTGGGCAAAGCCGGGTTTGGCGACATTGAGGTTCACCGGCTTGAACATGATTTTCAGAATAATTTTTATGTTGTGCGAAAGTGAAAACGGGACGGAGGGATTTTAATGTAATCCCTCCACCCCCTGTTTCGCCTGTTTTGCCAGCTCGCTTTTAATGCAGCTGCGCAAGATCATCTTCTATCATTGTTTTAAGCCTGTCTCTGCAATCTGTTACCTCGCATTTTTCAGCGTGCGTGCAGGAAAGCTCAAGGTCCCTGATTTTTTCATCCTCTATATCCAGCATGGAAACCAGGGCAATCTCTTCTTTTTCACAATCGGACATCGCATTTTCAAGCAAGGTAACCGTATCGCACCCTTCAACAAACCGCTTTCTCGCAAAAAAAGCGATATGATCAAAATCATAGTTACCCAGGCATCCGGATCTGTAGCAAGCCATCATGACGTATCCCCCGTGTTTCGATTGAGTAGCGTTGTATTCAGCCTTCGGCTTACCGAAGTAGATACCTTTTTTTTCACAATTGGTCTTTGATGTGGATCAAAATAAATGGGGTCAGAGCCACTGCTGTCCCACTTACGCGTCATTCCCGCGAAGGCGGGAATCCAGTAATCGCGATGCGTCTACCAATCAATAACTTACTGGATACCTGCCTACGCGGGTATGACATCTGGAATTTCATATCCGTGTGCAGTTCAGAGCCATGTAAATACTGGCATAGTAGTATTTAATAGACATCAGATATCTTTAAGTGGGACAGCAGTGGGTCAGAGCACATTTTTCGCTAATATACCAACCTGCGAATATTGGCCATATATATGCTCTGACCCCAATTTCTCCATTAACTGACAGGAGTTCCTGAGAATGCGAATCCTCACCGCAATTTTGTACCTCGCCCTAACAGTATTTCTTTTCTCTTGCGATCAACAGCACCCCACATCCGATATCGACCCCAAGCTGGGACTCGAGTGTTTTGAAAGCCAGCGCGCCTCACTTCCGCCAGGAACGCAATATGAAGGAATCGCGAAACTCACTGAAAATCGGCTCACAATAAGGATTATGAACGGAGTAGAGGTTGTGATGATCGATTGCGCACTGAACCCTGACGGGGCACTGGAAAGCACCGGGCCTGCTAATAATTGAATGCTATGTTTTTCTTGCTTGCATGCAAAAGAAAATAATCCTGCTCATTTTAATCAGTGTCTTCGTGATCCGGGATGGTTTTGTGGCGGAAATCGATAGCGTCACCCCAAGAAAACTGGTGCTTGATAACAGTATCGATACGATTAACGAAATTGTGAATCAGCGCATTGAAGAGGGAATCCGAAAAGCCAATGCACAACAGGAGCACGTTGAAGGTACAGGATATATCGCGGATAGAAACAACGACACGCTTTGTGATGAGAAAGCGCTCTATACAGAACTCAGAAAATCCATTTTCCAATCCTTTACTGCATCCTGGGGGCTAAAGGGTTATGACCTGGACAAGCAGTTACGCGGTTTACTTGCCAGGCAAAGTTACTCATTATCATTGAATGACTCTATTTATCGTGACATTGATTATATCGAAGGATTATCCCTGAACCTTAAAGAGTTGACTGATGTCGTTAATATCAATGGTTATCTTGTCGGGCTGGACAAAATAGGCCATTTTTTTGCACAAGGTTGGCAGTATTTTGAGTTGACAGACGATGATAAAGAAACACTTGATAAGGCTATTGCGTGGGGACGGCAAAAGGAAGCCGGGTTGTACGGTTATACAACGACGGGTATTTTTTCCTTTGCGGATCTTGTTGCCAACCTGAATGGCTGGCGTTTCTGGAACAAGGTATTGCTTAAACAGGATGACCCTTTAAAAGGCGTTATCGCTAATTTCTTTAATAGTCCGTACGCAAGCTGTGAAATTCAGGTTATAGATTCAATCAGGAGCAGACAAATAATCCGGGCCTGGGAATACAATACCCGGTTTGATCTGGCGGATTACATCGACGGGGCCTGGGATGAGGGCAATAACTGTAACAGCTACGCAGACCCGATGATTGAGGAAAAAGTCACGGCACGGATAAAGCATGTTGACCCTGATTTTGTCTGCCCTCTGAATGCCGGACATTGCATGGATGCCCGGGATAAATATGGCTACTATGCAAAATACGTTCTGCATCCCTATTGCCTGACAACACATTAATTGGGGTCAGAGCACATTTTTCGCTAATATACCAACCAGCGAATATAAGCCGCATATGTGCTCTGACCCCTGTTTCTGCTCTTTTACAGATTTTGACTCCATTTGTGCACATGTTCCAGAATCAATAGTATAAATTTTGCCTGTCTACCGTGATAATAGTGACTTTTATCCTTCTGAATCGATCAATGGGAAACCAATAACTTTCCTATCCCCGAACATTTATACTTGCTTATAACATTTTCTATCGACCATAGTGTGCAAGCAGGAAGAAGCATTAGAATAAACATATGAGAACGATTGCCATTTATAATCTCAAGGGGGGCGTCGGCAAAACTGCTGCTGCTGTCAACTTCTCCTATCTGGCTGCACAATCGGGGCTGCGAACACTGCTGTGGGACCTTGACCCACAAGGTGCAGCGACCTGGTATTTGTTGTCAGACTCCGAAAAGTCCGCATCAGCTGAAAAGTTAATCAAACGTAAGGTGACTATTGGCGAACAACTGGTAAGAAGCCGGTTTGACCGTCTTGACGTTATTCCTTCAAACTTCTCTCACCGAAAGCTGGATATTACGCTGAGCAAACTTCAGGTATCGAGCCATACACTTAAACGATTGATTAATCCCTTTGGAGAAACCCACTCGTTAGTCGTACTTGATTGCCCTCCCAGCCTGTCAAAACTTGCAGAACAGATCTTTGATTCAGCCGATGCTATATTCGTTCCCCTGGTTCCGACTTACCTTTCGCTCCGGACATTCGAACAGGCAATGGAATATATCAAGGCCCACAAACTTGGACACAAGCAGGTTTATCCTTTTTTTTCCATGGTCGATATTCGACGGCAATTACACAGGGAATTATTGAATGAGCCTCCGAAGAATCTAAAGCGCCTGCTTACCAACTACATCCCGTATTCTGCAGTCATAGAAAAAATGGGTGAACACCGGGCACCTCTGCCCGTCTATGCGCGCACGCACCCGGCAACAGGCGCTTATGAAAGACTGTTACAAGAGGTTTTGGCGGCTCGGTAATTGGGGTTCATTGTAGGCAACCAAATTACAGATTTTGCGCTGTGCGTTCACATTGATATATTGGCATGGTCAGGGCGTTGAACTATGTATACACTTTGCTTCACTAAAGCAGCAGGAGGCGGCATGAAAAAAGTAAATTTTTTATTTGTCTTTGGAATTTTTACTGCATTTTTCCTGTCTCTGGCACAGCCGGTAAAAGCTGCTGAAACCGACGACCGGAAAGCCATGGACATCCTGCAGAACATGGCCAGGACTATTGCCGGTGCAAAACAGTTCAGCGTCACCGTGAGCAGCAGTTTTGACGCTCTCCAGGCAAACGGGCAGATGGTCGAATTCGGGGCGGTTCGAGAGATCCAGGTCAAGCGTCCCGATAAGCTTCGAGTCGATCTGCAGCACAGTGACGGTGATCAGCGCGTACTCGTTTTCGACGGTAAACAGATCATCGTCCAAGATGTCACCGAAAACGTGTATGCCAAAGTCGAGAACCCCGGGAGTGTTGATGATGCTATCAAACACCTGGTGGGTGACCTGAAGATTCCACTGCCACTGGCCAGAATGTTCAGGACAAACTTCCCCACTGAATTGGATCGCCTGGTTGAGGAAGTTGATTATGTCGAACAGAATGTACTGACCGATGTGCCGACCGACCACCTGGCAGCGCGTTCCAAAGATGTTGATTTTCAGATATGGGTTACCCGGGGTAAAGAGCCGTTACCAAGGCGGGTAGTCATAACCTACAAGAATGCCAAGGGCGAGCCGCAGTACCGGGCCGATTTTTCCGACTGGAATCTTTCCACCAAACCCCCCAAAGGAGCATTTATCTTCACACCGCCCGGAAACGCGGAACAGGTCCCCCTGCTTGTTCGTAACCGTACAGAAGCGGGTACTCCTTCCCGGGAAGGGGGTGCACAATGAAAAGCAAGTACCCTCTTATACTGATACCAGCCATATTTGTTTTTTGCATGACAACCATAATGTCAAGCGTGGTTGAAGCCCGAGGCAGGGGTGGTGGCGGTGGTTTCTCGCGCGGCGGTCCAGCGGCAGGCGGGGGTTTCTCCTCGCGGCCGGCAGTTCGCGAACCGGCGTTTCAGCGTGATAGAGATCCCGGTGATCGCCAGGAACGCCGGGACGAAGTACGTGAAGATCGCCAGGACTACCTTGATGACGAGTGGGATGACCACCACGATCATTATTATGGTGGCGTAGGCGTTGTGACCGGGGTAGCCGTGGGGGCCGCGGCCAGTTCCAACTACGTGACTTCTGCACCATGCTCAACCACTGAGGTTGTAAACGGTTCAACTTATTACCACTGCGGTTCGACCTGGTATTCACGTGGCTATGAGGGTGGTGAGGTGGTATACATTATTGTCTCACCACCGGCAGGGTATCGATGAAATACATCCGTCCCAAATCCCGGGCCTGAATGCCTGGATAAACAGCAAGCCGATTTTTGCTGCTAAGCTGGGTGCAACGCTGGTGACACCAACGAAAGCTTTGTACAGGGTGCTGATACCAGGTCTGTGCTGCCTGTTGCAGGCATTGACGCCGGCCGTTGCCCACGACGGCGATATCAACAGCGATGGTGACGTTGGCCTGGCCGACCTGCTGTGGGGTCAGCAGGCACTGCACGGCAACCGCAACCTTACGCCGCAGCAAGAATCACAGGGCGATGTCGCGCCGCTGGTGTCAGGCATACCGCAGCCAGATGGCCTGTTCAACCTGGGCGACCTGGTGGTGATTCAGCGCATCCTGTTAGAAGGTTTCGATTTTTCGCTGCCCGGCAACCAGTTCAATATCGGTGATTCGATCGGTGAAGGCGAAGCCGCGGATGGGACCATCAGCGAGCCGCATCACGAGACGGTCTGGTCCAGTGGCTACAACGGCGGTGACAGTGTCAATACCTTCAACGAACGTTTCGAAGTCGCTACTCCACTGGATTACTACGAAAACAATGCCAACCGTGACCCTGTGTTCAACCATGCCGTCAGCGGTGCGGTGATGGCCGACTTTGCGACACAGGCACAGAATGTCATCACGGCAACGGCGCAGACGCCATCCAGCGATGCAGGAGTGGTCACGGTTTTGCTCGGCAACAACGACGTGTGTGCCGACAGCCTGGCGGAAATGACCGACCCGGCGTTGTTCGCGACGCAGTACCGTGCCGGACTGGATGTGCTGGCGGCCAGTAGCGCCACGCGCACCGCGCAGATCCACGTCTCGGGCATCCCCGCCATCTACTGGTTGTGGAACGCCAAGCGCGGTGATTTCATCTGCCGATTTTTTATCTGGCCGTTCGTACCCTGCCAGAACCTGCTCGATAACCCGGCCGATGATTGTGCCAGCGGTACTTCGCGCGAAGACCCGGACAACGACTACACCGGCGATGGCAGCAACTGTCAGCGCCGCAAGCAATTTCACAGAATTATCCGCGACAACTATAACCCGATACTGCGTGACGTGCTGGAGGAATACCGCACCTCCGGCGCGTTGCCCAATGCAAGATACACCGACATATACGATGTCCGTTTTGACTCCACTCACGTCAACGACGGCGACTGCTTTCACCCCAGCACTAACGGGCATGCCCTGCTGGCGGATACCGAATGGTGCAGAACACACTGGGGCGCGAACAATGATCCGGCATGCAGTAACTGAGATGAAAACCGCGTTTAAGGCTATCGTGTTACTCGCCCTGCTCTTCTCTATGGCGGGCGTGGCGCAGGCCGATCCGCCCTTTTTACTGACACCCCAGGGCGCGCGTTACAAAGATCTTAAACCGGGAACCGGTGACAGCGCCGAACCCGGTGACGTGGCGACTATTCATTTTACCGGCTGGCTGGATGACAACGGCAAGGAAGGCAGACAGATCTACAACACGCGCCAGGAACGCAGACCGGTATCGTTCGTGATCGGCACCGACCGGGTCATGCCGGGCTGGAACGAGGGTGTGATTGGCATGCGGCAAGGCGGCAAGCGCCTGGTCATGCTGCCGCCGGAACTCGGCTATGGCGGCAGGGGCGTGCAAGACGCCGTCCCGCCGGGCAGCAGCCTGATTTTTGTGATTGACCTGGTCGAACTGGAAAAGCGCTAGCTGAAAACCGGGGTCAGAGCACAGTTTCAGCGAGTGCTTTTCCCGCAGGCGGCTGTTGGCAGTCAGCAGCTATCCGATCATTTACCGCAGCATTTTTTATATTTCTTGCCGCTTCCACAGGGACAGGGCTCATTTCGGCCCGTCTTTGGCGCATCACGCTTAAACTGCACGGGGCCAACATCCTTGCCTCCGCTGTACAACCATGTGCCATCGATTTTTCGAAACCAGGATACTTCGTGGTGTTCCTGTATCTCGCCATCTCGCTCATAACGGGCCTTGAATTCCACGGTGCCTTCCTTGTCGTCCGAAGAACCCGCGGACGTTTTTACAATCTCAAGCCCCATCCAGGTGGAGTCCCGAGCCCACTTTGCAGTCCCGTCTTTGTCGAAGTCTCGTAACTGATTTCGGTCCAGGGTGGATGCCAGGTAGTTAATGTCCTGCAAGGTATAAGCGGTGTACCGGGAGCGCATCAGCGCCTCGGCGGTCGGTGCCTTTGCTGTGCCATCAATCACAGGCTTGCAGCATGCACTCAGGGGCGAACCAGAACCACAGGGACAGGGATTATTTTCACTCATGGGCACTATTCTAGCTTGATTAAAACGAAATTTTGGAATAAATGTGATCTGACTCCAATTTTCCTTTGACTGCTATTTTCTTCCCTGAAATGCACCAATCCCGGGGCAATAAATGCTGCCGCCAAATGGTCGCCCGCCGCCTAAAGTTCCCTCTGGACGGATCGATATACATTGCTAATATTACGCTACGCGCCGGTGACCGGTGCAGCCTAGAGAGCAATCAACACAGATCGTTCAGGTGGATAAACGATGTCGGGATCATCGAAAAGCAAAAAAGGCCGTTGGTACGGTTACCTGGAAGCAGGCAACAGCAGTAGTCCGGTTATCCGTGACCAGAATTTGGAAACCGGAAACACGAAAACACTCTACCTTTTCAACCTTGAACGGGGCAGGATTCTCGAGTACCAGCGGGAAATCGTAGAGTCAAAATTGCGGGATCTGAAACCCGCCGAAGCAGCAGCCATCGCCGATCTGGACGCGGCCTATCCGGAAGCACGCCGCAATTTCAACGGTCGGGTCAACCGCACCCTCAACATCCCGGAGCGCGCCGCCCCTGCCGCCAAAACCAAGGTGCCCGACAATGAGGTAGAACTGGAGGCACTCACAGCCGGCGACGACGACGACTGGATCGATAGCGACGACGCCTAGTCAAGCCAACTTAAGCCAAGCCACCCGGGCCAAAGGCCATTATCCAGGATAAGCTGAAGCAGGAAATTGGCTCTGACCCTGTATTTTTTATTGCGTATGCATAGTAGAGTTCTCTAATATTTCCGCCAATCCCGACATTGCCGCGGGATCGGCAGTTTTAATTGAGGATTCTATGGCCAGCAACAACTCTTCCCGCACGTCAACTGCAACGTCCGGACTACCATTACTGCACAGGCTGCTGCCCTTTCTGGTGTGGCTGCCCATGCTCAGGGACCGGGAAGTGCTTCGAGCCGATTTCATTGCCGGAGGCACCGTGGCACTGGTCCTGATTCCCCAGTCCATGGCATACGCCAATCTTGCCGGTCTGCCCGCCTACTTTGGTCTGTATATAGCGTTCATGCCCGTGCTGGTGGCCGCACTTTGGGGCTCGTCTCCGCAACTGGCCACCGGGCCGGTGGCCGTCGTTTCCATTATGACGGCAACGACCATCGCCGGGGCTCTTGGCGGCACCGCGATCTCCAACCCCGAACTGCTCGAGCAATATGTACCGCTGGCAATGTTCCTGTCCCTGCTGGTTGGGCTGTTTCAGTTTTCCCTGGGTATTTCGCGCCTCGGTGTGATCGTGAATTTCATGTCTCACCCCGTGATTCTTGGCTTCACCAATGCCGCGGCCCTGGTCATCGGCTTGTCCCAGTTATCGAAAATATTCGGTGTACCGATGCCGGGAGCGCCGAGCGACCACTTTCTTACCGTACGCATCTGGGGTGTGTTGCAGCACCTGGGTGAGACGCATTGGCCGACCTTCCTGATGGCAACGGGTGCCTTTGCCCTGTTGATGCTGCTGAAAAAGTATTTCCCGAAGCTACCCGGTGTCCTGGTCGTGGTGGCGGGCACCACCCTGATCAGCTGGGCAATCGGTTTCGAGAAGATGGGTGGCAGTGTCGTTGGCGCGATTCCCGATGGCCTGCCCGCCATCAGGATGCCCGGCATCACGGCCGATAAACTGGGTTATTTTATAACCAACGCCATGATTATCTCATTGGTTGGCTTCATGGAGGCCATTTCAATCGCCAAGGCGATAGCCACAAAGACCAGAGAAAAGATCGACCCTAACCAGGAATTAATAGGACAGGGGCTGGGCAATATTGCAGGCAGCTTCACCCAGGCCTACCCTGCCAGCGGTTCGTTTTCACGCTCCGCCGTCAATTTCAACGCCGGCGCCAGAACGGGATTTTCCTCCGTTGTTACCGCAGCGATGGTTGTAATCACCCTGCTGTTCCTGACCCCGTTAATGTATCACCTGCCGTCCGCTGTACTCGCCGCGATCATCATGATGGCCGTTTTCGGGCTGATTAATTTCAAATCTGTCAAACATGTCTGGCGCGCCGGCCGCTATGATGGCGTCGCTGCAATCGTCACATTTCTGTGCACGCTCGGGTTCGCACCGCACCTCGAAGAAGGGATTATTATCGGTGCCGGCCTGGCTATCGGGATGTTCCTTTTCCGCACCATGAAACCACGCGTTGCCCTGCTGGGACGTTATCCAGACGGAACGCTGCGTGATTTGAAAGTCAACCCCGACCTTCCAGTGGACAACAATATTTTACTTCTGCGCTTTGACGGCTCGCTTTATTTCGCGAACGTGGCATTCTTTGAAGATACCATTCTCCATGCCGTCAGCGATCAACAGGAAGTGAAATATGTACTGATTGTAAGTGATGGCATCAACCAGCTGGATGCTTCCGGAGAGGAAACATTACGCCACCTGGTCGAACGTTTGCGCACCACCGAAATTTCCATCATCTTCAGCGGACTAAAAAAACAGGTTCTGGATGTAATGAGCAATACGGGCCTCAACGACATAATCGGCCGCGAAAATATCTTCGCCACCGAGGATATGGCGATCGCCGATATATACGGTCGTTTGGGTAAGCAAGGCAAAGATGCGATCTTGATGCCCAAGACTCGCTATCAGTATTAATTGGGGTCAAGGCCAGTTTCCGCGGGACAAGCTGAACTTGAATATCAGCTCTGAGTACTTGATTTCGCAAATGCAGGATGGAAAAGCGATGAGCCGAAACATTTCAGCCTTGGTACTGGTTTTCACGCTGTTGAATGGTTGTTCGACTGCTCGGGTTCACTCCGACCCGGATGTCACGCCAGCACCCTACGCTGGTACAAAACAGGCGCTGAGGAGTACGAAACAGTACTGGTACGATTATGATTTTTATGGCCAGGTCGCTTTGGTGGCGCTGGACATCCCGCTGTCCGCTGTAGCCGACACCCTATTACTACCGTATGACACCTACCAATCCCGGAACAAATGAACATAATTAATGGGGTTGGTGACAAATGATTCAGATTCTCGTTGAAAAAAGAGGACGGAGGGATTCAATATTATCCCCTTCATGCCTTTATTCCGCATGTTTGAATGAGTCGCCAAATGCCGTTGTATTCTGTGGGAATGGCTTTTAATCTTATAGCCATGGACAAACGACATAAAGATTATATCCGAGGACGCAAGTCGGTTCTGGACGAAGAGCAGGTTAATGAGTTGAAAACAGATCGTTTTGATAATTCATCAAGGAAACAGAGTCATCCATTTCGAAAATTAATTCCACTTCTGGCATTTTCCTTCATTGCCTTAATGATCGCAAAGGAGGAAATTCCTGCTGTTAGTAACGCCTGGGAGCAGATGGTCGCTCCGAATGAGTGGCTGGCGAAAAAAACTTGTCAAAAGGCGGCCCTTGCGAGTATAGAACGCCAGGAATTTGCGCGCATACTGAAACCAGGCAAAGTAAATAAAACAACAGATGGTTTGTATATTGAAAGGCTGGTTGTCGGTGAAATGGGTCAATCCGGTAACGAAATTTCATTTGAATATTCCTGTTACCTGGACAGTGCAGGAGAGCTGGTAAAATTGAATCGTATTGAAGATGCATCTGAATAGTTAAAGGCTTGCTCTGCGGTCCGATTTGTTCCACGGTAACTGGCTCAGGAGGGAGTCCGGAAAATGCGGCACCAACGCATCATTATTGGCACTGCTCTGGTATTTCTGTCGTTTACGGGTGCAGGTTTTGCGCAGGACATAGAACCTCGCCGCTGGACACCTCTGCCGGTCGGCATGAACGTTCTCGGAGCGGGAGTCATCTTCACCGATGGCGACATCGCATTTGATCCGGTGCTCGAACTCGAAGATGCCACTGTCGATGTCAAAACGACCATCGTATCGTACCTGCATGCGTTCGATCTGTGGGGTCAATCCGCGCGTTTCGATACCCAGTTGCCTTATAAGGATGCCCGGTGGGAAGGATTGCTGGCAGGGGAACCGGCGGCTGCGGAAAGGAGAGGGTTGGGAGACCCCCGCGTGCGTTTGTCAGTCAACTTTCTGGGCGCACCGGCACTCAAGGGTAAGGAATTCCAGGCGTACCGGGCCTCGCATCCGGTCAATACCGTTGTCGGTGCAGCACTGGCCGTCACCCTCCCCCTCGGCGAAAACAAAAAGGACAAACTACTCAACCTGGGGGAGAACCGTTTTGTTTTCCGACCGCAACTGGGTTTTGTACACACCCGTGGTCACTGGTCCTATGAACTGACGGGTTCTGTTTTCCTGTACACCGACAACGATGATTTCTTCGGCAATAACAAACGGGAACAGGATCCGTTGTTCGCGCTTCAGACCCACCTTACATACATATCGCCACAGCACTGGTGGGTTTCACTCGGCGCTGCGCATGATCGTGGCGGGGAATCCACGATTAACGGGGATAAGAAAGATGATGAAAGGCGGGATCTGCTCTACGGCCTCAGCGCCGGGTTACCGATTGGATCGAGCTCCAGTGTTAAGGTGGCCTATGTCGGGAGCCGTTCAAATGAAGATATCGGGAAGGATAGTGACAGCGTTGCATTTGCGTTCTCGACCAGGTTTTAGAATTAGAAATCGATCAAGTACTCTGACCCCTGCTATGACAACAGTAGTGAACACCGGCGTTTGCTTGTGAGGAACAGTAGACTCAAAATAGACGGGGTCTACCAAACATATACCGACCGTCCGTGGTCGCATACCTCTCGCAACAGCCTTTAAAATCCTCCATAAAAATAGATGGTTATCTATCGGCTCGTGCTTATCGCGCACAATTGGCATAACACCTGCAATCGTCGTCGCCAAGAACAACTTCCGGTTGTAACACTGAAAACCAGACCTGAAACCTGGACTAGAGCAGACGAGGCAGCCGTCATGCGCATCGCAGTGCAGACCATATTGGAACTGAGTATCGAGCAGGAGCAAAGCGGTGTGGTATGGCCCCACCCGTGGGATCATTACCCTTTCTTATTAGAGGGCCAACAAGTCTGGAAGCGCTACCAGAATCTAACCTCTGAACAGAAGCACCAGTTGACACAAGCATTGGACACTATTCGATCAGCCCAGGAACAAGATGACGAAATAAAATGGGGTCAGAGCACATTTTTCGCTAATATACCAACCAGTGAATAGCATTCTTGTATATGGTGGCCTCGGTAATGCACCGCTGTATATATTGATCATGGCCCTACTAGCTCTGTTGATGATAACGGTATTCACCATTACCTTTTTTGTTCCGTATTAGCACTTTAAAAAGGTAGTACAAGCGCAGGTTTTTGAAGCCTGCCAACTAAAGCTGGAAACGGTTCACCTGTTGGGTAAGGTGAATATGGCGATCGGCCTTTGAGTGATCATAATCATTGGTAGTGGAAGGATTCACCTATATCGAGGTCGAGGGTATGCGCGCTTACACAGCTTTCAGTCTTCTTCTGGCTGTATTTTTGATAACCTTCGCCGGGTTCTATTTTTCCGAAACTAACCGGGCCAGCCGTGCTTACCAGTCCATGCTGGAAGATGGACACATGGATCTTCAGATTATCGATACCTATATCAGGACCAGGGAAACGCCTGACCTGGTGTATTACCAGGCTCTGAATCTTGCGGCGCTACTGGATGATCATTACCTCGAAAAGGTCATCGCGCTCTACGCTCGCGCACAGATTATGCTGAAGCCCGCAACCGCTGAACGTATCCTGTCCCTGTTGCCATCGGAGTCCATAACGGTCAATACCGCGGCGGGAAGAATGATGGCAGACTCCGATTATGGTCACGAGGACCCGAAACAGGCAGTGCGCTTACTGGAGTATTCAGCACTCAGGGGAGACAAGGATGCAGCAGAATACCTTTCCGACCTGTATCGCCGCTTTGATTGCCCGATAGCTGCTGCGAACTGGGCACAGGTATCAAACGAGCGTGACAGGATTTCCGCATGTAGCAAAATCATTATCGAACCCGCCGCGTTCAGCGGAAATGACTGGCGGCAGATTGTTGATAATGAGCGAAAGATCAAAGACGCCTGGGGCGCGGAAACAATACCCGTGCTTGAATACTCGGAGGACTGTGTGCTTGGCCGTAAAAAATAAAGAGACAAGGGGGACGGGTTGATTAAATAATAGTTCCTCCGTCCCCTTTTCCATTTGTGTCTTGTATGGCTTTAACAGTACCTGTAAATTGATCGCCAATCCTCTGAACGGTACTCGACATGGCTGACGCTCGTTTCGAACAACTCAATAACCTGCCCTGCGGATCCAGAGCGTTATACACCATGACTCTGCTCGTGCTCGGAGTGGGTTACCTGTTCGCCATGATCCAGATCTTCGAGGTTCATGCGGGACGGGACGGAAAACCCGGCCTTTCAACCACAGACCTGGTAATCGCCTATAGCGGCAGTCATGCCGACACGCGACTTGAGGCGGCGCTCAAGGGTCCCATGAAGGACATGCTCCCGGCACAGGAGCGGGAAATTATCTTTGACTGGATACATATGAAAGGGGGTGTTGTACATCGGGGTGGCGGAGAAGAGGAATTTAATAAAGAAGTTATGCCAGTAATAGAGAAGCGCTGTCTTGCCTGTCACGGTGGGCAAAACCCTCATATCCCCGACTTGTCGAGTTTCGCCGGCGTATCCGGGGTTGTAACAAAGGATACCGGGATGGATGTCTTCAGCCTTATACGCATATCCCATATTCACCTGTTCGGCCTGACCTTCATCTTCTTCATTACCAGTACGATTTTCGTTCAAACGCACATCCGCCCCGCGTGGTTCAAGTGCATGATCATTGCCACACCGTTTTTTACCATACTGCTGGACATTGCTTCATGGTACCTGACCAAGATCTATATGGGCTTCGCATGGGTAGTGATGATCGGCGGCATCCTTATGGGACTCACCTTCGCAATCCAGTGGCTCGTGTCCATGTATCAGATGTGGTTCTACACGAACCCAAAGGATTAAATAGTGTTACCTCCGTCGCCTATTTCCGCATTAGCATACTGAACAGGGCATATTAGTGACCAATAACGATATATTGCGTCGTATCCGCTATACCTTCGACTTTAACGACTCGAAGATGATTGAAATATTTGGACTGGCTGATCTTCAGGTAACGCGGGAACAGGTCAGCGATTGGTTAAAAAAAGACGATGATCCGGCGTTTCAGGAATGCAGTGATGCCCAGCTGGCTATTTTTCTCAATGGCTTGATTAATGACCGGCGAGGGAAAAAAGATGGGGCTCAGCCCGAGCCAGAGCAGCATTTAACTAACAACATCATTTTCAGGAAATTAAAAATCGCATTGGATCTGAAGGCTGAAGATATATTGGAGATACTGGCCCTGGCTGATGTGCACATAAGCAAGCACGAATTAAGTGCCTTCTTCCGCAAACCGGGTCATAAGCACTACCGAGACTGTAAAGACCAGGTTTTCCGTAATTTTCTGAATGGTATCCAGCTTAAATACCGCGATAACATTCAGTTAGGGAGTAGAAATTGAAAATCGATATTTACAAGAGCACAAAGAATGGAAACAAGTACCTTTCTGTGCCAAAAGGAACGAAGGTGGAGAGCTTGCAACTTCCGGATCCCATCGACCCTGATCTTCTGACATTATCACCCTTCAAAACCAGGTTGGAGCTAACTCCTGGCAAGTCTCATCCTGCCCTTGATCAAGACGACATAATCGAGCAGATTGAGAAAAATGGTTATGCGGTTCATGGCGCAAAAATAGAAGTTAAGGTGGGTGTTGTATAAACAAGAATAGCATCCACGTATAGAAGAACAATCATGCACGGCAAAAGGGCATGAACTGGTACATCAGTGCGATACTGGCGGGGACTTTACTGCTTTCTGGCTGTGGTGGCTGTGGTGGCGGAGGTGGCAATAACACTGTTAACACTATCACTGCTGTCAGTGCTGTCAATGCGTTTACCAACCATAACGGCGGGGCGCTGGCATTCGGACCGGATGACAAGCTTTACATCGCGCTCGGCGACGGTGGCGGCGGTAGTAGTAGTGGCGACCCGGACGATAAAGCCCGGGATCGTGGCAATCTGTATGGCACTATCCTGCGTATCGATGTGGATGCCGGCAACCCTTATGGCATCCCGCCCGACAATCCATTTGTGGCGTAACGGGTGTGCGCGAGGAAATCTGGGCCTATGGACTCCGCATCTGGTCTCTGGAATACAACGGGTCCCAGGTGGTTTCCAACAGGGAAATTGCCAACGTGGCGGGTCTTACCTCGTTTGGTGAGGACAATAGCGGAGAGCTCTATGCCGTTTCGGGAAACGGTGATACCTTCAGGTTCGAAGAATGATGCGTATGGCGCCAGTTCACCGTCACTTGACAAAAAGATGACGAAAATATGCGGATTTTCTTCCGTACCACGACGGGAAAGCGTCCCTGCAGATTGCTATAAAACTACTAACCTATTGATACAGCCATAATTACGTTAATTTCTTCACAGTTGGCATCAGCCTTGCTTCATCTTTTAGCAGGACGAAGACAGAATATTTTAGTCCTCTGTGGCATGAGTCCGGCGAACTTTGGATCCTAAATTTAAGTGAACCATGCCGGGCGGTTGTTGA
>Ga0316194_10001097_pt1 | contig 18479 bp, 17 predicted proteins | sample CroRivsedime1_MG_FD_204936 | JGI IMG/M metagenome (GOLD analysis project Ga0316194, IMG submission 204936) | Coastal sediment microbial communities from Maine, United States - Cross River sediment 1 | ecosystem: Environmental > Aquatic > Marine > Coastal > Sediment | place: USA: Maine...
CGATGGCGATCGTGCCAATCAATCAGCTGGCAAGGGCCAGGACTCGGAACAGATCAGCCGGGTGAAAATTATTGATCCCCGGCCGCCGAAAAGCTGAATTCGCTCATGGCGAGATAATCCAGTTTCTATTGAGATCGGACAAGCCTCTGGTTTTGTTGAGTTATCACCCTTCGTCGGTATAATCCGTCGGGCATCCCGAACGTGGCCTTGAGCCGCGTTTCTCACGGGGCTCGAGTCCAGAGCCATCAGGTTCAATTGACGCAAACGAGTTAAACCCGAATGCCACAGGCCGGTTTCAGGCGAGGTCACTCCTTCGCTGAGGCTCTCCAAGCGGCAACTACGGGGAAACACGTGTGCATCACTACCTGAATCTGCGCTAGTGTCCAGAAAGGTGTGTTCGGGGCTTGCTTGAGATTCGACGAGAAACTCGTACCGGCACTATTGAGTGCGGTGGGGTTCGACGTTTCGGGTACAGGCGGGTAGTCCTGTTGCTGCACGTTGTCAGTGCGGTAGACAGGGCGAGGGGAATAAACAGAATTTATCTGATGCAAGGTGCCTGGAAGGTGAAGGTGAAAAATAACTGGCTTAAGCCTGTTGCTGCTATGGCGGCAGCCCTGTCGGTGACAGGGTTGGGAGCGGACGAGCTCAACATGAGGCAGGGGGTCACGGATATCAGCCGCTCTGTTTACGATCTGCATATGCTGATCTTCTGGATCTGTGTAGTAATCGGGGTGGTGGTATTCGGACTGATCTTCTGGTCGGTGATCCATCACCGGAAGTCAGCGGGTGCTGTGCCTGCACAGTTCCATGAAAGCACCAAGCTGGAAATAGCCTGGACGCTGGTGCCAACGCTGATTCTGATCGCAATGGCCTGGCCGGCAACAAAAGTACTGGTGTCCATGTATGACACCGGTGGCGAGGACATGACGGTCGAAGTCCGCGGTTACCAGTGGAAGTGGCAGTACAAGTATCTGGACGACGACTTCAACCGGACCTTTGGCTTTTTCAGCACCATGGCCACACCGCAGAATGAAATCCAGAATCAGGCAGCGAAAGGTGAACATTATCTGCTGGAGGTCGACAAACCGCTGCGGATTCCGACCAATCGTAAAGTCCGCTTCCTGATTACGTCCGAAGATGTCATCCACGCCTGGTGGGTGCCGGACTTCGGCATCAAGCGCGATGCCATCCCAGGTATGGTCAATGAACTGTGGACCATCGTTGAAGAGCCCGGCGTCTACCGGGGTCAGTGCACCGAACTGTGCGGAAAAGATCACGGCTTCATGCCTATCGTGGTCGAGGCCATGCCGGAAGCTGAGTACGACGCCTGGTATGTCGAGCAGCTTGAAGCAGAAGAGATTCGCAAAGAGGCACTGTCGAAAGTATTCACGCCAGAAGAGCTGATGGCGGAAGGCGAAGCCGTGTATGGCACCTTCTGCGCTTCCTGCCATATGCCCAACGGTAAAGGTGTGCCGCCGGTGTTTCCGGCGCTTGATGGTAGCGCCATCGCGATTGGTCCTCGAGAAGACCATCTGGACATCATCGTAAACGGCAAGCAGGGCACAGCGATGCAGGCCTTCGGCCGACAGCTCGACGCTGCTCAGATTGCCGCGGTGACCCATTACGAGCGCCACGCCTGGAGCAACAATGTGGGTGATGAGACACAGCCGCGCGATGTCATCGAATACATGGCCGGTCAGGAGTGAGGAATAGGTAATGAGTGAAGTAATCGACGCAAGTCACGACCACCACGATCACCACGGCCCGGCTGCAGGCCTGGCCCGGTGGTTGTTTACCACCAATCACAAAGACATCGGTACTCTGTATCTGTGGTTCGCCTTTCTCATGCTGCTGATCGGCGGCACGATGGCACTGATCATTCGTGCTGAGCTGTTTCAGCCCGGCCTGCAGTTCGTGGCCCCTGAGTTTTTCAATCAGATGACCACCAACCACGGTCTCATCATGGTTTTCGGCGCGATCATGCCTGCGTTTGTGGGTCTGGCGAACTGGCTGGTACCGATGATGGTGGGGGCGCCGGACATGGCGCTGCCGCGCATGAATAACCTGTCCTTCTGGATCCTGCCGTTTGCATTCGGCATGTTGATATCGACACTGTTCATGGAGGCAGGCGGCCCGAACTTCGGTTGGACCTTCTATGCACCGCTGTCGACAACCTACGCCCCCGAGACCGTCACCTTCTTTATCTTCGGTGTCCACATGATGGGTGCGTCATCAATCATGGGCAGCATCAATATCATTGCCACCATCCTGAATATGCGGGCTCCGGGTATGACCCTGATGAAAATGCCGCTGTTCGTCTGGACCTGGCTGATCACCGCCTATCTGCTGCTGGCAGTGATGCCGGTTCTGGCTGGCGCGGTGACGATGATGCTGTTCGACATTCACTTCGGCACCAGCTTCTTTAACGCAGCCGGTGGTGGTGATCCGGTGATGTTCCAGCATATCTTCTGGTTCTTCGGTCACCCCGAGGTCTACATCATGATTCTGCCGGCGTTCGGCATCGTCTCGGCCATCATTCCGACTTTTGCCCGCAAGCCACTGTTCGGCTATGACTCGATGGTCTATGCCACCGCAAGTATTGCGTTCCTGTCCTTCATCGTCTGGGCTCACCATATGTTCACCGTGGGGATGCCGCTGGCGGGTCAACTGTTCTTCATGTACTCGACCATGCTGATTGCGATCCCCACCGGCGTGAAAGTCTTCAACTGGGTCGCCACCATGTGGCAGGGCTCGATGACTTTTGAGACGCCGATGTTGTTTGCCATTGCCTTTGTCGTGTTGTTTACGATTGGTGGCTTCTCCGGGCTGATGCTGGCCATTACCCCGGTCGACTATCAGTACCACGACACCTACTTTGTCGTGGCTCACTTCCACTATGTGCTGGTTCCGGGTGCGTTGTTCTCGATTATTGCCGCCGTTTACTACTGGCTGCCGAAGTGGTGCGGACGGATGTATGACGAGAAACTCGGCAAGCTGCACTTCTGGTTGTCGTTCATTGGCGTGAACGTGACCTTCTTCCCGCAGCACTTCTCGGGTCTGGCCGGAATGCCGCGCCGTATTCCCGACTACGCGCTGCAGTTTGCAGACTTCAACATGATCTCCAGCTGCGGGGCGTTCATCTTCGGTTTCTCTCAGTTGCTGCTGATGTACATCGTCATCAAAGCTATCCGCAGTGGCCAACCGGCAACCGATAGAGTCTGGGAAGGCGCCCATGGACTTGAGTGGACCTTGCCGTCACCGGCGCCGTACCACAGTTTCACTGAGCCACCGAAAATCACCGATGCCGACGCTCATTCCTGAGCGACGGCTGGCAGGAGGAAAGACACTAGATGAGCGCGCAATCACCGGTCATTCGTAAAACCGCGCTGAAACTTTGCCTGATTGTTGTAGGCATGTTCGGCTTCGGTTTTGCGCTGGTGCCTTTGTACGATCTTCTTTGTGACATCACCGGCCTGGGTGGCAAAACCGGCGGTCCCTATGCTTATGATCCCGCCGAAACCCGGGTAGACAAAAACCGGCTGGTGAAGGTGAATTTCATCACCAACACTAACGGCGGCATGTCCTGGGATTTCTGGTCGGAGAAAAATGGCGTCAGGGTTCATCCCGGCCAGCTCAAGGAAGTGAACTTCTATGTGAAGAACACGACCAACAGGCGCATGATCGGGCAGGCGGTACCATCTGTTGTTCCAACCTCGGCTACTGATTACTTTCATAAGACCGAGTGTTTCTGTTTCAACCACCAGTTGTTAGAACCCGGTGAAGAGATGGAGATGCCGATGCGCTTTATTGTTGATAGCGATCTGCCTGCCAATGTGCAGTCGATATCGCTCAGCTATGCGTTGTTTGATGTTACCGGCTTTGCTTCGGAAGAGGTCTTGAATGGACCGAGCAGCGCTGCGCAGCAATCGGCTGGAGCCGGAGCGGACTAGCTGCATCGCAGATAATGGGCCACGGTTGTGAGTGGCAAGGCCGGGTGTCGAGGGCGCCTGGCTGGATCGAGAGAATTTTGAAAGCGCGCTATGCGCAAAGCATTGTTTAGAGGGAGTATTCATGTCTAGCGGAACTGACCATTCGGCTTACTACGTGCCGGAAAACGGCTGGTACCCGGTCTGGGTGGCTTTGGCCATATTCCTGATGCTGGGCGGCGGCGCTGTCTGGTTGAATGACCTGAAAGCAGGCGACGAGCCGAACATCACCATGACGCTGATCGGTCTGGTGTTGCTTGCTGTTGTTCTGTTTGCCTGGTTTGCCAAGGTGATCGAAGAAAACCAGCAGGGTCTATACAGTCCTCAGCTGAATCGCTCTTTCGTCTGGGGGATGGGCTGGTTCATCTTTTCTGAGGTGATGTTTTTCGCCGCATTCTTCGGTGCGCTGTTCTATGCTCGCCACTTCGTGCTGAGCTGGCTGGGTGGTGAAGGCGACAAGGCCATTACCGGCGAATACCTGTGGCCCGAGTTCGAAGCGGTATGGCCAGTAGTCAGTAATCCTGATCCCAGCGTGTTCACGAATCCTGGCGAAAGCATGGCGTCTCCAGGAGTAGCCAGCTGGGGTGGCTATCTACCCTTCTGGAACACGGTCATTCTGCTGACCTCCAGTGTCACCGTGCACTTTGCCCACACAGCGATAAAGGATCAGCAGCGAACCAAACTGCTGAGCTGGCTCGGTCTGACGGTTTTGCTTGGGATTGCCTTCCTGATCCTTCAGGTTGAAGAGTACATTCACGCTTATCAGGAGTTGGGCCTCACCCTCTCCAGCGGCATCTATGGTTCAACGTTTTTCCTGCTGACGGGTTTTCACGGTTTTCACGTGACCCTCGGTACCTTCATGTTGATGGTGATGCTGTTCCGGGCGTTTAAAAATCACTTCAAGCCTGAAGACTGCTTTGGCTTTGAGTCCGCGTCCTGGTACTGGCACTTTGTTGACGTGGTCTGGCTGTGCCTGTTCTTCTTCGTCTACGTATTCTGAGTTAGACGACACCCGCCGGCCGACGCCGTCAGGGCGTCGGATTGGTCTGTTCACCAGGTCCAGCGGGCTCAGAGAGTGTTCGAGGTTGCGTCTGCGCGGCTTCCTGGTGCCAGGGAGCATTGGTGCCCAGCCTGAGCTGACCGGTGTAGAAACCGTAGAATACCGTCGCCAGCAAGGCGGCTGCGAGTGTCACCCGAATCCCAAGCGCATGAAGCGTTCGTCGAGAGTCGGTCCTGTCGGCGTCTTTAAACAGGAAAAACAGACCGCTGAACAGGCTGACGATGACGCCAATCAGCAGAATTACAATGATGACTTTCAGCAAGTTAGAGACCCCTCATCGGGTTGGTACTGGCGGGCAGGAATGAACAGTACTTTAACCCATTCGCCGCGCGGATGGGATTTGTACCTGGTGGCTGATGGATTTGCTGATTTCGCCCCCGGCGCATTCAGATGACAGAGCATCAAAGGCGATTTCGGCCGGGTGGCCGGATGGTTCTGCTGGTCGTGCTGGTGCTGCCGATATTGTTATGGCTGGGCAACTGGCAGCTGGATCGGGCGGACGAAAAGCGTCGTTATGAGACTAGCTATCTCGAACGGCAGGGCATGCTGCCCGTTCTGCCACCAGCAGACCCTGCCGCAACTGCGTTCAGTCGACTGCGGTTGAGCGGGCGTTATGACTCTAGCCGGCAGGTGTTGTTGGACAATCAGGTCAGCGCCGGCAGGGTCGGCTACTGGGTCATTACCCGTTTCCAGGCGCAAGACGGGCGCAGTTGGTTGGTCAATCGTGGCTGGCTGGCCGCACCTGAGCGTCGCGATGAATTGCCCGACATCCAGGTGTCAGAGCAGCCCTGTGAACTGGTTGTTGTGGTCTGGCCGGATACCGGGCTGGTACCGCTGCTGGAAGAAGACCGCTGGGAACAGGAGTGGCCTAAGAGGATCCAGCGGCTGGATGTGAACACCCTGGGCCCGTTGCTTAACAGCGAAGCCGTGGAGCTGCGCCTGGAAGCGGGTCAGCCGGGTGTGCTTGAAGCTGCGCCGCTGCTGATTCCCGTGAGCCATGAAAAGCACACCGGTTATGCGGTGCAATGGTTTCTGCTGGCTGGTGTGTTGGTGGTGGGTTTTGTGCTTTATGGATTTACAATGACGGCGCGCCGGGAGCGTGCAACGGGATCTGGTGATGGTAGAGGTAATGGTAGAACAGACTGACAATTCGGCCGGGCAGCGCAATCTTCGTAAGAACCGCCGCTCCATGCTGGTGATTTTTGGGATTTCGTTTCTGTCCCTGGGTGGTGCCTATCTGTTGTTCTATTTCACCCAGGGCTCGGGCGTTTGGGGCACCACCAATAACGGTGAGTTCGTGGACCCCCCGGTGCATATCACAGACCTTGGTCTGGTCACCGAAGCCGGTGCGCCGCTGGGTGAGAGCGACCAGTGGTGGTTGCTGGTTAACGCGGACAATCTATGTGATGCTCAGTGTGAACACGCGTTGCTGCAATCGCGCCAATTGCACATTCTGCTGAATAAAGAAGCTTCCCGGGTATCCCGGGCCCTGGTCAGTGATGGCAGCATTGCTGCAGATGACTATCTCGCGCCGTACCCGAAAGCGCTGCATCTGATCACTCGACCTGAAGCCTCGCGCCAGCGGCTGCAGAGAGGCATCTATATCGTCGATCCGATAGGCAATCTGGTTTTCTTCTACCCGCTTCAGGACGCCGGTAAACCGGTCCTCGACGACCTCAAAAAACTCCTGAAGCTCTCTCAGATTGGTTGAAGGAGACGACGATGCCGACAGACTCAGATTCGAGTAATATACCGCGCCCCGCTGATACGAGCATGATCCGTTGACCACACTGACTGCGACCCAGAGCGCCAGCTGGCGCGACTATCTTGAGATGACCAAGCCGCGTGTGGTGTTGTTGATGCTGCTGTGTGCGCTGGTTGGCATGTTCCTGGCTGTGCCGGGCATGGTCCCGCTGGATAAGCTGGTGTTCGGGCTGATTGGTATTGCCCTGGTAGCGGGCAGTGCGGCGGTGGTCAATCACATTGCCGACGCGGAAATTGATGCCCGAATGGCGCGGACCCGGGCCCGCCCGGTGGCCACCGGGCGGGTTGGTTTCCGACAAGGGCTGATCTTTTCAGCGCTTACCGGTATCACCGGTATGGTCGTCCTGTATTTTCTGGTTAACCCGCTGACCGCCTGGTTGAACCTTGCCAGCTGGGTGGGCTACGGTCTGATCTACACGCTGTTTTTAAAGCGTGCCACACCCCAGAACATTGTCATTGGCGGTCTGTTTGGTGCCGCACCACCGCTGTTTGGATGGACGGCCATCAGCAACAGCGTGGATCCGGGGGGATTGCTGCTGGTGCTGATTATTTTTGCCTGGACACCACCACACTTCTGGGCCCTGGCGCTGGACAGAAAAGACGAATATGCCTCGGTGGACGTACCCATGCTGCCGGTAACCCATGGCGACGCCTACACTCGTCTGCACATCCTCTACTACACCTTGATCCTGATCGCCGGCAGCCTGCTGCCGTTTGTGATTGGCATGAGCGGGTTGCTCTATCTGGCGGGTGCGCTGGCGCTTGGTGCAGGATTTCTGTACTGGGCCATCGAGCTGATGCGGGCGAAAAATCCACGGGCACCCATCGAAACATTCCGTTACTCAATCGTCTATCTGATGGTGCTGTTTGTGGTGCTGGTCGTCGATCACTATCTGGTGGTAAACAACATCGGAGTGCTGGGTCGCTGAGCCGGAAATTTCTGCTCAGTTCGGAATCTAATCACTCCTCCACACAGGCGAGAAGATGAAACCTCTGCACGTTACCCTCGGCCTCTGTCTTGGCTTTGTGGCCCTGGTAGTAGGCCTGTTTGTTTACAGCGTCACTCGAACACCGATGCTGAGTGAGGAAGAACTGCGCACTCGAGGTGTGCTGCTGCTGCCTGTGCCCCGTCAGCTGCCATCGTTTGTACTGGAGACCGCCGACGCCGAAGTCTTTGACAACGCGTCGCTTCAGGGTGGCTGGACCTTCATATTCTTTGGCTTCACCAATTGCCCTGATATCTGTCCGACCACCATGGCGGTGATGGGACAGGCACAGGCGCGGCTCGAAGAACTCGATGAGCCGCTGGCGGATGCGTTCCGCGGTGTCCTGGTCAGCGTTGATCCGGAGCGCGATACCCCGGAACTGCTGGCGCGCTATACACAAGCCTTTTCTGACTCCTTCACCGGTGTGCGTGGTAGCGTTGCCGGAGTGGCGGAACTGGCAACGGCTGTGAACGTCGCCTTCGCCAAGGTACCGCTTGCTGGCGCGGATGGTGAAGCAGATCCAAACGGCTATACCGTGGATCACACCGCCAACATCGTTATCATCAATCCTCGCGGTCACTACCACGGCTTCATAAAATATCCACAGCAAGCTGATACCATAGTGTCTGCATTGCAAACGTTAGCCAGTAATTTCTGATCCCAGCCGCTTTGACAGCCTCGATTCCACACCGGATCTGAGGCAGCGTTACCAGCAGATTCGCTCGCAGAGCGAAGCTCTTTGCGCGCCTTTAGAAACTGAAGACTATGGGATTCAGCCAATGGCTGATGCCAGCCCTCCGAAGTGGCACCTGGCCCATACCAGCTGGTTTTTTGAAACTTTCCTGCTCAAGGCCACCCTGCCCGACTACACCGTTTTTCACGAGCAGTTCGAATACCTGTTCAACTCCTACTACAACGGTATCGGCCAGCCCTACCCGCGCACCGACCGTGGTTTTCTATCGCGTCCTACCGTTGCCGAGGTGCTCGCCTATCGGCGTCACGTCGACGAGCAGATGCATGGGCTTCTGAACAACAATGAAAAGAGTCTCCGCGAAAAGATTGTGCTGGGATTGAATCATGAGCAGCAACACCAGGAATTGCTGCTGACGGACACTAAATATAATTTCGGCAACAATCCGCTGTTTCCAGCGTATCTGGATCAGAGCAAACACGACGCAGATCGTCTGAGTGTCAGTCATTCCAGGTCCGGCGCAGAACAGCCAATGAGCTACCGCGAATTTGCCGGAGGCCTGGTCAGCATCGGCGCGGTGGACAATGGGTTCTGCTTTGACAATGAGCTGCCCCAGCACCGAGTCTTCCTGGCGCCTTATGCGCTGGCCAACCGAGTGGTCAGCAACGCCGAGTATCAGCAATTCATCGCCGACGCAGGCTATCAGACTCCCGGCCTGTGGCTGAGTGACGGCTGGAGCTGGCTGCAGCAGCATCCCGAGATTTGTGCGCCCTTGTACTGGCACCAACGGGATGGCCAGTGGTTTGAATACACGCTGCGTGGCCTGCAGCCGCTGCGTGCCGCTGATCCGGTGTGCCACGTGAGTTTCTATGAGGCCGACGCGTTTGCGCGGTGGCGTGGCGAGCGCCTGCCGACGGAAGCTGAATGGGAAAGTGCCAGCGTTGGAATCGAAACCGCTGCTGGCAATTTTGTCGATGCAGGCAGCCTGCATCCGCAACCTGCGCTTGAAGCACCAGGCTTACAGCAGATGTTCGGTGATGTCTGGGAGTGGACGGTCAGCGCCTATGGTCCATATCCCGGCTTCCGGCCCGCGGCAGGAGCGATCGGTGAGTACAACGGTAAATTCATGAGCAACCAGCGTGTGCTCAAGGGTGGTTCGTGCGCGACACCAGCAGATCATATTCGCTCGAGCTATCGGAATTTCTTTTATCCCCCGGATCGCTGGCAGTTCAGCGGCATCCGGCTTGCCAGAGATCTGGACACGGAATGATCGGTCTCAGCACGAGAGCGGACTGACTACGCCAGACAAGGAGACGACTATCGCTACCACGGAAGGTTCAAGAGTTGACAATAAGTTAAGCCGCGGAGATTTCGAGCTGTTCGATCGACAGCCCCAGACGGCTGATGTAACCGAAGAGCTGCTGCGCTCTCTGGGTGCCAGTGAAAAATCAGTGTCTGCCAGATATTTCTATGACCAGCGCGGATCTGAGTTGTTTGAAGCAATCACCCAATTGCCCGAGTACTATCTGACGCGCACTGAGATGGCGCTGTTCGATACGCTGGCTGACGAACTTCGCGCAGCGATAGGCGCAGACTGCGCGCTGGTAGAATATGGCAGCGGTTCCAGCAAAAAAATCCGTCAGCTGCTCGAAACGGTTGCTCCGCTTGCCTACGTGCCGGTGGATATTTCGTTGAGCCACATGCAACACAATGCCCGTGAACTGCACCGCGACTACCCCAATCTGCACATCTACCCGACCTGCGCTGATATCACCCGGCGCTTTGAACTTCCTGAACCGGTAGCGCAGCTCAATAAAGTTGGTTTCTTTCCCGGTTCGAGCATCGGCAACTTTTCACCAGACCAGGCGGTTGAGTTTCTGTCCAATGTAGCCCGGACCCTTGGCACCGGCAGCCGTCTGATAGTCGGCGTTGATCGGAAGAAGGATTCGGCAATCCTGGAAGCTGCCTACAACGACAGCGCCGGCGTGACCGCCGAATTCAATCTCAACATGATGAAGCATCTTGGTGAGTTGCTTGGCGTTGACCTGGCGCCGGAGAAGTTTGTTCATCGTGCGGACTATGATGCCGAAACCGGTTGCATCCGGATGTTCCTGGAAGCGGTTGAAGCCCATGAGGTTGAGGCCAACGGAGCGCGGATCCGGTTCAGCGAAGGCGAGCGGGTGCATACGGAAAGCTCCTACAAGTATGCCCCTGAGGAGTTCGCAGAGATTGCCAGACGTGGAGGATTCAGGCAGGTGTCGCACTGGTCGGATCCAAACGACTGGTTTTCGATTTTTCTGCTTGAGGTGGTGTCCGACTAGATCAATCGAGCAGCAGGCGCTCGTCGAGATACAGGAAGTGGGCCGCATGCTGTTCGACAATGCGCTGAAACTCTTCCGGGTTGTTACAGCGCACTTCACCATCTGAGGTCGGGTGGATCGAAACCACCAGTCGAGACAGCCAGAAGGCCAGAGCAGCGTAGAGCATGAACGCAGGCAACAGCTGCAGCTCGGTGGGCGTGAGTCGACGTAACCGATGATACGTACGCAGCAGGGTAAGAGTCAGTTCCGGGTCGAGTTGACCCGAAGCATCCGTACACCAGTCGTTCGCAGCAACCGCCAGGTCATAGATAAGATAACCTTCAGCGGCATGATGGAAGTCCAGAACTCCGGTTAAACCCCGGCTGTTGAACAGCACATTGTCGCGAAACAGATCGCCGTGAATCACACCCTTGGGTAAAGATTGCGTGTCATTTCTATTCAGCAGCGATGTGACTTCCCGGACACAGCTTTTCAGCAGATTGGCCGATTGAAATGGCAGGTAGCCGCTGGCCAGAGCAGCGTGGTGTTCCAGCCAGCTGGCGTCACGCGGATAAGGTGGGACAGGATGATCCCAGGACCCGGTGGCAATGTGCAGTCGGCCAAGGAAGCGTCCGAGGGCACGAATCTGAGACTGGGTTGGATTGTAAACATGCTGACCTGGCAGTCGCTGGGACAGCAATACCGATTTGCCCGCATAGCTTTGATAGGGGTCGCCGTCGAGGGTTTTGATGACTCTGGCAACCGGCAGCCCGACTTCGACGCATAAATCCAACAAGGGAACGTACGCACCCCCGGAATTTGACGGTTGCTCTACAATGGTCAGCACATATTCGTGTTCGCGGCCGTCGGCTACCGTGTGTATGAAATAGTTACTGTTCTCAATACCGTTGGCTGCAGGCCAGTAGCGCACCAGCTCGCCAACACCATAGCGGGCTATGGTGTCTTCCAGATCCAGAATGTCGAGCTGGGTGATGGCATTCACGTTAGAACTCGATGATGACCCAGCTTGGAATCAGCGTGTCGGCACGTTCCAGATCCCCGTAACCTTTGGTCTGGTCGGCGGGCACCAGATAATAAGGTTTGCCCCACTTCGGTATCACTCTGACCATTCGCAGCTGTCCTCCCTGACGATACTCATAAATGGTTTTTTCCGCTTCGGCGATGATGGTGACATCGGGTCCGCGAATATCAGATTCTGCGGCTGTGACGCTGGCCGACACGCACCAGATGGCTGCTGTCAGTAACGCCAGCGTGACGGCCTGTTTACCGGATCTCGTAGTCATGCGATGTTGTCGAGCGCCTAAAGAATGTGCTGATTATCGGAGTTCCCGCCCAGCAAGGCAAAGTCTGCTCGGCAGCCCGCCAATGCGCAGGTAGACTGCAGCTGGCAGGATCTCGAGCGGAGGCAGGCGTGGCAAAATCGGCGGACAAGAAAGGCAGTGCAGCAGCAGATGGAATCAGCCCGGATGCCCCGCTGGTGCTGGTGGATGGCTCATCCTACCTGTTCCGGGCTTTCCACGCGTTGCCGTCCCTGACTACCAGCGACGGCTTTCCAACCGGTGCGATCCGGGGCGTGATTGCGATGTTGCGAAAACTCGCCAAGGACTATCAGGGCAGCCCGATTGCCGTGGTCTTTGATGCCAAAGGCTCCACCTTCCGAAATGATATGTATGAACACTACAAAGCCAATCGGCCGCCAATGCCGGATGAACTGCGCGAACAGATTGAGCCCATCCATCAGATCATCACCGCGATGGGCCTGCCGCTGCTGATTGTGCCTGAGGTGGAGGCAGATGATGTCATTGGTACCCTGGCGACAGAAGCAACCGCCGGTCAGCGCGAGACAGTGATCTCGACCGGTGACAAAGATATGGCCCAGCTGGTCAGCGATCACGTCACTCTGGTCAACACCATGACCGACACGCGGATGGATCGGGACGGTGTTCTGAGCAAATTTGGCGTGACGCCCGAACAGATTGTCGATTACCTGGCTTTGATGGGCGATACCGTGGACAACATTCCCGGCGTGCCCAGTGTCGGACCAAAAACTGCCGCTAAATGGCTGGTGGAGCACCAGACCCTGGATGCGATTATTGCGGCAGCGGATAGCTTCAAAGGCAAGGTGGGCGAGAAGCTGCGCGACAGCTTGGAACAGCTGCCGCTGTCCCGGGCGCTGACCCAGATCAAATGTGATGTCGGGCTGGATCTTGGAATCGCCGACCTGGTTCCCGAGCCACCGGCAGAAGAGACTCTCCGGGAAATGTTTGAACGGTTTGAGTTCAAAGCCTGGCTGGATGAGCTGGGTGGCAGCGCATCGCAGCCGAAGACCCAGACGGGCGACTATACCTGCATCCTCGATCAGACCACATTGGAGGACTGGATCTCCAGGCTCAAAGCTGCAGGTCAGTTTGCGGTGGACACCGAGACCACCAGCATTTCCTATATGGACGCAGAACTGGTGGGCTTTTCGTTTTGTGTTGAGGCTGGCGTTGCCGCTTACCTGCCAGTGTCGCACGGCTACGTCGGTGCACCCCAACAGCTCAGCCTCAGCGTTGCGCTCGAGCAGCTCAAGCCGCTGCTGGAAGACCCGCAGCTGAAGAAAATCGGCCAGAACCTGAAGTATGACAAGAGTGTGCTGGCGAAATACGGTGTTGAGCTGGCCGGCGTGAGTTACGACACCATGCTTGAGTCCTACGTGGTCAACAGTGTTGGCAGCCGCCACAACATGGATGATCTGGCAGCGCGTTATCTGGATCGGCAGACAATTAAATTCTCCGACGTTGCCGGTAAAGGTGCCAAGCAGATTACCTTCGACCAGGTCCCGCTCGAAGCAGCGACGGACTATGCCGCGGAAGATGCGGATGTGACTTTGCAGCTGCACGAGGTGCTCTGGCCGAAACTGCTGGAGAGCCCCAGTCTGTTGAGTGTCTATCAGGACATCGAGCTGCCGCTGATGCCGGTGCTCTCCAAAGTGGAACGCACCGGAACTCTGATCGACGGCGGGCTGCTTGGCGAACAGAGCCGGGAACTGGCGCTGAGTATGGCGGAGCTGACGGAGCAGGCTTATGTGCTGGCGGGAGGTGAGTTCAACCTGGATTCACCCAAGCAGCTTCAGGAGATTCTTTATGACCGCCTGGGTTTGCCGGTGCTGAAAAAAACCCCTAAGGGTCAACCGTCGACCGCAGAGCCTGTGCTGCAGGATCTGGCCATCGACTATGAGCTGCCTCAGATCATCATGCGCTACCGAAGTATGGCCAAGCTGAAGTCCACCTATACCGATAAGTTGCCCCTGCAGATCAATCAGAAAACCGGCCGCGTCCACACCTCTTATCACCAGGCGGTGACAGCGACGGGACGACTGTCGTCGTCTGATCCCAATCTTCAGAACATTCCAATCCGCACGGCGGAAGGCCGAAGAATTCGCCAGGCGTTTGTGGCACCCCAGGGTCGACGCATCGTTGCCGCGGACTACTCGCAGATCGAGCTGCGGATCATGGCGCACCTGAGCGGCGACGAAGGCCTGATGAAGGCTTTTGCTGAAAACCAGGACATCCACCGGGCAACGGCTGCGGAGGTGTTCGGCTCATCCCTCGACACGGTCAGCGATGAGCAGCGGCGCAATGCCAAGGCGATCAATTTTGGCCTGATCTACGGCATGTCAGCATTCGGGCTTGGCAAACAGCTGGGAATATCCCGGACTCTGGCCCAGGACTATATCGACCGCTATTTCGATAGGTATCCGGGAGTGCTTGCCTACATGGAACGAACCCGGGAACTGGCGCGAGAGCAGGGATTTGTCGAGACGGTGTTCGGACGCCGCCTGTATCTGCCGGAGATCAACGCCCGCCAGGCGCCGCGTCGGCAGGCCGCGGAGCGCACGGCAATTAATGCTCCGATGCAGGGTACCGCGGCGGACATCATCAAACGCGCGATGATCGAGGTGGACTCGTGGCTGTCAGACGTCTCGCTGGATGTTCTGATGATCATGCAGGTCCATGACGAGCTGGTGTTTGAGGTAGCAGATGCGGATAGCGATGATCTGATCGCTGGCGTTACACAACGGATGAATGCTGCCGCTGAGCTGTCAGTCCCCCTGCTTGTTGAGGTGGGCGTGGGTGCCAACTGGGACGAAGCTCATTGAGCTCATCTGAACTGCAGGCACCACCGCTCAAGCGATAGGTTTAACGCGATTCGGACTCCGGTTCGGCGTCGAACGGTTGCTGCAGCAGGTTGGTAATCTGAGCCACCAGGTGAGCCGAGCCTAACCCGGACGCAGCCGAGAACAGCTGCACGTCGGTGAGCGGCCGATCCTGCAGCGCTTTGCGCACAGCAAGCAGCGTTTTCTGCCGTTGACCCTGTTTCAACTTGTCAGCTTTGTTCAGCAGGATCAGCAGGGGCAGCTCAGATTGATGCGCCCAGGCGTCAAGCTCCAGGTCGTAGTCGCTGAGCGGGTGGCGGATGTCCATGACCAGAACGACACCGACCAGCGAATCCCGTTCGGACAGATATTCGTTCACATTCCTCTGCCAGGCAGCCTGGGCGGATTTTGAAGCTTTGGCATAGCCGTAGCCGGGCAGATCCACCAGACGCCCGCCATCCCGGACGTCGAACAGATTGAGTACCTGGGTGCGACCAGGCGTTTTACTGACCTTAGCGGTCTGACGGCTGCCGGTAAGACGATTGAGCACGCTGGATTTGCCGGCATTGGAGCGGCCGGCAAAGGCGACTTCCGGCTGATCGGCCGGAGGGCAATCGTCCAGGGTGGGCGCGCTTTTCAGAAAGGTGACTTGGAGCCGGGGGCCTTCCGCGTCTGATCGGGCTGTCGATTTGTTGGTCAACGCAAGGCCTGTCTAGATGGCTGAGTTCGTATATAATCCGCACCGCTCTGCCGAGAGTCCAGGATCTTCCGATTTGTGGCTTCCGGCACGAACGCTTCCAGAACCGATGCGGGCACCGGATCGAAGCGTAGAAGTCTCGATAAAGCGTGGCTCGAAGCGTGGATCGCACGCAAAGAGACGCTAGAGAGACAGTGGACCGAACCAAGACACTATACCGAACTAAGAGACGAGACCATGCAAGTGCGGACTGATTTGAAGCTGGTTGCCCTGATCTGGGCAGTAGTCGCGGCAACGCAAGCATTCGCGGCCGGAGACCCCGCTCGGGGTGAAGCTCAGGTAGCCGCCTGCAGTGCCTGCCACGGCCAGGATGGTGCGACCGGTCTCGACCCCACCTATCCGAATCTGGCGGGCCAGAATGAAGCCTATCTGACCGGGCAGCTGCGCATGATTCAGAGCAATGAGCGCAATATTGCGCTGATGGCGGGCCAGCTCACCGGTAAGTCGGATCAGGATCTCCAGGATCTGGCTGCTTACTATGCAGCTTTGCCGGCGAAGCTGTCTCAAGCCCAGGGTGACGACGAACAGATCGCCAGGGCTGAAAAGATTTACCGGGGTGGCATTGCCAGCAAGGGTGTCGCGGCCTGCGCCGCTTGCCATTCCCCGAAAGGTAACGGCAATGCGCCCGCCGGCTTTCCGGCAATCAGTGGCCAGTCCAGTGCCTATACGATTGCTCAGCTGACCGCATATCGTGAAGGACTGCGAACTTCGGATGAAGCTTTCGGGGGCATGATGCGTGGTGTTGCTCAGGGCCTCACCGATGGTGAGATTGCAGCCCTCGCCGATTATCTTCAGGGTCTGAATTAGCTACCCTTGCCGGCCGCACTCCGGTTGGCGGGCTTTGTTGTTGGCGAGGATCTGAGGTGTTAGATCTGAGGTGCTAAGAGCGTCTCAGATCTCACAATAAGGCGATTTCCGATGGATAGCCGGGTGCAATCTTCATTGCACCATTCGGCCCTGGCGAGGTCTAATTCAGTGAATGCTGGTGATGTCGGCGTGCTGAATGGCTCTGCTTTAAACGCCGATTCGGCTCGATTGGTCAGGTTGGCTGGATGGGCTGTATTGGCCCCATCAGCTGAAAGACAAGAACATGAACTCTAATAGTGACTGAGACTGGGTGTTGATGATTATTTCCCGATTGCTTGCCGTTTTGCTGGTGTCCGTTTTTGTGATTGCTCCAGCCACACTGATCTCCTGCCCGGCTTATGCCCAGGAGTTTGTTGAAGGGGTGCATTATCAGAAGCTCGACGTGCCAGTGGAGACACAGGATGCTGCCGCGATTGAAGTGGTGGAAGTGTTTTCATATGCCTGTGTCCACTGCAAGACCTTTGACCCCAGCCTGGAAGCCTGGAAAACCGGCCTGCCAGAAGGTGTGCAGTTCCGTCGTGTTCCGGCCATTTTCGATAAGACCTGGGAGTGGTTTGCGCAGGCCTACTATGCTGCAGAAGTGCTTGGCGTGAGCGATCAGGTGCATACGCCGATGTTTGTGGCCATACATGATCAGGGTGTAGATCTGCGCGATCCGACCCTGATGGCCGCGCTTTTTGAGCAGGCGGCCGACGTGCCGCCTGCTGAGTTCACCCAGGTCGTGAACTCTTTCGGAGTGCGCAGCCGGGTTCAGCAGGCGCAAGCTCACGGTCGCGCCTATGGCATCACCGGCGTCCCTACCCTGGTAGTCGATGGGCGCTATAAAGTTGATGGTCGCATGGCGGGCAACAACAGCAATATGCTGGCGGTCGTTGAACTGCTGGTGGCGCAGCGTCTGCAGGAAACCTCGGCCGATAGCCCGGCACCCTGACTTCGACTATCTAAATATCAGCAGCGTAGAGAACAACGGCAGCACAGCGTTAACGAAAATCAGCGGTAAAAGAAATGACGGCTAGTCCACAGATACGATCACCCCGACTCGCTAAACTGAAGCAGAGAACACTGGAGCAGTCGCAGATGTTGAGCTGGTCGCGACGGGGGGACAGGACACTTGCCGACCCCGAGGTCAACGTACACCTACACCACGAACCCGACCATGCGGTGGGTGACTTTAACCTCCGCAGTGAAGATGCTGATCTGCAGCGCGGATTGCGCTTTCTCACCTTCAATATTCAGGTTGGTATCACCACCACCCGCTATCGTCACTATGTAACGAACGGCTGGAAACACGTACTCCCCCACGGGCGTCGCAACGATAATCTGCGGCGCATTGCCGATGTGGTAGCCGGATACGACTTTGTTGCTCTGCAGGAAGTGGATGCGGGCAGTTTACGCAGCAGCTTCATCAATCAGGTTGAATATATTGCTGATCAGGCCCAGTTCCCCTACTGGTACAGTCAGCTCAACCGTGACCTGGCACCGTTTGCCCGCCATGGCAGCGGCCTGCTGTCGCGTATTGCGCCCGACTCCATGGAAGATCACCGATTGCCCGGCGCAATTCCGGGTCGTGGTGCCATTGTGGCGCGGCTGCCCTACGCGGATACCAGCGTTCTGGTGGTACTGCTGCATCTGTCGCTGGGTGAACGCTCTCGGCAGCGGCAGCTGGAATACGTGACCCAGCTGATCCAGGACGAGCCCTATGTGGTGGTCATGGGTGACATGAACAGCCACCTTGCGCAGCTGTTGTTTGACTCGCCGCTAGCTCGCACCGATCTTCGCCCGGCCGACGGGGTGCAACCCACCTACCCTTCCTGGCGGCCCTCAATGGCGCTGGATCATGTGCTGGTTTCTCCGTCGCTGACGATTTCGGAATATGAAGTCCTCGACTGCCGACTGTCAGACCACAGGC
>Ga0316194_10001099_pt1 | contig 18467 bp, 16 predicted proteins | sample CroRivsedime1_MG_FD_204936 | JGI IMG/M metagenome (GOLD analysis project Ga0316194, IMG submission 204936) | Coastal sediment microbial communities from Maine, United States - Cross River sediment 1 | ecosystem: Environmental > Aquatic > Marine > Coastal > Sediment | place: USA: Maine...
AGCGGGACATCGCTGCTTCTACGGTGGCATCTCTTACGTCCTGATGGGTTATCCGTCCGACAAGATCATATAGCAGACCCTCTCTCATGCTTACATCGGAGACCAGCATTTGTTCGATGTTCAGCGTTTTGAAAATCGCCAGTAATACGGAGAGGCCGCCTGCGATGACAGGCCTGCGGTTATCGCTTAAGCCAGACAGTTTCAGTTTGTCGACATGTCCCGCATCGATGACAGCATCCCGCAGTTTTAACAATGCCTTGTAACTGATCCCCTCCAGGCACCAGCCTTCTTGATGGAGGATATTTCCAATGGACTTTATAGTGCCCGAGCATCCTATCGCTTCTTCCCATCGCCCTGCCTTGAAATCAGGTGCCTGCGGAAACAGGGTCAGAGCCGCTTCGAGTTCAGCTGCATTCATGGCCTGCTTGGTGATTACCCCGTTATTGAAAAAACGTCTGCTGGAACTGACGCAACCGGTATAGATGCTCTCCCTGCGCAATGGCGTCATACCGTGACCGATAATAAACTCTGTGCTGCCTCCACCGATATCGACTACCAGTCGTTTGCCTTCCTTGGTCGCCAGGCCATGAGCCACACCGAGATAGATCAGGCGAGCTTCTTCGCGCCCCTCTATGATCTCGATAGAATGGTTCAATATATCTTCAGCGTGCCTAACAAATGACCGTGAGTTCTTTGCGACACGTAGGGTGTTCGTACCGGCAACACGAACGGCAGATCGCGGCAGATCGCGTATACGTTGAGAAAAAGTTTCGAGGCATTCAAAGGCTCTTTTTTGTGCAGGTTCGCTTATATTGCCTTTATCATCGAGGCCACCACCGAGGCGAACACTTTCCTGTAAGCGATCGATTACCGACAATGTGCCGGATTCTTCAAGGCGGGCTACAATCATATGGAAGCTGTTTGAGCCAAGGTCGATTGCCGCTACTATCTCCGGCAAATCTTGTTTTATCGTAGACATATAATCTTTCTGTGAATTACGCCGTACTAGCTTATATAATGGTATCTTACAGTAAAAAATATTGAGTGTAATTGATAATTCACGTGTGCTTCAACGATACTAATTACTATATAAATAAACTAAAAGCGTTCGCTTTTTTATCGTCATTTGCTTTATCAGCGACTGTCAACGCACAGACAGAGAGTGAGCAGATCGAGCCTGTGACAACCGAGCCTGAGCAGGTAAAAACAAGTGATACTCAGCCTGAATCAGGTGAAGAAGCTCCAGATCTCGAAACGACAATAGAGGAAGTTCTCGAAGAATATGAGATATATAGAATAGTTAACCCGGAAGATCCGTGTGACCGCGGTCTTGATACTTATACCTATGAGAAAAGCTGGTATGACGAGACACAGATATATGTAAACTCATCTTTCTGTGAGCCTGCATTATGGTTTGATAACTTTTTTGGCAGTGATCGTGTATTCAACGAGGGTGCTGCAGGAACCTATATCCGTTGGCGGAATGATTTTACATATGATGAGGAAGAATACTTTGACTTTAAGTCGAATCTCAGCTTCAGTGTCGAGCTTCCCGGCCTGGAGAGTCGTCTTCGACTGACATTCGAAAGTGGTGAAGATGAGACCTTGCGTGATATTTCACCGGGTCAGGAATCAACAACCAGTACACTGGGATTGCAGCTGGATGTCAAACAGAATGAGCGCTCGAAGTTTAATATCAGCATCAGCCTGAGTCCGAGGATCCGGTTACGCTATCGTTATACCTATCCTGTCGTCGAATCAATCACTTTGCGTTTGACGCAGGAAGTACAGCGTGAGAAAGCTGTCAACAGTGCGCGTACCCTTGTCGATTTTGAAAAATTGTTTAAGAACCAGCTGTTCTTTCGATCATCGAGTGAAGGTAAATTATCTGAAGAGTTTGAAGGTGTTGACTGGTTGCAGGCATTTGTACTGTATCAACGGATCAACAAAAAAACATCATTATCTTATGAGACCAGTGCCAATGGTATTACTGAACCCCTGACGCTGGCTACCAATTATCGGGTAGCTGTTCGCTTCAGGAAAAACTTTCACCGTAAATGGCTGTTCTATGAGATAGCTCCTGAGTTGACCTGGCCGGTAACGCTTGATGAAGAGCGGCTGGAGATAGCAGAAGACAGAAGGTCTAAATGGTTAATATTTTTCCGCCTGGAAGTGCATTTTGGTAACGCATCCAAGAAGCGTTACGAGGACTATTACTAGCCATTCAGCGGCCGCTGCCGCCCGCGTCAGGCCGGCAGAATCGCTGCCTGAACACAACGCAGCACATGGTAGTCAAACATACCGTCGAGTGCGTCGTATACCGGTTTTAATTTTCTGCTGCCATCGTCGACGCTTAGCAGAGTTTCATGGATGATGCTTATGTCCTGCGGTTTGATGTCGATAACGTCCTCCAGGTTCAGCTCGCCCTGTTCGATACAGCTTGCCAGATGTGCATAAACGGTTGCTGTTTTGATATTACGACTGCTGGCGATCGTGTCTATATCCTGGCCACTGCGAAACAGCATAAGGGTCTCATTGACCGTTTCAGAAGTCCCTGGTTTGCTATCATTCTGATGTTCACGGATGACCTTGAGGAATGCATCAGCATATTTCTCAAGCTTGGTCTCACCGACACCGCTTAGTCGCAGGAACTGATCATGATCCTGGGGTTTTCGTTCCATCATCTCAGACAGGGTGGCATCGTGGAAGATTACGAATGGCGGCACGTCATTTTCATCAGCGAGTCCTTTTCGACAGTCACGCAACGCTTCCCATAAGGCGTTGTTGTCGGCATTATCACTAATGAATGTTTTACGGCCTTTACGTGAAGCTTTTGCCTGTTTGCTCTCTTTGCGTAATAACAGCGTCTGCTCATCGCGTAGAATCGGGCGGCACTGTTCTGTCAGGCGAAGGCTGCCATGGCCTTCGAAATCAACGGCGAGCAGGTTACGACTGATCAGTTGACGGTAAATGGTCCGCCACTGCCTGGTATCAAACTCCTTTCCTAATCCATAGACATTTAAAGAGTCATGGCCAAACTGGCTGATGCGGTCATTCTCTCTGCCGGTTAACACATCAACGAGATAGTTGACACCGAATCGTTGGCCAGTTCGATGCACGCAGGATAATGCCTTTTGCGCCGCCACGGTTGCGTCCCAGGTCTCGGCTGGTGACAGGCAGTTATCACAGTTACCGCAGGCCTTGTCCAGCGTTTCACCAAAATATTCCAGTAATGACTGTCGGCGGCAACCGGTAATCTCGGTAAATCCGAGCATGGATTCTAGTTTCTGGTGTTCTACACGCTTGTACTGCTCCGCCGCCGTCGAAGTCGCCATCATCTGCTTGAGCGTGATCACATCCTGTAAGCCATAGGCCATCCAGGCATCTGCCGGCTGGCCATCTCGACCGGCACGCCCCGTCTCCTGGTAATAGGCTTCCATGCTTTTGGGTAGATTAAGATGGGCCACAAAACGCACATCAGGCTTATCGATACCCATACCAAAAGCGATAGTGGCGACGATGATGATAGCGTCTTCATTGAGAAAGCGCTGCTGGTTTGCCAGTCTTTCCTGCGAGGATAGACCGGCATGGTATGGCAGAGCAGTAAAGCCTTTTTCTGTCAGCCATGTCGCAGTAGCCTCTACTTTTTTTCGAGACAGGCAGTATACGATACCTGAATCATTCTCATGCTCGTTTTGAATAAACCTTAACAGTGCGGTGCGTGCGTTACTCTGAGCTTCCGTGATGCGATAACAGATATTGGGCCGATCAAAACTGGAGATGAATTCACGTGCCTGCTCCAGCTGCAGCCGTTGCCTTATCTCTTTTCGGGTAGCCTGGTCGGCGGTTGCCGTCAGCGCTATTCTGGGTACGTCGGGAAACTGTTCATGTAGTAATGACAGCTGGATATAATCCGGGCGAAAATCATGGCCCCACTGTGAAACACAGTGCGCTTCATCGATGGCAAAAAGTGAGATACTGGCCTGTCTTAATAGCTGGATAAAGCCGCTGGTGTTGAGTCGCTCTGGAGCAACATACAGCATGTCTAAATTACCGTTGACCAGGTCGCTTTCAGTCTGACGCGAAGTGTCAGCGTCCAGCGTAGAGTTAAGAAATGCGGCCTTGATGCCCAGTTGCTGCAGGGCGATTACCTGGTCCTGCATCAGTGCGATCAATGGCGATATGATGATACCGGTTCCATCGCGGCATAATGAAGGGATCTGGTAACAAAGTGACTTTCCGCCACCGGTTGGCATCAATACAACAGCATCATTACCGTTGTTCAAGGTCTTTATTATCTCGCCCTGTTGCAGGCGAAACTCAGAATAGCCGAAGGTATGTTGCAGGTAGTTGAGCGCAGTATCTTCCATGACTGTTACTCCAATGATTGTTAAGTGATGGTGTCAGGATCGGGGTATATTCTACCATGACCTTCTGCTAATGAATCTTCTATGGATGTCATAACAGCAAATCTACGGTGAGAAAAAAATTGCATCAATCAATAAAAAAGCCGCGATATTTATCGCGGCTTTTTTATTGTGAATCGAGCCTGATAACCTAACTACAGCCTTTTGGACGTGGCAGGCCTGCAATCTTGTTTGCGCATTTGATCAGGCCTGTCGGGAATAAAGAATAAATATACTTTTGATCGCTACGATCTTTGCCATATTTTTTCTTCATTATCTTTGAAAATGCGCGAGGCTCACAAACGCTGCCGTTTTCCTGGAAATATTCGCGTGCTTCATTGATGATGTCCCAATGTTCCTGGGTGAGTCCATCGACAATTTTTTCGTTTTTAGCTATTTCAACTGCGAGCTCCTCGCTCCATTCATCGAGATTTTCTAACCAGCCAGCTTCACTGAGCTGGATAATTTGACCGTTTACTTCTGCTTGCATGGGATGTACCTGTATATAATAAAAAAATAATAACCTAGTAATTAGGTCAAGTATTATATAGAAAAATCAGGGAATTATAAACACCATAGTATATAAGTATTTAATTAAATTCTATCTTATTGATTTTGTTGTGGATATATTTATCAACGTACCAGTTGCTGGTTTACTTCATCACGTTTTGTACGACCTTCCAGCAGTTCTATCAGGGTAAGGGCGAAGTCCATAGCGGTTCCTGGTCCGCGAGAAGTCACGATATTTCCATCGATCTCGACAGCATTTTGTGAAATCTTGATGGCATTATTGCCGAGTGATTCTAATGTCCCCGGGTAACTGGTTGCCGTTTTTCCGTCTAATACACCTGCTTTTGCCAGAGCTTTAGGGGCAGCGCAGATCGCGGCGAGGTATTTATTTTCTTTTGCCTGTTTTTTTAATAATAATTGCAACAGATCGTTATCTCGTAAATGATCAGCGCCAGGCAGGCCGCCGGGTAAGACGATGAGGTCGTAAGTTTCATCCATCACCTTGTCGATGCTGGTATCCGGGATGATGGTTGTGCCCCTGGAAGCTTTTACGGGCATATCATCGAGGCCACAGGTTGTCACCGAGATGCCGGCACGGACCAGCAGGTCGGTGATGGTGATAGCTTCGAGTTCTTCACAGCCTTGAGCAAGCGGTACCAGTACACGCGACATGTCGATTCTCCGGGTATTTGTTTCGTTGATTGAAGGTGCGCACCAGGTCTGAGACGGGGATCAACTTGATGCCATGTTGGTTTAATTCATTAAGATGATCTTTTAAAAACTTGATGGTATCTGGATATGGGTGAGCGATAGCCAGGGCATAACCGCGCCGGTTAACTTTCTGGATAAACCGGTCAAACTGCTTACGTAGTGTTTCAGCTTTGTGATCGGGGTCAAGAAAAAAATCACGTGACAGTACCGGAACGTTGTTCTCAATGGCGATCATATCGGCGATGGACTTGCTGGTGGTTTTACTATCGATGAAATACAGGCCTCCCCTGCGTGATAGTTCATCCATCAGCCACGTCATATGTCCGGGGTGCCTGGTCAACAGGCTGCCCATGTGGTTGTTCACACCGCGAACGTACGGCACGGAGTTCAGGTTCAAGCGTAGCTGTTCTCTAAATTCACTCCTGGTCATGTGCAGGTCGAGTGTGCCGGGAGAATGCTGGTGATGCTCGACGGACTGCATCGGCAGGTGCAACATGACTTCCTTATTATTTTTGGCTGCCAGTCTGGCCAGTCTTTTGGCGTAGGTGGTTTTCGGAAGTATGGCGATGGTCAATGTTGCCGGGAGGTTTATTACATCGCGGCCATATTCAAGGTTGTTGCCGACATCATCTATTATTATGCTGGCGAGTTTATCCGCCTGTGCCGGCGGTGAGTGAATAAAAACAAAAATCAGGGAAGCAAAAGTTATGAGTCGATTTTGTTTTCTCATGGATACCGTGAAACCATGGGTAAGTTTTAAAAAAGCGTCATTTAACATCCATGTTATATAGTCGGTAAACGCTCGTTGATCACGATTTATTTAAAATATTCAGACCTTTTAGTAGCAGCAAGGCTTCGAATAACTGGAAGTCATCAGAGGCTTTTATCTTCTCATCTTTCTCTTCATCTTTTGTGCCTTCTTCCTCTGCTTTCTTGATGGCCTCCTGTGACTTTGTCGGGTTACTTATGCTGCCGCTTAGATCAGACTCCTTTATGCGTAGAGATTTATCATCATCTTTTGAGTCTTTGATATCATAATGGTCGAGTATGATATCCGGGGTGATTCCTTCGCCCTGTATCGATCGGCCACTCGGTGTGAAGTAACGCGCGGTTGTAATCTTGACAGCACCGCCGCTGCGTAACTCCTGGATAGTCTGTACCGAGCCTTTGCCAAATGATTTGCTGCCCATAACAACGGCACGTTTATGGTCTTGCAGTGCACCGGCAACGATCTCGGATGCTGAAGCCGAACCGCCATTGATCAATACCACCACGGGTGAACCATTCATGATGTCACCGGGTTTGGCGTTAAATTCGAAGTCGGAGTTTGCTATACGGCCTTGGGTGTAAACCAGTTTGCCTTCATCGATGAAGGCATCAGAAACGTCTGCAGCAGCGCTCAGTACGCCACCGGGGTTGTTGCGCAGATCAAGTACCAGGCCCTTGAGTTCGTTCTTGTTCTCTTTTTTGAGGTTGCTTAATTCGCTTACCAGGTCACGTGCAGTTTTGGATTGGAAATTACTGATACGAATATAACCGTAGTCAGGTTCCAGGATGCGGCTTTTGACACTTTTAACCGAGATGATGTCACGGGTAACGGTGAATGGCAGTGGTTTATCGGCACCTTCTCTTATCACGGTTAATTTGATGTCGGTACCCGGTTCACCACGCATGATTTTGACGGCGTCGTTCAAGGTCATGCCTTTGACTGACTTATCATCCAGGCGGATGATCAGATCGCCTGATTCAATGCCGGCACGAAAAGCCGGGGTATCGTCGATGGGAGAGATGACTTTTACAAAGCCATCTTCCATGCCGACCTGGATGCCGAGACCGCCAAATTTGCCGGTGGTACCGATTTTAAGTTCTTTATACTCGTCATTGTTCAGATAGGTGGAGTGTGGATCCAGTCCTGTCAGCATGCCGCGGATGGCATGTTCGAGCAATGTTTTATCATCCACCTCTTCGACATAGTCGCTTTTAACGCGTGCGAAGATATCAGAAAAATTGCGTAATTCGTTAAGTGGCAGGCCGACGGATTCTTCTGCTTTTTTCTCAGCCAGCACGCTGCTGGTGATTGACACAGAAACGCCAACGAATATACCAAAGACCAGCACAAGAAAGGTCTTATATTGCTTACTCATAAATAACTCCGGTAGAAACCACTTTGAATGTGTATTGACCTGTATTAGGTGGTGGGTTCACTACAAATCTTTAAATTAGGTAAATGATAGTGCTTAGAGCGTATTAATGCCAGTATGTTCCGACATTATTATATCGCTGGCATCTGGCCTGATGCGTGTTTTGCTTTGGTCGAGCACCACTTTGACGGGTTGATCGGTTTTCCGCGTGAGCGAATTTCGAAATATACGGCGCTCGTAGGTTGTCCGCCACTGTCCCCCGCCGTTGCTATGACTTCTCCAGCCTGTACCCAGTCTCCAGTCTGCTTGAATAATGACTCATTGTGACCGTACAGGCTCATATAACCATCACCATGGTCAACGATAGTGATAAAACCAAAACCCTGTAACCAGTCGGAGAAGGCGACGCGGCCATGACTTACAACACGAACGGGCGTGCCTAGCTCTGCTTTTATCAGTACACCATTCCACTTGAGGTCACCATAGTTTTTAGACTGACCGAAGTTATTGAGGAAGCGACCGTTGACAGGCCATGGCAATTTGCCTTTCTGTGAAACAAATGGCTGGGTTTCGGAAGGGCTGGTGGGGATATCAGCGAGTAGCTCACCGAGAGACTTAAGTAGATTCTCGATTCGGCCACGACTGGTCTCCAGGTTGTTTAAGGTGCTTTCCTGATTTTTGATCTTTTTACTGAGTTCGGCGAGTAATTGTTTGCGCTGGAAGCGCTGCTTCTGGCGTTGTCGTTTCTTCTCTTTCTGTTCTTTGAGCAGAGCATTCTGTGCGGTTATTGTTTGTTTGAGCTCGGCTTCGGTTTGTTTCTTTTGCTGAAAAGTCTCCAGGAATAGCTCGATCTGCTGCTCCCTGGCGCGATTTAGATAGTTAAAATAGACGTGCGCCCGCCCGGCCTGGGCTGGATCCTGTTGATTTAACAGCATTTTTAGGTTCTGCTGATGCCCCATGCTATATGCCGATCGAATCTGTTCTGATAACGCAGTACGTTGATGACCTAGCTGTTTGTTTAGATGGTCGAGCTCATTTTTAAGCCTTTTCTCCTGTTTGCGGCTGTCGAAGACTTCGTTCTCCAAGCTCTTGAGTTTTATGGAGTTTTTACTGATTTCGGCTTCCAGCGTCTGGAGCTCTGTAACGACATGACTGCGTTGCTTTTTACTGCCTTTTAGATGTTGCTGTACCTTGGCGATGCTTTTTTGCAGTTTCTCAAGCTTGTCCTGATAATGCGACATATCTTCATTTTTTGACGCATAAACATGGTATGAACCGAATAAAAGGCATAAAAACAATAATATAGGATAAATGCCAGTATATCGGGCGATAATAGTAAACATAATGATTCGGCGATTTCGTTATAATATGACCCTGATCCAGAACATGAGTAATTAATATTTACTCAAATTTCAGGATTTTTCTATTTCAATTCAAAAAAAAGTGTATTAATGTATGCTTTATTAATTATATTATTAAGCAACTCTTTAGTTTCGAGGTTACACCATGGTAATAAGCCCCAGCGATCCTGATTTAATGACTCGTGAAGAAGATATCAGCCGAGCATCGCGCTCTCTAAAAGCGATGTCGCACCCATTACGTTTAAAGATACTTTGTACTTTAGGTGACCAGGAAGTGAGTGTACAGGATATCGTTGATGCAGTGGGTACTTCACAGAGCAATATCTCTCAGCATCTCGCTATTTTACGTGACAAGGGCATACTGGCATCCAGAAAAGATGCCAACAAAGTCTTTTATCGCGTAGGGGATACGCGTACGCTACGTCTCATCGGTATGATGCAGGAAGTGTTCTGTTCAACTGGCGCCGAGCATTAAACTGGTGCTATAGCTTCACTTATCTTCAATAGTACGTTAATAATGAGAGCCCTGGCTGTTATAGAACAGTAAGGGCTCCCGTATAGGGCGTTCTCGCGTTATACTTCACGTTTACCTGTTCAATCTACATATCAAAAGGTCGCTGTTTTATGGAGCAACTCTCCGAATTTGTACTAAATAATCTCCTGTTGTTTGCTGCACTGGTAGTGGTGCTGGTGATGCTGATCAAGGCGGAACTAGAGCACCAGGCGAACAAAGGATCACATCTTTCACCGTCGATGGCCACCCGCCTGATGAATAACCATAGCGATGCGTTGATACTGGACATCCGCACGGCTGCTGATTTTAAAAATGGCCATATCAAGGGGGCGAAGAACATACCGTTGAGTGATTTTGCCAGTAGTGTTGATAAATTGGCGGCCGATAAAGATAAACCGGTGCTGGTCTATTGTAACTCTGGCAATACCGTCACGCGTGCTATCAAATTGTTGAAAAAAGCCGGCTTTGTACAGGTTAATAATCTCGACGGCGGTATCGCGGCATGGAAAGAAGCCAATATGCCTTTATCGAAAAAAAAATAGAAGAAAGTTATCAACTATTCAGGAAGTTAACTCATGAGTGAAGAAAATCAGCAGTTTGCGATTCAGAAAATATATCTAAAAGATGTTTCATTCGAATCTCCCAATTCCCCTCAATCGTTTACCAGTGATAAACAGCCACAGATAAACGTTCAGATCAACAGCTCAAACCAGGGGATAGCGGAAGACACATATGAAGTCGTTCTGGAAATAACCGTAACTGCAAAGCATGATGATAAGACTACATTTTTGGCCGAGGTTAAACAGGCTGGTATCTTTACCATATCCGGTTTTCCGCAAGATAGCCTGGGTGGCATGATAGGGGCCTTCTGCCCTGAAACATTGTTTCCATATGCCAGGGAAGCGGTTTCTGAACTGGTCTCAAAAGGCGGCTTCCCGCAGTTGTTGCTGGCACCGGTAAACTTCAATGCCCTCTATACACAACAGATGCAGCAGCAGGCAGCAGAGCAGACACAGGAAGAGACAGCACATTAATCGGGTTTTAGCGTATGACCGTCGTTGATAAGTCACATCCCATAGCTGTACTCGGTGCGGGATCATGGGGAACAGCACTGGCGATACATCTCGCGGATTCGGGTCATGATGTCCTGCTCTGGGGCAATGAGCCGGAACATATGCAAATACTCTCCCGGCAGCGCTGTAATCAGCAGTACCTGCCCGATGTGGCGTTCCCGGAGCTGTTACAGACTACGGACGATCTTGAACATGCTCTAGCTTCGCCGGCCTGGGTATTGATCGCGATTCCCAGTTATGCATACCGTTCATTTCTGCATAAAAACTCCGCTCTGTTTAAAGAAGATGTGGGTGTCGCCTGGGCGAGCAAAGGCCTGGAGCATGGTAGCGGTAAGCTCATCCACCAGGTGGTCGCCGAAGAATTACCGCAATGTAAAAAAACAGCCGTCATGTCCGGGCCTACTTTTGCCGGTGAGGTGGCGCGCAATCTGCCTACCTCTATAACCGTGGCGTCAGAATCTGAAGATTTTTCTCAGCAGGTCAGCGATGATCTACATAGCGGGCGCTTTCGGGTGTACCTGAGTTCAGATCTAACGGGCGTTGAACTTGGCGGTTCGATGAAGAATGTCCTGGCAATTGCGGCAGGCGCGGCCGATGGCCTGGGTTTTGGTGCAAACACCCGGGCGGCCCTGATTACTCGCGGTCTCGCGGAGATGATGCGCCTGGGTGAAGCCATGGGCGGCAAGCGGGAAACTTTCATGGGGCTGGCAGGTATGGGTGATCTGATACTGACCTGCACGGATAACCAGTCGCGTAACCGTCGTACAGGTCTGCTGCTGGCACAGGGTAAAACGCTGGAACAGGTTCACCAGGAAATCGGCCAGGCCATCGAAGGCATCAAGACCACTAAAGAAATCGTCGAACTGGCGCGTCAACATGATGTGGAAGTGCCTATCAGTGAGCAGGTCTATCGAGTGTTATACGAAAATTGTCCCATCGAAGAAGCCGTACACGCTCTGCTCAGCAGAAAATCAACACAGGAAACGATCTAAGCCGTAACCCGGCGTTTCATCGAAAGTTTTTAAACTGGTTCTGTCGTAAAGCCTCGTAGGTGACGATGGCAACGGTATTTGACAGGTTAAGACTCCGGCTATGTTTCAGCATGGGTAAACGCAGGACATGATCCGCATCCAGCGAGCACAGGTAATCATCGGGTAAGCCCCTCGTCTCAGGCCCGAATACCAGATAGTCCCCCGCTTTGAATGTTGCCTGGTGATAGTGTTTGTGGCCCTTGGTCGATAGCGCATAAATTTCATTTCCTGGCTGCAGCTCATCGATGGATTTATAGGTTTTTACATCGGCCCATTCATGGTAGTCGAGACCGGCTCGTCGTAGCTGCTTGTCCTCCAGCTTAAAACCCAGCGGCTCAATCAGGTGTAAGTTGCAACCGGTGTTTGCGCACAGGCGAATAATGTTACCGGTATTTGGCGGAATTTCTGGCTGGTAGAGCACGATATTGAACATTTCACTATTTAACCACGCATTTGTTGTGTTACATCACAAATAATCAGACTTAATCGAGATTTTAGCTGTCGTTGCATAGAACATGGCCGCATTTCTGCTATATAAAGAGTTGATATGCATCTAATGGGTTTTTGGGGAAATCGATGCCAGAAAATGAACCACTGAATATTTCGGCGAATACCAGCTCGTCTACAGCTTCAACCAGCCTGTTACTGGTGGATGATGATCCACTGATACTCGAGGGTCTGGGTTTTATATTGCGCAAGCAATATAAGATGATTACGGCTGATTCAAGGCCGCAGGCACTGGAAAAAGTACAACAGGCGGATGAGCTGCCGAGCCTGGCGTTGATCGATCTGGGATTACCGCCTTACCCGCATAAACCCGATGAAGGTTTTGCGTTGATCCGTGAATTACTCTCCCTGCAGCCGAACATGAAAGTGCTGGTCTTATCCGGGCAGGATAATGATGTCAACATCCAGCATGCGCTGACAATCGGTGCGGTCGACTTTATCGCAAAGCCTGCGGAGCCAGAACTGCTGCTTGCCCGGCTGCAGCACCACCAGCGCCTGCATGAAATAGACCAGCGTCGAGATGCGCAAAAAACAGTTTCGATCATCGGTGACAGTGTCGCCATGCAGATGGTGAACGATCAGATCTCGCAGTTTGCCGATTCTCCGTTTCCGGTGTTGATAGAGGGTGCTTCTGGAACGGGTAAAGAGCTCGTTGCCAGGGCGTTGCATGAAAACAGTGTACGCAGTACAGAACCATACATGGCTATCAACTGTGCAGCGATTGCACCAGATCTGCTAGAAGCACAGTTATTTGGTCATGCCAAAGGCGCTTTTACCGGGGCGACGCAAGAACATAAGGGGTTCTTCATTGAAGCAGGCAAAGGTACCCTGCTACTGGATGAGATCGGTGAATTACCCATAGCACTGCAGGGTAAACTGCTTCGCGTCATCGAGAGTGGTGAGTTTTATCGCATCGGTGAGACCCGTGAGCATCATTCACAGGCTAGGATAGTCGCCGCGACCAATAAGGTCCTGCGTGATGAGGTGAAGAACGAGCGTTTCAGAAACGATCTCTATCATCGATTAAGTATCCTGAATATCCAGATGCCGACTTTAAGCCAGCGTGGTGATGATGTCTTCCTGCTGTTGAATTCGTTTATCGAGTCTTATGCTGATACCGTGCCGCCGTTTGTGCTGGATGATGGCGCGCGCGAGTTATGGCAGCAGTATGATTACCCGGGCAATGTCCGTGAGCTTAGGAACATCGTCATAAGGCTTGGTACAAAGTACCCCGGAAAGAGCGTCGATAAGATTCAGCTGAGCGCCGAACTGGAAACACAGCTGTCGGCGAGTTCGCTGGCAGAAAGCGCAACCTCGGTCAGTGATGAGATGATCGCACAGGAGATCAGGGCCGATGAGTTCGACCTGGATAAACTACTGAATGAGATCGAAAGCCGAAGCATACGTATCGCACTGGAACTCAACGATAACAATGTCAGTAAGGCGGCTAAAGCATTGAAGATAAACAGGACCACTTTATATAGCCGAGTGCAAAAACTGGGGTCAGACTAGATGTACCAGGAGCACTTCGGTCTAAGTCGTCCGCCATTCAAGATCACGCCGGACACCAGCCTGTTCTTTGAAGGGAACCAGCGCGGTGCCGCACTGGATGCGTTGATGTATGCCATCAGTAGCGGTGAAGGTATCATCAAGGTCGTCGGTGAAGTGGGCAGCGGTAAAACCATGTTATGCCGCATGCTCGAAGTGCGGTTATCGAATGATGTCGATGTAATCTATATCGCAAATCCCAGCCTGTCACCGGATAATATACTGCATGTCATCGCGCATGAGCTGCATCTCGATGTAAATAATGAGATGAGCAAAGTCGATGTCATGCAGCGCATACAGGCTCACCTGCTAAAGAAACATGCCGATAACCGGCAGGTGGTATTGTTCGTCGAAGAAGCGCAGAGTATGCCGATCGAAACACTGGAAGAGATCCGGCTGTTAAGTAACCTGGAGACGGACCACAATAAATTATTACAGATGGTCCTCTTCGGCCAGCCAGAGCTCGATGAAAAGCTTTCACAGCCACACATCCGCCAGCTCAAGGAGCGAATAACACACAGCTTTTATCTGACGCCGTTTCCGCCGGACGATACCCTGCAGTACCTGAACTTCAGGTTGCGTGCTGTCGGTTATAAGGGGCCTGACGTATTCAATAAGAAAACCGCCGGCGTTGTCAAAAAATATTCTGATGGCCTGACCCGGCGTATCAATATCCTGGCAGATAAATCGATGTTAGCCGCTTTTTCCGAGGGCAGTCATACCGTTACTGCCACGCATGTGAAATCAGCAGCTCAGGATAGCGAGTTTAAAAAAACGGTCGATAGTAAAAAAATACTACTGTCGACGTTAGCCGTTTTATTACTTGCGGGTGTACTGTTTGCCGGCATCTATATCGGCAGGCAGGATTCGGCAGAGCAGAACTTGATAAAGACAGCGACTAAACCCGCTGTTACCCAGGAGGCGTCTCTGACGCAATCCCCGGCACCACGTATCGACTCGACGACGGTGCCGGTAGAGACAGTAAACAACGTCACTTTTGAAAATGTAAGTGAGCGCCTGGCAAAAACACAACAATGGTTAAGCGTTGCTGCGGATAATAATTTTAGTATCCAGTTATTCATGGCGAGGACCAGTGATGCCGATAAAGTCGAAGCTTTTCTTCGTAATGCGCCTGAAACGCTTGATTTTACAAAGATTTACATCTATGAAACAGATGTAAACGGACGTTCATGGTATAGCGTTTTATACAATGAATTCATTACTCAAGATGAAGCCATAGAAAAACTCGATACTTTACCGGCTTCTTTGAAAGCGAGTGACCCTTATTTGCGTCGCATAAGTGCGTTGAAAAAAGATGTTGCCCGATAAAAAGAAAGCTCCAATAAAAGTTACAACGATGAGAAGGGACTTAGTCGTTAAGACCGGCTAGTTGAACAATGATAATAATAAATATTAAAAATCGAATCTCAAAAGCCTTCATAGCTAGCGCTGTTGCGACGTCAATCGTCGCCTGTGGGGCAACGAATCCGCCGACGATTTCTGAAGGGCATATAAAGTCGACGTCAGAAAGTGAGGCGGCAGAAAAAGCATCGATACCGCAACCGGTAACCCAGGTTCCGGCTTTACCGAGACCTGGTAAACGCGAGAAACTAGAGACCTATACCGTGGTCGTCAACCAGGTGCCAATTCGTGAGTTGCTATTTTCTATGGCAAGAGATGCCGATCTAAACCTCGATATCGACAGTGATATCTCAGGCAAGATCACCATGAACGCGATCGATCAGACGCTGCCAAAGATTCTGGATCGCATCGAATCACAGGCAGACGTAACCTATTTTCTTGAAGGCGACACCTTAAAAGTAAGAGCAGATAAACCATATCTGCATGTTTACCATGTTGATTATCTAAATATTAGCCGTGAGAGCGGCGGTAAGGTCAGTGTCTCTACAGAGATAGGCGCGACCAGTTCGGGTATAAATACTACGGGCGGCGGCAGTGGCGGAGGCGGATCAAGCAATAGTGAGAACAAGGCCAATTCGGATATCGAGAACGAGAGTATCAATGAGTTCTGGACCACGATTACATTGAATATTGGCGGTATCCTGGGACAGGAAATAAATGCCAGTTCAGGCTCACGCCTGGTGACTGGTAATAACATCATCGTTAACCGGGAAAGCGGTATCATCGCCGTGCGTGCGACATCTAAACAGCATAAATCCATCAAAGGATTTATCGACCAGGTCGTCGGTAGTGCTCAGCGCCAGGTGCTGATCGAAGCAACGATTGCAGAGGTCCAGTTAAGTGACAGCTACCAGGCAGGCATCGACTGGTCGGTAGTAAGCGAGACATCTGGAGGAGTTGTGACGAAAGGTGGTGTGCAGGATGTGATCGGCGGCAACCTGGGGTCATCACCATTCTTCCAGCTGGCGACATCAGGCACGATAAATGGCAACCCGCTGAATATTACCTTGAAGGCGCTTGAAACCTTTGGTGATGTCAAAGTGTTATCAAGCCCTAAAGTGATGACCTTAAATAATCAAACAGCGATATTGAAGGTCGTTGATAATGAAGTGTATTTTAATATTGACGTAAACGTTGTTCCTGGCAGCGTCACATCGAACGCTCTTACTACAGTTGATACTACTGTGAACACGGTTCCGGTCGGTATCGTTATGGCAGTCACACCGTTTATCGATGAAGGAGATGCAGTCACATTAAATATACGTCCAACAATCTCAAGAATAATAGACTTCGTTGATGATCCTAATCCGCTCCTTGCTGAGCAAGGTGTTGTTAGCCAGATACCGGTAATACAAGTGCGTGAAATTGAGACCATGCTAAAGGTCGATGATAGTGAGACCGCTGTTATCGGCGGCTTAATGCAGGATCAGATTAACAAAGAGAATCGTGGCGTACCTATCCTCTCCAGCATTCCTCTATTAGGCGCCTTATTCTCTTACACGGAAGAAAATTATGTTAAGTCTGAACTGGTAATTTTTATCCGTCCGGTGATTGTTGAGGATGCCAGTCTTGATGGCGACTTATCCGAATATAAAAAATACTTGTTAGAAGATATTCGTCAGGAAACATCGGATAAGTTAGCAGAGCAATAGGGCGCCAGGTAAGAATCATGAGTCTACTACTAGATGCCTTAAAAAAAGCTGCCGATGATAAGCAAAAAGCTGCGCAGGACCGGCCCACAGAAGAAGCGTTAAACCCGGTAGTAACCGAGAAAGAACCTGAGCTGACATTGCAGGCAAGTGATGACGGGTTGCAAAGCACAGGGGAGCCGGATGAGTTAACTCTTGATGTGATAGATGCAGACACGACAGAGCCGGTTGACGAAACCTCAAATTTGAACGGGTTTGAATCGGCTGAAGAAAGTGCAGAAGACGGCACTTTACAGCTGGAGCAGGATAATCATCCAGACTCTCCAGAGCAAAAAAGTTATACAGTCTCAGATGAAGCGTTATCGATGCTTATCTACAAGACGAATCGCGATGTTAAGCAAGGCAAACGCCTGGTCATGATCAGTGTGATGATATTTAGCCTGGCCATACTCGCTTCGGGTGCAGCCTACTATTACATGGGCATGCAGTCAGAGATTGCTGACCTGGAAAGAAAGCACAAGATCGCAATGCAGTCGATGCAGTTAAAAACCAATAGAGAAAAAGCACCGGTACAGTCTGAGATAATACGTAACCTTGTAAGTGAAGGAGATCTCGAAGATAAGGTACGTTATGCGAAGAAACGCATGGTGGAGAAACCAGAACAGCAACAGAAGTTGCAACGATCAACAGTGGTTGCTTCAGATAAAGTTAGAAACGAAGCTGGTGCCGTATCCTTTCAGAAAACAAATAAGACAGATCCGATCGCCGGGAAACTGGACCGGGCCTGGCAGGCGTATGATGATGGCCGATATAACAGTGCTAGAAATCTATATATAGAAGTACTGAATAGCGAGGAGAACAACAGGGATGCACTGCTTGGTCTTGGCGCTATCGCAGTCATCGAAAAAGACTACATGACTGCGCGAAACATTTACATGTCTCTTTTAAAACAGGATCCGCGTGATCCGATCGCCATCGCTGCCATCGCCAGTCTGCAGAGTGATGGCGTTTCGTTACAGGAGGATGAGAATTTTCTGCAGAATATGCTGTTGAAAAACCCAAATGCTGCACACCTGAACTTTGCCCTCGGCAATGTCTATGCGCAGCAGGAAAAGTGGAAATCCGCACAGCAGGCATATTTTAATGCATGGCAGCAAGATATCGAAAATGCAGATTATATCTTCAACCTCGCTGTAAGCCTTGACCAGCTAGGCAAGCCTGAGCAGGCAGTCAGCTTGTATCAAGATAGCCTGAGTAAGTCGAATAATAAACAGATCAGTTTTTCACGAGAAGACGTGAAAAAACGGATTAAAGAACTGTCTGGGTTATAGACTGATGAACGCACCTAACGTAATTAATGTTAAACGTAAGCTCGGCCAGCAGCTGCTCGAGAAAGGGTTGATCACTATCGATCAGTTGGATATCGCTCTGACTGAACAAAAGAAAAACGGCCGACTGCTCGGAGAGGTGCTCGTCGGTTTAGGTTTCGTCTCCGAATCCATCATGCGAGATGTCATGAGCCAGGTGCTCGGCATTGCCAGTGTTGAGCTCGCAAGTGTCGTTCCTGATATGACCGCACTCGAACTGATCAACA
>Ga0316194_10001102_pt1 | contig 18450 bp, 20 predicted proteins | sample CroRivsedime1_MG_FD_204936 | JGI IMG/M metagenome (GOLD analysis project Ga0316194, IMG submission 204936) | Coastal sediment microbial communities from Maine, United States - Cross River sediment 1 | ecosystem: Environmental > Aquatic > Marine > Coastal > Sediment | place: USA: Maine...
GTTACCCTGGTGCCACCGCTGAGCATGGCGGGAATCGGGACAGGCTGGACTGATTGGTCGGCGGATAATTCCGACCGGGCAGTTCGAAGGTCAAACAGAATCTCGCGGAGACATGCTAATATTGCAGCCGTAGCGTTTCTTCGACCTGCCACCGGGCAGGACCTGAAAGTCGGCGTTTACAGCCACTCTTGCTTTTTGGATTAACCTCATTGCCCTCGGGAATATATTAGCAATGGAACAAATGTCCACTTTTGAAATGATCATGCTCGGCGCCATCGCGCTGGGCGTAGTGTTCTGGATCGGGCCCGGCATCAAGGGCGCACTGCAACAGAGCCGGGAAGCCGGGAACAAGGACTGGGCCGGTGTGCTGGTACCCATCATCATCGTCGTTATATTTGTCTTCTTCCTGATTAAAATGGTCTAGCAAAATGGCCTCGGCACTGACAATTCGCAACCTGCAGAAAACCTACAAGGGCGGGCATGCGGCACTCAAGGGCGTCAGCCTGGACGTGGCAGAGGGCGACTTTTTCGGCCTGCTGGGTCCAAACGGGGCAGGGAAGACCACCCTCATCGGCATTCTTGCCTCACTGGTGAACAAGTCCGCAGGCAGTGTCTCCATCTTTGGACATGACATCGAGACCGACCTGGCCAGTGCCAAGGCCTGCATTGGACTGGTACCGCAGGAATTCAATTTTAATATGTTCGAACCGCCGATTGAGGTGGTAGCCAACCAGGCCGGCTACTACGGCATTGATCGCAAGGAAGCCTTCAGGCGGGCAGAAGCAAACCTCAAACAACTGGACCTGTGGGACAAGCGGCGCGTCATGTCGAGAACGCTGTCGGGCGGCATGAAGCGTCGCCTGATGATAGCCCGGGCGCTGGTAAACCATCCAAGATTGCTGATACTTGACGAACCTACAGCCGGTGTGGATATCGAAATTCGTCGTTCCATGTGGAAATTTCTGCGCAAGATCAATGATGCCGGCACGACCATTATCCTGACAACCCATTACCTGGAAGAGGCCGAGAGCCTGTGCCGGAACATCGCCATTATCGATAAAGGCGAACTGATCGAGAACACCAGTACCCGGCAGTTGCTGAATACCCTGAAAATGGAAACCTTTGTACTCGACCTCGAGTCCCCGCTGGCGGCCTTACCCGTGCTCGGCAATCACAAGCTGCAGTGGGTCGACGAACTGACAATAGAGGCGGACATCTGTCGTGCTGATTCCATCAATACCCTGTTCACAGAACTGGATGCACAGGGAATCAAGGTTCTCAGCATGCGTAACAAGACGAACCGCCTCGAGGAATTGTTCATGAATCTCGTCGATAATGCCACTGGCGACAGGGCTGCATCATGAACACGCATGAAAAACTCGTTGCCCTGAAGACCATCACCACCAAGGAAATACTGCGGTTTTCGAGAATCTGGATTCAGACCGTACTACCACCGGTCATCACCACTGCTCTGTACTTCCTTATCTTTGGGAACCTGATTGGCCCGCGGATTGGCAAGATGGGCGGCTTTGACTACATGGAATTCATTATTCCCGGCCTGATCATGATGGCGGTGATCACCAACTCCTACGCCAATGTTGTCTCTTCTTTTTACGGTTCGAAATTTCAGCGCCACATCGAGGAGATGATTATTTCACCAACACCCAACTACATCATTCTGCTTGGCTTTGTATGCGGCGGTGTCGCGCGCGGGCTGACAGTAGGTGTTGCCGTCACCATCGTTTCACTGGTCTTTCACCCCCTGAATATCCACAGCCTGTGGATCATGTTCTCAATGATCATCCTGACGGCCATCCTGTTTTCCCTGGCGGGACTCATCAACGGGGTCTATGCGAAGAGTTTCGATGACATTTCCATTATTCCGACGTTTGTACTCACGCCGCTGACATACCTTGGCGGGATCTTCTATTCAATCAACATGCTGCCCGAATTCTGGCAGCAGCTGTCACTGGCCAACCCGATTCTGTACATGGTGAATGCCTTTCGCTACGGGTTTCTTGGGGTTTCGGACATCAACCTGACGACATCCTATGTCATTATCTTTGCCTGCATTTGTACCCTCTATATTTTCAGTCTGTATTTACTGAAAAAGGGGCACGGGGTTCGCACATAAAGCAGATTGAGTTGTTTTGATCCCCACACCCAATTCAGGGTGTACTAAACTTTAAAGCAGGATGGCAACTGTACGAGTCAGTTTGCCACGCAACTGTAAAGAGGAGGGCATTATGGCAAAGATACGCTTTCAAATTGCGCCGGATATTGAGTTCAAGATGGACCTGGAGGTAGGCGGCATTAATGCGGAGAGTCGTGATTATGACGTCCAGCAGCATAAGGCAGATGTTTATCAGGAATTTGAGCGCCGCCTGAAAAGTGCATTTCCAGAAGGTATCAAAATAGACCGATTTGAATTCGGTTTAAATCTTGAGCATGATGGATGATCAAAAGGGCAGGTTGCCGTCTGTTGCACCCTGTCAGAGGGCATCGTCTGTTTTCGGGTACTTCTCCTTGATCTGCTGGATACGGATATCCAGTTCGTTCTGTTCGGAGGGATCGCCACGGCGGGCCTTGAAGGCCGCATCCAGCTGCTCCTCGATGCTGGGGTATTCCGATCTGCGCATGGCGGCATAGCCAGTCGACTCGATTGCCGTCACCTTTTTCAAGGCTTCATCAAGTTCCTCCGGCGTCGGCATCGACCCGCCAGTGTGCCATTCTGTGATATATGGCAGCTTGCCAGCGGTTTGCTCGATGACATAATCAAAACCCAGGTGTACCGAGGGACGCAGTAAATGCACCGCCTGTGACAAGCGATGTGCATCAGGAGATGTTCTTACCAGGTGCTGTTGCTGAAAAATAGCCTTCGTGTGCCTGCGGGCACTCCTGGTGTTCGACCAGCTGAAAAACACAAATGCAATCAGTCCCAAAAGCAAAACCATCAGTGCGCCAGTCAGAGTTTTGTCCATGGTCTATGCTCCCTGTCTATTTATTTACTGGCATCAATCTATACAAAATATTTATAGTCGTCATTGATACAGGTCAAACAACCGCAAACCACAACTCGCCTCACCGCACTGGAAGATGCTATAAACAATGCCACTGCGGCACAAGCAGACTGGCCGGGAATAGATGCAGACGAGGAGATGCAGTGCTAACACCATGAAGGTCGAACAAAGTCTTCTGGAAGTCAGTGTAATGACGCTGGAGTTGCAGCCTCCACTGGTACTGGAAGGGACAAGCAGTGTGGGTGACGTGATCCGGGCGATGCAGGACGGTGGTCATGGGTGCGCCCTGGTCACCGAAAACAAGCGTCTTGCCGGGATTTTCACGGAACGCGACGTGCTGCTGTCGGTGCTTGGCAATGACGCCGTCCTGACTCAGCCGCTTGCCGCGCACATGACCGCCAATCCGGTCTGCGTTGACACCGTGGACCCGATCCGGCGGGTGCTGCTACTGATGTATGAGGGCGGTTATCGCCATATTCCGGTCGTGGACGCGACGGGACAGGCCGCTGGCTGTGTACGCCACAAGGACATCGCTCAATGTCTGGTCAATCACTTTGCCGAGTATGTGCTCAACCTGCCGCCTGACCCCGAGCAGATTGCACAGACACCGGAGGGTGGTTGATATGGCGGCAATAATGGGGACAGGTTCCGGAAGGTGTCGCGCACAATGAGTCCGTCGGCCAGAGAGAAGCTTGAACAGGTCACCATCCTGTTCAGCGGTGACTCCGGCGACGGCATGCAGCTCACCGGCAGCCAGCTCACCACGACCTCAGCCATCCTTGGCAACGATGTCAGCACACTGCCGGATTATCCCTCGGAAATTCGCGCGCCCGCCGGTTCCGTGGCTGGCGTCTCTGCGTTTCAGCTGCATTTTTCACAGCAGGAAATCCATACCCCCGGTGACAGTCCCGACGTACTGGTGGCGATGAATCCGGCTGCTCTCAAGACCAGTCTGCCACGGCTGTTGCCGCATGGCATCCTGATCATTGATCAGGATGCCTTCACGGAACGCAACCTGGCCAAGGCAGGTTATGAGAACAACCCGCTGGATGACCCCGAACTGGCCTCCCGTTACCAGTTGCACCCGGTGCCTGCCACCACCCTGACGCTCAATGCCCTGGACCAACTGGATCTCAAGCGCACGCTAAAGATGCGCTGCAAGAATTTCTTCACCCTGGGACTGGTGTACTGGCTCTATGATCGTCCGTTGGAGCAGAGTCAGGAATGGATTGAGCGGAAATTTTCCCGTATGCCGCTGGTGGCCGAGGCAAATCGCCTGGCACTGCAGGCCGGCTATCATTATGGTGAGACCTCCGCGGCCTTTGCAGTGCAATGGACGGTTCCCGGTGCCTGCAACAAGGCGGGTAGCTGGCGCATCATCAACGGCAATGAAGCGGCTGCCCTGGGATTCGTGACGGCAGCACAGCTGGCGGACAAACCGCTCGTCTATAGCAGTTATCCGATCACGCCGGCCACCGATGTGCTCAACCATCTGTCGCGCTGGAAGCATATGAATGTGCGCACCATCCAGACCGAGGACGAGATTGCAGCCATGGGCTCGGCTATCGGGGCGGCCTACGGCGGCGCCTTCTCGGTGACGGGAACCAGTGGACCCGGGATCTGCCTCAAGAGCGAGGCCATCGGGCTTGCCGTGATGCTGGAATTACCGCTGGTCATCCTCAACGTGCAACGTGGCGGGCCTTCCACGGGGCTGCCTACCAAGACCGAACAGGCCGACCTGTTGCAGGCCATGTATGGACGCCATGGCGAAAGCCCATTGCCGATCCTGGCTGCGGCAAGCCCGGGCGATTGCTTCGATACCGTCATCGAGGCGTTCCGGATTGCCGTGCGGCACTGCACACCGGTATTTGTCCTGAGCGAGGGCTACCTGGCAAACGGCAGCGAACCCTGGCGCATTCCTGCACTGCAGGATCTGGAACCCATTATCGTCCGGCACCCCGTTGATCCCGACGGGTTTCAGCCGTACGCGCGTGACACAACGACGCTGGCACGGCCGTGGGTGTTGCCGGGAACCCCCGGGATGGAACACTGCATTGGCGGGCTGGAAAAACACCCGCCAACCGGCGCGGTCAGTTATGCCCCGGAAGACCATGCGGCAATGTGTCAACTGCGTGCAGACAAGGTGGCACGGGTTGCTGATTTCATTCCGGAGCTCCAGGTCGATGGTCCGCGTGAGGCGACCCTGCTGGTGCTCACCTGGGGCGGGACCTGTGGTGCGGCGCTCACGGCGGTGCAGCACGCCCGGCAACAGGGCCGTTCCGTGGCCCATGCCCATCTACGCTACCTGAACCCCTTCCCGCGCAACATGGAGGAGCTGCTGGCCCGCCATGAAAAGGTATTGATCCCCGAACTGAATGCAGGACAACTGGCCCTGCTGGTCCGCGGCAGGTATCTCGTGGATGCCATTTCATTCCCGAAATTAAGGGGCCAGCCTTTTAGCGTCAGGGAAATCGAGGCACGTATCGAGGAACTGTTGTCATGAAGCGCGAACCCGGCCCCGTCAAACTTACCCGCAAGGATTTCGCCACCAGCCAGGATGTCCGCTGGTGTCCGGGTTGCGGCAACAATGCCATCCTTGCCCAGATGCAGAAGACGCTTCCAGAACTCGGCATCCCGCGCGAAAACATTGTGATCATTTCCGGGATCGGCTGCTCCAGCCGTTTCCCGTACTACATGAATACCTACGGCATTCACTCCATCCATGGCCGTGCACCGACCCTGGCAATGGGGCTCAAGGCGGCGCGCCCCGAACTGCAGGTCTGGGTGGTGACCGGTGATGGTGACGGTCTGGCGATTGGCGGCAACCACCTTACCCATGCACTGCGCCGCAATATTGATATCAATATCCTGCTGTTCAACAACCGCATCTACGGACTGACCAAGGGTCAGTATTCCCCGACCTCGGAGATCGGTACGAAGACCAGTTCCAGCCCCGATGGCTCGATCGAAAACCCGGTGAACCCGGTAGGTATAGCCATCGGCTCCGAGGCGAGTTTTATCGCGCGCACTGTGGATGTCTTCCAGAAGCACATGTCCATGGTGCTGAAACGTTCGGCGGACCACCGTGGTGCGGGCCTGGTCGAGATTGCGCAAAACTGCATCATCTTCAACGATGCCACCTGGGGACACATTACCGCTCCGGACAACCGCCTCGACAATGTTCTTTACCTCGAGCATGGCCAGCCCATGCGCTTTGGCAAGGAGGGGGAAAAGGGTATATGTCTGAATGGACTCAGGCCCGAGGTGGTCCGTGTTGCCGACGTGGGCGCGGAGAGCCTGCTGGTCCATGATGAACAGGCCAGCGAGCCAACCCTGGCGTACCTGCTCTCGCGCATGGGCCCGCCGGACTTTCCGCTACCGGTCGGTGTGTTTCGCGCCATCGACAAACCCGTCTACAGCCAACTCCTCACGGAGCAGGTGCACCAGGCACAGGCACGTACCGAGGCGGACCTGGAGGCCCTGTTTCGCCAGGGCGAGACATGGATTGTTCCCTGAAGACCTGACGGAGACAAGCGATGCAATGTCCATATTGTGGTTACGAAAATCTGCCCGGTGCTGACGCCTGCGAGAATTGCAGTACCAGCCTGACCCGGGACGATGTACCACAGGCCAACACCGAGGTCGAACGCAGCCTGATGCAAGACCCGGTCGAATGCCTGCAACCGATCAGGCCATTGACGGTTGAGCTGCAGACCTCACTGGAAGAAGCCATTCAATTGATGCGCAACCACGGTATCGGCTGTGTGCTGATCACTGCAGAGGGCGGCAAGCTTACCGGCATTCTGACGGAGCGGGATCTGTTGCAGAAGGTGGCTGGGCTGGGCCTGGATCTTGCTCGATGTGTTGTCGGGGACTTCATGTCCCCGGCCCCGGAAAGCAGCAAGCCGGACCATCCACTGGGTTACGCGCTCCACCGCATGATCGTCAGCGATATCCGCTACCTGCCTATTGTAGACAGCAGCGGCCGGCCTGCCGGGATCGTCTCATCCAGGGACATCGTTGCCTACATGGCGAGGCACTTCCGTTCAGCGGAGGAACCGGATACAGCCCTGTAGGAGCGCCGCCCCCGGCGCGAATCGCGGCGAAGGCGCCGCTCCTACAAAAGTATTTTTTTACGCCGCCCGGGTGGCATATCCCTGAATCAGTTAATGACAACCAGCCTGCCATCGGCAACAGACAGATTCAGGTCACCATGCAGAAATCTGGCCAGTTGTTCGCCGACAAACTTTTTACGCCATCCCTGCATCAGACTGATATCGGTTTCCCCGTGTACCAGCTGCTCCAGCTGTTTGCGTGAGGCGAGTACTGCCGGGTTCAGGTCATTCTGTTCGCCGCTCATGCGTACCAGCGCCATCATGACATCCACCAGTACATTCTGATCGGGTGAGGGTTTTATCCGCTTGCCGGTATCGGGAAAGGGGACAGGCGGCCTGTCGGCGGCCTCCCTGACAAGCTCTACCAGCACCTTGCCGGAGTTCCTGGCCAGCCCCTCGCTGAGTCCCCGAATCTTCCCCAGCGCCTCTATTGATAATGGCCGGTGCCGTGCAATATCAACCAGGGCATCATCACGTAATATCCAGCCCTTGGGGCGATCCTTGCGTTGTGCGGTCGCTTCCCGCCATTTTGCCAGTGCCTGCAGCGCAGAGAGACTGGCCCCCTTCAGACGGTTGCCCCCCTTCACCTTGAGCCATGCCAGCTCTGGTGGATTGCCATACAGGTCAGGACTTGCAAGGCGCTCAAAATCCTCGGCCAGCCACGCCAGTCGTCCCATTGCAGCCAGCTGTGCCGTCATTTTCTGATAGATGTCTGCCAGATACACCACGTCATCGGCGGCATACTGCAACTGGTCTGCCGACAGGGGACGCACTGACCAGTCGGCACGCGTGTGCAGCTTATCCAGTTCGATCCCCAGCATCTCCTTGACCAGGTTGGCATAGCCTATCTGGTCGGCGTAACCGAGCAACAGGGCCGCTATCTGGGTATCAAACACCGGCGAGGGAGGTCTGCCGTGTATATGGAAGAATATTTCCATATCCTGTCTGCCCGAATGCATCACCTTGGTAATGCCTTCGTCATAGATGATGGCAAGCAGGGGAGACAGATCCTCGAGTGCCAGCGGATCAATACAGGCGACAGTTTCCGGTGTGGCGATCTGTAACAGACAGAGTTTCGGGTAGTAGGTTTTTTCCCTGAGAAACTCGGTATCCAGTGCAATCCATGCCGCCGTGCCTAGCTGTTGACAGAAAGCATCCAGGCTGGCTGGCGTATCGATATACAGAACATTGCTTGCAGAAGTCATGTGGTCTATGCGATCACAGATCCCCGTCTACTTCATCGACATCAACCTGGCCCGTGATACGCCGCCGGATATGTGACCAGGAAACACCGATGGCCAGAATCCAGCAAATAATGACCAGGACAATGTAGGTCACTGTCTTGAGGCTATCGGCGTGAAACCAGCCCCAGTCAATCATTATCCACAGGACTACACCCATAAAGGCGGCGGCCAGCATCAGGCCGAACACACCCAGAGAACGTGCAGTGGCACGCAGAAATATGGTCCAGCCAATCAACAACAGGATACCGACCAGCGCTATCCACGGTGTCAGACTGGAAATATTCTTACTTAGCCAGTGGTAGTAGGAATACTCTGTGGGATTATATGTTGAAAACACAAGTATGGACGCCGCCAGCAGGCGCAGTAAAAATCCGGACAGGGTCAAACCTTTGTAAGCAGCCATATGAAGTCCTTTTGATCCGCGAACAGCGGTGTGCAATGCGTGTGCATTTTATGCGCCGGACAGTCGGCGAAGCAAGCAAAGAACAAACAGCAGCGGGTTACTGTATTCTGCCCGGGTCACGTTAATATGGCGTTTACCGCTGGTACCCTTGCAAGACATGGCAACACATGTAATCCATTTTCTATTTAATATATATAACACATTGTTTAAATGTAATAATATGAAAATTTCACTTGTCAATCCCTACGAGCTCGGGCGTCAGCCCTTTGGCCTAGCCGAACCGGCTGCCTTTCTGCAAAAGGCCGGATTCACGGTGAGCTGTTGCGACCTGTCCATACAGAAACTCGGTGCCTGCCTGACGACTGACACCAACATCGTTGCTATCTACATTGCCATGCATACGGCGACCCGTATTGCCATCGAGGCACTCCCGAAGATAAAGGAACTCGCACCGGATGCCAGCCTGTGTGTCTATGGCCTGTACGCACCCATGAATGCAAACCTGTTTCGCTCTCTTGGCGTACAAACAATTCTGGGAGGCGAATTCGAGAACGCCCTGGTGTCAATGGCAAAACGCATCGAGGCAGGCGCGGGGGACACGCAGACTGAAGCAGAAACCTGCCTGGAGAAAATTGAATTTATTGCGCCTGATCGCAGCAAGCTACCGGCGCTGTCAAACTATGCCAGCCTGATTAATACAGACGGCAGCACCATGACGGTCGGCTTTGCAGAGACGACCCGTGGCTGCAAGTATCACTGCAGGCATTGCCCCGTGGTGCCGGTCTATAACGGCAAATTCTACGTCATCCCGGCTGATGTCGTCCTGCATGACATCCGCAACCAGGTTGCTGCGGGGGCACGGCACATTTCATTTGGTGACCCGGACTTCTTTAACGGCCCCGGCCATGCACTGAAAATAGTCCGCGCCTTGCACTGTGAATTCCCGGCGCTTACCTATGACGCGACCATAAAGATTGAACACATCGTGAACTACCCGGAAGAGATGAAGGTCCTCAAGGAAACCGGTTGCCTGTTTATCCTGTCGGCGGTGGAGGCGGTTGACGATAACATCCTCGGTTATCTTGACAAGGGACACACACGCGCAGACTTCATTAAGGCCCTGGGATACCTGCGCGACATTGATATTGACCTGACCCCGACCTTTGTTGCCTTCACTCCCTGGACAACACTGGCAATCTACCTGGAACTGCTCCATCACATCGTCGAGCTGCAGCTGATCGAATCGGTTGCACCGGTACAGCTGTCCATCCGCCTGTTGGTACCGGCAGGTTCCTGGATTCTCGATATCGATAACCTGGATGGCATGATTGGCGAGTTTGATGCCGGCATACTGGGCCACCCCTGGGCCAATCCGGACCCGCGGGTGGATAAACTGCAGCAGGATGTACAGGCCTGGGTCATGCAAGCAGAGGCCGACGGTCTTTCACGTGCAGATATATTCAAGGGGATCTGGACGATATCGCACGCCATCGCGGGTCGGCCGGCACCGGAACTCGAGTTGAAACATACCGGGAAGCCGATTCCGCGGTTGTCGGAAAACTGGTACTGCTGCGCCGAACCCACCTGCGAACAACTGGTCTCATTCTGAAGCAACAACCCGGCATGAAAGAGGTCCTGATCGCTCACCGTGGTGCACCGGATAGCTGGCCGGAGAATTCCCTGGCCGGATTCGAGGCCGCGTTAACAGCCGGTGCCCGTTATATCGAAACCGATGTACAACTCACGGCAGACAGTATCCCGGTGCTGAGTCATGACCCCTCATTACTCCGGATTACCGGTCAGAATGTAGTCATTACTGAAACGGTATACGCGAAAATCAGGGCTGTCCCGGCCGGTTATGCGGAACGCTTTGGTGACAGGTACCAGGCTTTGCGGATTGCACGGCTGGATGAACTTGTTGCGCTGCTGAAACAATGGCCTCAAGTAAAGGCCTTCGTTGAAATAAAGCATGCCAGCATTGTTGCTCATGGCCAGGCCCGCGTCATCGATAGCGTGATGAACGTCATCAGTACCGTTGCGAAACAATGCATGCTGATCTCGTTCGACTACGATGCACTGGTCTATACCCGCAATCACTACCGGATACCCGTTGGCTGGGTGCTGCCTGAATGGTCGGCCACCAGTCAGGACAGGGCGATTGAGCTGGGCCCGGAATACCTGTTCTGCAACCATAAACGCCTGCCACCGGAACCCGGGCGCCTGTGGCGGGGACCCTGGCAGTGGGCCGTCTACACGATCGATAACGCCGGGGAGGCAAAAGCGTACCTGGACCGGGGCATAGACCTTATTGAAACCAACATCATTGGCGCATTACTGTCTGGCACCGTAACGGAAAATCCCGAGCATGGCTGATCACTATGATGTTGTGGTTGTCGGTGGCGGCATCCACGGTGTTGGCGTTGCCCAGGCGGCTGCCTGTTACGGCTATTCCGTATTACTACTGGAAAAAACGGCACTGGCTGCCGGCAGCTCGAGTCGTTCCAGCAAGCTGATTCACGGTGGTCTGCGTTATCTCGAGAGCGGTGATTTCGGACTGGTTCGTGAAAGCCTCGTTGAGCGGGCGATCCTGTTGCAGATTGCCCCTGAACTGGTACGCCTGCAACCGTTCCATATACCCGTTTACCCGGAGACCTCGCGCCGTCCGCCTGCCATACGGGCCGGTCTCACCCTGTATGCCTTGCTGGGGGGGCTTGAGCGGTCCAGTCGTTTTAAAAAAGTAACACGCGACCACTGGGGCAGGCTCGATGGCCTTGCTACTGACAGGCTCCAGGCTGTCTACCGGTACCACGATGCACAGACCAACGATGCCGATCTGACGCGTGCTGTTATGCAATCTGCCATCGACCACGGCGCACACCTGAGTTGTCCCTCCGAGTTTCTGACCGCCACCATCGGGAAGCAGGGCGTAGACATTCTCTTCCGGGACAATACTGCCGAGAGAAACTGTACGGCAACAACGCTGGTCAATGCCGGTGGCCCCTGGGTCAATACGATAGCAGAGCGTATCAGCCCGCAACCTGCCGGTATTGATGTCGACCTGGTGCAAGGGAGCCACCTTGTTCTGGAAGGCAGCCTCACCGCGGGCTGTTATTACATGGAGGCACCCCGGGACCGGCGTGCCGTGTTCCTGTTGCCCTGGGGGGAGCAGTCCATGCTGGGTACAACAGAAAACGTATACCGCGGTGATCCGGCACAGGTAACCACACTGGCCAGTGAAGAAGACTATCTGCTTGCCGTCATGGCCCACTATTTCCCGGAGCGTTCTCAACAGGTGGTAGCCAGCTTCGCCGGTCTGCGGGTACTGCCAGCATCGGGCAACAGCACCTTCAAACGCACCCGCGAGACCCGCTTGCCCGCTGATGATCCGGCCCGACCCAGAACTGTCGCCATCTATGGCGGCAAGCTCACCGGTTACCGTGCGGCGGCCGAAAAGGTGATGAAGATCCTGCGACGCACCCTGCCCGAACGCAAGCGTCGCGCAAACACAGCCGAATTGCCGTTGCAGCCGGTATAGCCATGCTCATACTTGCCATCGACCAGGGCACACACTCAACCCGTGCGATCATTTTCGATGCCGGGGGCAGGGTAGTCAGCATTGCGCGGCAGCCGGTTGCGCTCCACAGTCGCAGCCGGCAGGAAATCGAACAATCGCCAGATGAAATCAGACAGTCCATGCAGACTGTCGTGCATGCGGTCCTGAACGATCCGGCCGTTGACCGGCGGCGGATAATGGCTGCCGGCATGGCAACCCAACGATCGAGTGTCCTTGCCTGGGACCGCATCACCGGCACCCCCCTGAGTCCGGTACTGAGCTGGCAGGACAGGCGTGTCGCGGACAAGCTGCATGCCATGGCGGATCATGATCCGTATATCCGCGAAATGACCGGCCTGCACCTGTCGCCGCACTACGGTGCCGGTAAACTGGAATGGTTACTCGACCATGTTCCGGCAGTCAGGGCAGCACTGGCTGCCGGTACGCTGATGATGGGCCCCCTGGCGAGTTACCTGCTTCACCACCTGACAGATGCACGTCACGACGTCATCGATGATGCCAATGCCTCACGCACGCTGCTCTGGAACCTGCAGTCCCGCAACTGGGATAACGCACTGCTCGAATTATTCAACATCCCGCCGCAGGTGCTACCGGCTTGCATACCGATCTGTACCGACTACGGTTTAACCCGACAGGCAAAGATCCCCGTCAGCGCCGTCAATGGCGACCAGACGGCTGCGCTCTATGCCCTTGGCAAACCCTCCACCAGTACCATCCTGGTCAATATCGGGACGGGTGCCTTTGTGCTGCTACCGGTAGACGAACTGACGGCACGACCGGCCGGTCTGCTGGCCGGGATCTCGTACAGCGACAAGGATACCGCCAGCTACTATGTAGAAGGCACGGTCAATGGTGCCATGACCGCACTGGAATGGGCCGCAGGCAGGTTTGCAGTCAGTGACCTGGAAGCGCGGTTGCCCGGCTGGCTGGCAGAAATCCGGGCACCCACGCTCTTTATGAATACAGTTGGCGGGCTGGGAGCCCCCTGGTGGCGGGACGGAGCGGAACCGTACTTTCTGGATGCTGATGTCACCGCAGCGGAAGCCATGGTGGCAGTTATCGAGAGCATCCTGTTTCTGGTGCAGGCCAACATCGAACTGCTGACCGCACTGAACCCTGCGGTCGATAGCATCAGAATCAGCGGCGGCCTGTCCACGCTGGATGGCCTTTGCCAGCGGCTCGCCAACCTGTCAGGTCTCAAGGTGGAACGTCCCGTGCAGGTCGAAGCCACGGCCCGCGGCATTGCCTGGCAGGCAGCCGGTTGCCCGGATAACTGGTCAGCCACCGGTAACGGCAGGCAGTTCATCCCGCACCGGGACAAGCAACTGTCTGGTCGCTATACGCAGTTTATAGAACAGCTGCAACAACTGTAGAAGCGCCGTCCCCGGCGCGATTCACAGTGGGTCCTGTATTCCCGTTACAGTCTTTACTGTGGCACTGAAAACAACCAGAAATACCCGGCATTGTAAAAGACATGCAGGATGATCGGGGCAACCAGGTGATTGGTGCGATCCTTGAAGAAGCCAAACACCAGGGAGGGGAAAAAGACCAGCGCTGCCCACAGCGGTGCGTGATAGATGAAATGCAAGCCGGTGAACAACACACTGGTGATGAGGTTGGCAACAGTGACCGGTCCCAGCGAGCGGCGACTGATATAGTCACGTACCAGTTCCTGCAGCAAACCGCGAAAAACAATTTCCTCGGCAACCGGGTAGAACAGTACGGGTAACAGGAACTGCCAGGGGGTGATGACCGGCCAGTTCCATTGAACAGCCGGTTGCTGAATGAAAAACATTAGCAGCCAGGCAAGCAGTCCGGCCGCCAATGCTGCCAGGAACAGGGGATCCTGCCAGAGAACCCGGGGCGCGGCGTGCGTCCTTATCAAGACACTCAGTTGCTTTTCAGCTGTTGAACCATTTCCGGTTCCAGGTCCATACCCACAGGCCAGTCAGGATTGATTGAGATACCAATGCCGCTGCCCGTTCTTTCCAGCACCCATTTGAATTCGGTCAGCAGCCCGCCATCGTATCCGGGAAAGTCCTTTACAAACAACTTTGACCGGTCCGGGCTGGTAAACAGGATCAGTACCTCGATATCATCTTCGGTTTTCAGCGTCAGCGGCACTGCCTTGTCGCTGCTGGTAAAGCCCTCGATACCAATCGAATCCTTGACTGGCATGAACAGCTGGGCATCCAGCAGGTATTCCATGAGTGACTCACTCGATATCCGGCCTTCCTGGGCAGACAACAACTTTTCTTCAACTTCGTTACGTGCTTCAAATGTATCTTGCATTTCTGAATCCCATAAAACGAGGCCCCGCATTGCGGGGCCTGTCAGTTATCGATGCCGACCGTTATCAGTCATCGCCACCAAATGCACCCAGCAACTGCAGCAGGCTGAGGAACAGGTTGTAGATGGAAATGTAGAGGGTGACCGTTGCCATGATGTAGTTGGTCTCGCCACCATGAATGATTGCACTCGTCTGGTACAGAATCAGGCCGGACATCAACAGGATGAACATGGCAGACACGGCAAGCGACAGCCCTGGCATGCTGAGAAACATGCTGGCGATGCCGGCCAGGAAGGCAACCAGGATGCCCACCATCAGGAAACCGCCAAGAAAACTGAAGTCCTTGCGTGTTGTCAATGCGTAACCCGACAGGCCAAGAAAGATTACGCCGGTGCCACCCATTGCCGTCATCACGATCTGCTCGCCATTCGGGATAGACAGATACATGCTGATGATCGGGCCCAGAGTCAGCCCCATGAAGCCGGTCAGGGCAAAAACTGACACGAGCCCCCAGGCACTATTGCGCAGTTTTGTCGTCAGGAAGAGCAGGCCAAAATAACCAACCAGTGTAATAATCATGCCCATTGGCGGCATCTTGATCATGACCGCAATACCAGCACACAGCGCGCTGAATAGCAGGGTCATGGAAAGCAGGGTATAAGTGCTGCGAAGTACCTTGTTCGTTGCCAGTGCGGATTGTTCCGAAGCTGTTAACGTCTTGTCCATCATGCTCATAGTGTATTTTTCCTCACGTTTCAGAAAGACCAAACAGGTAATGTGACTATTGCATCACCTGTTAGTTCACAGGAAGGATAACACCCTTTCCCTAAACAGCAACTTGAAAAACATCAGAATATTGCGGTTATTGCTGGTAAAAACATGTTGTATTCCGGTATCCTAGCGCCGCACTGGAGAGGTGGCTGAGCGGTCGAAAGCGGCGGTCTTGAAAACCGTTGAGGGGCAACCCTCCCAGGGTTCGAATCCCTGCCTCTCCGCCAATTAAAACAGTGGGTTATGCGGTTATTACGAGCCGCCGTTAAATCGCAAAACAAGTAATCTGTACACTTTCCGTACACCCCACAATAATTGCGTACAGCAAAGCACAATTGAGTGCTTCAAATGAAACGGCACCGAAAGGTACTGGAATACCTGACGAGGCCTGATCAAAACGTCTTACAATGAGACGAAAATGGTTAATCGAATTATATCAAAACATGGGGAATTCTAACCCATGGCCACCATCCAGAAGAACGAAGGCAAGCGGGGTACGACCTACAGCGCCATTATCCGCCGTAATGGATACCCCAACCTAAGCAAGACATTCCCAACCAAGAAGGACGCCACCAACTACGCAAGAGAGCATGACCGCGAGGACAAACTGAGCCTGGCATGTGCTACTGGCCGTGGAAGGAGAAAGACGGTTAGCCAAGCCATAGGCAGTCATCTCGAAGACTACTCAGGACGTGACCCGACTCAGAGTGACTACAGGACATCCTACCAACAGACTCAACATGCTCCATAACGATCAGGCAAGGACGTCTTGGAATGAACGGTTATGAAAGAATTAACCATGGCTGAACGGCGGCTGCTGGAGTTATGTGTCGATTCAGCCTGATCAGGAAGGCCTTAAATGCCGCAACTTCATATACGGACATTCTCAGCAAATGAAAACGACCCCGAAGGGCCGTCTCTGTTCATTTATTATGCCGTTCTTTATCGTCATGATATGCAGATTAGCCCCAGCATGCCAGAAACAAACATCCAGAGCGCAGTTCCTGCCTCCTGACTAGATTGATCATGGTACATCCCTTGTAGTAGCTTCTCCGAGGGAACTTCAGAATGCTTCAAGAACCGTTGCTTTCGTTGTGCAACTGGTTGTCTTGAATTTCTTACTCTTCTTGCCTACAGGCTCGTCTACCGTTGCTGCGATCATGACATCTTGTCCGGTTAGAATGCCGCTGTCAAACAAGGGGACAGTAAAGACAGCTTCCTCATAGGTGACATTGAACTTGGGTATGCTACGCGTGTAATTCTGCGTGATTTCACTGCCAGCGGGCATCGGGTAGGTGACATCAATCGTTATCGTGGGTTGGCGGAACGCGCCAGGATAGGAAGGAACCCTGACCAGTTTTACCGTAAACGGCGTACCGGTGTAGACAAAAAGCGGGTCTGGCGCGAGCAGCAGGGCACACTCTGGATCGCCGGGAGGTGCGGGTTTCTTGGCGCTGGTTATGCCCGGAACCAGTAAGGCTAGGCAGATGGCAAAAGACGTGAGTGCATGTTTCATGACAATATCCTCAATATGATTGCGTTGGTGATAACGGCCTGTTGGTACATCAATGAATGCATGCTTGTCCGAATGGTGATGTGCTTCTCACTCGCTCTTCAAAAGATGTCCACCAGGTCACATTGTTGTTATTCCGCCTTCTTAATGACTTACGAGGTCATGAGTAAAAACAACAGCCAACAAATTCACGAGGGCTGCTGTTGTTAATGAGTCTAGCAATGAAACCTTAACGTTTTATTAAGCCCCCATGCTTTATACGGTAGTATGCTGATCACCCAGGCAAATACATTACTATCTTTTCTGAGGGTTGGATATCTGCAACAAGCTTACCATTGACGTATATGCGCGTAGAACAGCCCGAGCCAGAAAAAAGCGCTATTTCGTTTTACAATCACTTCTCCCGAGTCTGGTGAGGGGTTCATAAACCGGGAATCAATAACTCTTTCTGCTGGCACAGGAACTGCGTCCCGAGTCGAAGCTGGTTGTGTTGCACAACCGACAAGGCTAAAGGTAAGAACCACAAATAAACATCTCTCACGAAGCATGATTTCTCCTTTTAAGGATTGCCTTTGTTTGTTTGTACCAAAGGCCAATATGCAACCCTTGGGTCACGTCTTATCCTGTTAACAAGCGGCACAACTATCTCTCCCACTAGTTTTGCCGCTAACGCCCCTGCAAGGAAGCTGGGGCGTACTTGTGTATAAGCAGGTGCCATCCTTCGGGGTGGCCTTTGTCTGTTTGTACCTCAGGACAACATGCAAAGACATGGATCAAAGATATCGTATCAATCAGTAACAATAATTAGGTGAGCGATAATGGAAGATGATTTAGAACTTTTAATAGGTTCGGTTATTGCTTTTATAGTTGTGATTCTGTTTCTGATATCGAGCTCCTTGATGGCAGCCTAAATATCAGGCCATCCTTCAGGGTGGTCTTTGCTTTTGGGTGATCCGGCAAAATGCTAGACAGTCTGTCCTTGCCAGGTAGTTCACCAGTAAAACTTTACTGAGCGTTAGCTGTGCTATGGGGCAAGCATGTTTGTCTTGCAAACTGTGCAACTGGGAGTTGGGTACCTGATGAAGATCAGCTGTTACTCCCGTCAGTGAATCGATACCCACAAACCCATTGGATGCGACTGAGGACGAACAACCCACTGGAACGCATCATGCGCGAGATCCGGCGACGGATTCGGGTTGTCGGTGCGCTCCCCGATGGCATCTCGTCACTGATGCTGGTCGCAGCCCTCCTTCAACACATCGCGGGGATCTGGAGAAACAGTCACTGGAGCAGCAACATTCTGCTTAACCCGTGAGCCACTGCCAATTAAAAGTGCGAAACATATTTGACACTACCAGGCTGTCGGGCTCTGTTAGAGAATATGAATAATGCATATCCATACAAGACCACCAGAAAGAATTTAAGCCCCATCCATTGTGGCGGGGTTTCTTGTTCACTTGTACTTCAGGACAATGTACACAGGCATTAGCCACGTACTATGGTACTCGTCAGTGGCTATG
>Ga0316194_10001103_pt1 | contig 18447 bp, 15 predicted proteins | sample CroRivsedime1_MG_FD_204936 | JGI IMG/M metagenome (GOLD analysis project Ga0316194, IMG submission 204936) | Coastal sediment microbial communities from Maine, United States - Cross River sediment 1 | ecosystem: Environmental > Aquatic > Marine > Coastal > Sediment | place: USA: Maine...
GCCGATGGCACTGGCCATCTTGATGCCCCTCATCACCGGAGGTGCGCTTTTCGCCTGGTGGAGAGGATGGTTCGACCGGCGCACATGGGTGGCCGTGGTGCTCTTGCAGGCTGTCCTGGTCGGCTCGGGCGTCGCGGCTACGAAGACCGGAGAACAGGAAGAGGACCGCGTCGAGCAAGTCGTCGCGGAGCAACACATCGAGACACACGAGGAAGCAGCCGAAGCCTTCGTCTGGGCGAGCGCCGCCGTCCTTCTACTCATGGCCCTTCCTCTGGCGCTGCCGGACGGCCGTGGTCGACAGGCGGCCTCACTCGGAGCGCTTCTCGGGACCCTCATCGTCTTCGGCCTTGGCTACAGAGTTGGGGAAACCGGCGGCAAGCTCGTCTATCAGCACGGCGCTGCGCAGGCCTACCCGGCCCAACTCAGCGGATCGATGATCCCTGGTCAAAGCGGCGCGGCCGACGCGGAAGACAGCGACAGCGAGTAGCGCGCGTCAGGCTGAAGCGAGACCCCCGGGGCGGTGCTCGGTATTTCGCTGGTGTGCGACACCGCGAAAAACAGGGAGAAATGCTCGATACGACATTCGGCGGATAGACCGAGAACAGCTCGAGTGCCAAGGGTTGTCCTCGCGAACGGAGGAAGACGGTGATGGCGCACCCGGTGACAGCGCAATGCGGGACCCCCGGCCGGGTGTCCTTACTTTGTTTCGGAGTCCTACTGGTACAGCAGGCGATACTGCCGCGAGCGCAGGCTGACGCTATTGGCTTCGACCAAGCGCTCGCGCTCGGAGCCGGCACACCGGCAGTGGCCGAGTCCCGGGACATGCTCGAGGCGCGCAAGGCCGGTGACCAGAAGATGAGGGGCACGGCTGAGATGACCCACATCTTCTTCATGCCGGGCGCCATTCTCGCCCCTGCCGAGGCGAAGGGTTTCGACATGCAGGCGACGATCACCCAGGGCTGGAACCTTCGTGACTTGGGCGGCGCCCGCCGGGAATCCGCGGGCCACGAGCGGGGAGCGCTCGCGGCCACGGTGAGGGCAAGAGCCCTGCGGGCACGGCTGGAGGCCGCCCGCCGATGGATCGACCTGGCGACGCTGACCCGGATCGCCGAGAGCTTGGATGCTCGGATCGCCGGGTTGGAGGAGCTTGTCGCGTGGCGGGAGCGAGCGCTCGCGACCGGTGTCGGCACATCGCCAGCGTTGACCGAAGCACGCGCGACCCTTGCCGAGCGGCTACAGCAGCGACTCGACATCGAGGGGGACCAGTTTGCGGCCGCTACGCAGCTCGCGGTCGCGATTGGGCAGGCCCCGAACCAGGATCAACTCGAAACCGCGGGTGCCTTGCCCGAACCAGCTCTTCCGGACGAGGCCGAGATCCGAAGGCGGATGGAGGACGTCGATGCCCTCCCCGATATCGTGGCCCAGCGGCTGCGCGAGACCGCCGCCCGTGCCCGCGCCATCGAAGCATCGGCCGAATACGCCCCGGTCCTGACGCTGGGCGCCCAAGGCGAGCGGAGCGGTCTTGGAGCATGGGTCGCCTATGGGATTGCGGGTATCTCTTTCCGCGGACCGGGGCAGGCGCGGCGACTCACGTCGGTCGCCGAAGCACGCGCGGCGGCCGCCTCCGCAACAACGGACGACGCGAAGCTTCATGCTCGCGCGGAGCTCGAAGACGCATTGCACGATCTCCACCACGCTGCCGCCACGATGAAGCTCTTCGAGGAGAACACGCTGCCGGAGCTCCGCAAGTTGGTCCAAAGCCGCGAGCGCGGGGTCACCCTGGGTGAGGAGTCCTACTTCGAGGCGTTCGAAGCGCGCGATCGCGAGTTCGCCGCGGTCGAGGGCGCCCATCGGGCCCGCGGCGCGCAGGCATGGGCACAGGTGCACATGTGGCTCCTCCTGGCAGAGCTTGCGGAGGAAAGGTCCACCCAGTGAGAACGACAGCGATCGTCGTGCTCCTGATCGCCCTCGCTGCCTGCGCTGCTGAGCCCGCGCCGGCGCCCGTGGATAAGTCGACCGCCACCCCGCTGGCCACCGCCTCTTCCCGATTCATCCCGGTCATCAAGCCGCGCGACCGCTCCATTCTCGAAGCGCCCGCCATCGTGCGGGCCGCTGCGACCGCCTTCGGTGAAGTCACCGCGCCGGCTGCCTTGCGAATCGCCGAGGTGCACGTGCAAGTGGGCCAAGCGGTATCCGCGGGCGATGCAATCGCCGACGCGTACATGCCCGAAGTGCTCGATGCCGCCGCGGCATACCTTTCGACGACCTCGCGCGCACGCACGCACGAGCAACGCGCGGACCAGCTCGAAGCGCTCCTTGGCGAAGGCTTGGTCCGACGCGCGGAGGTCTTCGAGCAGCGTGCCAAGGCCGCCGAGCTGCGTGCAGATCGCCTCCGTGCGATCGCCATCCTTCGCTCCTCGGGGGTAGACCCGAAAGACGCGTCAGCCTTGCTCGACCGTGGCGTGGTTACGCTGTCCGCTCCCGTCGATGGCGTCGTGAGCGAGCTTTCTGCGCGGGTGGGTCGAAGCTATCAACCCGACACGAGGGCGATTGCGCGCGTGTTAGGCGAAGCCTCGGCGCGCATCGAGGTTCGGACCGCGAAACCCTGGCCCGACGCGAACTCGGTCACATTCAGAACAGGGGATGGCCGTGACATCGCGCTCAACCCGACGCCGATCGCGTCAGTCGTGGTTCCCTCTGACGGCACCACCCGCTCCTGGTTCGAGCCCAAGGAAGCGGTGACGTTCCCCGACGGATTGGTCGGAACGGCGACCGTCGCGGCCGCAGAGGACGTTTGGGAAGTTCCGGCGAGCGCGATTCGACAACGAGGCGGCAGAAGTGTCCTCGTCCGCCGGCGTGGTGATACGACCGCGGAGGTCGAGGTGAAGGTCGCCACCGCGTCCGGCGCTTCTGCGCTCGTGCGCGGCCCGTTCGAGCTTGGAGACCAAGTCGCCAGCGAGTTTCCACCTGACGACGTCGCAGAGGACCCCCCGTGATCGAGCGCATCGTTCGCTGGTCCGTGCGCAAACGAGGCCTGGTGGCGGTGGCGGTCCTCGTCTTCGCGGCGACCGGTGTGGTGGCGGGGTCTCGCCTCCGCTTCGATGCGTTGCCTGACGTGACTGGCAAGCAGGTCATCGTGCTCACGAAGGCTCAAGGCCTCACCCCCGAAGAGGTCGAGCGCTTGGTGACGCGACCGATCGAGATGGCGCTTGGAGGCCTGCCGGGCTCGGAAAGCCAGCGGAGTATCTCTCGCTACGGATTGTCCTCCGTGACGGTGATTTTCGAAGACAACATGGACATCCTTCGAGCGCGACAGCTCGTGCAGGAACGACTACTTGGTGTCGCCGGAAGTATGCCGCCCGGGGTTGACCCTCCATCGCTCGGTCCTCTCACCGGCGGCCTCGGCGAGATCTACCAGTTCACCGTGAGTTCTCCCGCGCGCTCCTCTGCTGAGCTCCTCGAACTGGTTCGGTTTCGGGTGGCGCCGATCCTTCGTTCCGTGTCCGGGGTCGTCGAGGTCAATTCCTGGGGCGGCGAGCGTCGGACGATGGATATCGTGGGGGACCCCGCCCGCATGTCCCGCCATCGGGTGACGCTCGGGCAGTTGACCGACGCAGCCAGCAACGGCACCGGCTACGCGGCGGGTGCGACCTTGGAGTCGGGGCATTCGGGTGTTCTTCTCCGCGGGGTGGCCTGGCCCGAGCACCCCTCGCAGCTTGCGAGCGTCGTGGTGGTGAGCCGCGAAGGAGATCTTCCGATCCGGATCGGTGACGTGGCTGACGTGACGGAGGGCAGCACCCCGCGCATTGGGGCCGCGACGACCGACGGCCGTGGGGAAACCGTCTACGTGATGGTGCAGATGCTACTCGAAGACAATGCGCTCGAGGTCCTCGACCGTGTGAAGGGCCGAATGACCGACGTCGAGGCAGCGCTTCCAGCCGACGTTCAAGTGCAGTTGGTGTACGATCGGAGCGAGCTCGTCCACGCAACGCTTCGCACAGTGTTCACGAACCTGCTCGAAGGTGGGCTGCTGGTGACAGGCGTCCTGTTCCTCTTGCTCGGAAGCCTCCGCGCGGGGGCCTTGGTTGCCTCGGTGATTCCCTTGTCGATGCTTGGTGCGGTCATTGGCATGACTGCACTTGATGTCCCCGGCAACCTCATGAGCCTCGGCGCCCTCGACTTCGGTCTCTTGGTCGATGGCGCCGTCGTCATGGTCGAAGCCGTGTTTCACGCGACTCACGAACGAAAGAGTCGCATTGCCGACCAGGTCGAGGACACCACTGCGGCGATGGCGAGGCCCGTCTTCTACGCGGTGCTGATCATCATCCTCGTCTACGTGCCGATCCTCAGCCTCACCGGTGTCGAGGGCAAGATGTTCCGGCCGATGGCGCTGACCGTTTTGCTCGCGTTAGGTAGCGCGTTGGTCCTCTCACTCACCTACGTGCCGGCCATGTCGAGCTTGATCCTGCGTGACAAAGACATCCCGGGTCGACCTCCTCTAGTCGTGCGATGGGTATCGGCCAAGTACGAACCCTTGCTCGACCGTGCGATGGCCAATCCCGCGCGCGTCATGATGTTGGCGGGGGCCCTGCTGGCGCTCGGCATCTCGCTGGCGGCCTTGGCAGGCGCCGCTTTCGTGCCCCAACTCGATGAGGGCGACCTCGTCGTGCAGACGGTTCGTGACGCCGACATCCGGGTCGAGAGCGCTGTGAGCGACAACACCCGGATGGAGGCGGCGATCCTCGCTGCCGTGCCAGAGGTCCGCCACATCGCATCGCGGATTGGCAGCCCCGAGGTCGCGACCGACATCATGGGGCTCGAGCAGGCCGACGTCTTCATCGACCTGGCTCCGCGGGCCGAATGGCGGGACGGCGTTAAGAAGGCTCAGATCATCGAGGAAATCGATCGCGTGATCGCAAGCGCCGCACCGGCGCAAGAGGTAGCGTTCACGCAGCCGATTCAGATGAGATTCAACGAGCTCGTTGGAGGCAGCGTTACCGACGTATCGCTGAGCATCTTCGGCGAAGATCTCGCCGCGAGCCAAGCCTTCGCGGAAGCCGTGGTCGCCGCGTTGTCCGACGTCGAAGGCGCGGAGGACGTGCGCGTCCTCGCGCCACCGTCTGTCGGCCTCCTCGAGGTGCGGCCACGAGCGCTCGACGCCAGCCGGTTCGGCTTTCGGTCCAAAGACGTACTCGACCACGTAGAGGCGGCGCGCGCTGGGATCATCGCGGGCACCACCTACGACGGTCCGGTGCAGATCCCGATCAGGGTTCGACTGGGAGCTCACGTGAGCGCGTTGTCGTTCGAGAACTACCTCATGCCGACGCCGCAAGGCGCACTAGTCGCCCTCGCTCAAGTGGCCGACGTGTCCGCCGAGCGTGGGCCCGCTCTTGTGAATCACGAGATGGCGCAGCGGCGTGTCGTCATCGGTTTCAACGTTCGGAGCAGGGATCTCGGCTCGGTCGTCCGGGATGCCCAGGTGCTCCTCGACGGCCCGGCGCTCGCCGCGCCGGAGGGGGCGGTATTGGTATGGGGCGGGCAGTACGAGAGCCTCCAAAGCGCGAAGAGCCGGCTGAATCTCATCATTCCCGCGGTCCTCGTCTTGATGCTCGTTCTGCTGCTGACCTTGTTTCGCCGCCTCTCCCCTGCGCTTATGATCTTGCTCAACGTCCCGTTCGCGGCCGTTGGCGGGATGATTGCGCTTTACGCACGTGGGCTGCCGCTCTCGGTTTCGGCGATGGTCGGCTTCATCGCGCTGAGCGGCATCGCCGTGCTGAACGGTGTCGTCTTGGTGACCGCGCTAATGAACGAGCTCGACACGGGGGTCGACGTCACTGAAGCGATGCGTCGCGCCGCGCGCTCGAGGCTTCGCCCGGTGCTGATGACCGCCCTCGTTGCCGCCCTTGGATTCGTGCCCATGATGCTCGCGACGGGAGTAGGTGCGGAGGTTCAGCGGCCGCTTGCCACCGTGGTCGTGAGCGGCCTCGTGACCAGCACCTTGCTCACGCTCGTCATTCTCCCGGCGATTGTGCCGCCCATCTTTCGGCGATGGGTCACTCCATCGGCAACATGAGGTCTTCTAGAAAGAACGCTGCCAGATCATGCCTACCCGACAAACCGCCCTTCTTGTAGACCGCTCGCGCTTGCTGCCTCGCCGTCGCTTCCGTCACCGATCGAACCTCGGCGATGTCCTTGTGGCTGAGCCCTTTCAGCAGCAGGAGCGCCACTTCCTTTTCGGCGGGGGAGAGACCCCAGCGATCGAACTGCTGATCGAGGGCTTCAGCGAGCCCTTTCATCAGCTCCCGCGCCTCGCTTCGCCATCGGCTCGCCTCCGCGCGGGTCACTTCCAACTGCGTGGCGAGCTCAATCGCCTCCGCCTGCACCGCTCGGGCGCGTCGCAAGGTCAGCAGGAGCCGGTAGCCCATGAAGATGGCGCCCAGCATCGCGACGAGCAGAATCCCTGCTTCCGCGAAGACGTGACCGAGCGTGGTGCCTTCATGAATGTCGGCCGAAATATCGATGGCCGCAAAGAACCCAACCCCGACGAAGGTGAGAAGAACCCCCACCATGAGGCGGCGCTCGGAGGTGAAGGTGGTCCTGGACATTGCCGGCATTTGCGGCATGTAATCTGGGAGACCCGATGCGTCTAGTATTGACCGTCCTTGCGTTGATGCTCGTCACCTCCACCGCACTGGCTGAAGGTTGGCACGGCTCGGCCGCGGGAGGCGGGGACTTCGCGTTCACACCCGAGGTGAGCGGGTTCGGGTTCGTTCTCTTCGAGGCCACTGGCGAGGACAAAGTCGGCAAAGGTGATGTCCGGCTTCTGTACAACACCGACACGATCCATCTGGAGATCGAGCGCATCCCGCTGGGCAAGGACTTCGAGCTCTCGGTCGCCCTTCGAGGCGAGTTCATCTTCTCGGGACTGCTCCACCAGTACTACGAGCAAGGTCTTCGCAACTCGGACCTCGGCTTCAACGCCAGCTACGTGGTTCTATTGCCGAAGCTGCAATGGCACCTTGCAGCCGACCACACGCTCGAGGTGCTCACCAACGTCCGGTATTGGATCTTTGGCGGCAACAAGACCTACCCAGCAGACTATCTCCTTCCCCCCAACACGGTGGTGTTCGAGCCAAGGCTCGGATACATCTACTGGAACATCGACTCACCGGCAGAGGAGTACCGAGCGTCCAAGCTCTTCCCACGGATTCAGGGTGTCGCGGTCGGTGCATCGGTCGGCGTCGACGTGCGCTCCGAGGCGCGCCCCTGGGGATTCGTCACTGATCAGCCGGACCGAAACGACCCGACCAAGGCGATTTGGACTCTCAATCAGTGGCTGCGCGCGGGCTGGAAGACCGGTGAGCGTTTTCGCATCGAGCTGCAAGAGACCTTCAACTGGGGCTGGAACCAAGACGATCTCACGCGCCTGCGCGTCGGTGGCATGAACCCCTACGTCCTCGTGGTGCCGGGCCTCCCCTGGTCCGCGAACCTGTCCGAACGCGTCGCGATCGCGCAGCTCAGTGGCCACGTGCGCCCCAAGAAGGATAAGCCGCAGGAACTCGGCCTCCTGGTGTCGGGCGGAGCCTTGAACGATCCCAGGCGTCAGGGGCTGCTCGACAGCTTCGGCGGCGTAGGCGGCTTGGCGGTCTTCACGGATCTGCGCTGGGGCAGGTGGCAGGTCTACGCCCGAGTGGGCTGGGCGATCCCGAGCCGCTGGCTCCTCGACCCCCCGCAGCTTTCCGGGTTCGTCGGGCTCGGGGTCGACGCCTTCTGAGGCCGCTGGGGGAGCGCGATCACGCTCTAAGAGATGTGGCGGCGCGGAGCCCGTGCTATCACCTGCGGGTGACTGAAGAGGGCAAGTCTGGGAAACGAGTGGTCGTCGTGCTGCTCTCCGCTGCGGTGGGCGTGGCCCTCATCGCTTGGTTGGCGGCATCGCGCCTCGAGCAGAACACCATGGCGCGAGAACGCGCTGCGGGCGAAGTCGAGACCGGCGCGGTCCTGAGCGACGGAATCCTCTTCGAGGCAAGCGCTGGCGACCCCGGGCTGGTGATCGCGAGAGACGTCGGCTCCGGCAAGGAGCTATGGCGCGCGGAGCTCGGCGCAGTGACTACGCCGCCGGCCCTGACCGTCGTCGAAGAGCGAGTCGAGGTCGAGATCGCGGGCACTCCGTGGATGACGCTCGACCGGACGACAGGCGAACCGGTGGAGTGATGGGCTCCTCGGAGCCCGAGTTGCTCGAGGGTGGCTGTCACTGCGGAGCGGTCCGCTATCGCGTAACGGTTCGGGCGCGCAAGGCCGTCGACTGCAATTGCAGTGTCTGCGCGAAGAAGGGCTACCTTCACTTGATCGTCGACGAGCGCGAGTTCGAGCTCCTACGTGGCGGGGATGCCCTGACCACGTACACGTTCGGCACGCACATCGCGAAGCATCACTTTTGCAGTACGTGCGGCGTGCATTCGTTCTACCGCCCTCGCTCTCACCCGGAGCGAGTCGACGTCAACATCCGCTGCCTAGATGGCGTGTCCCCGGACGACTTCGAGTACTACGCGTTCGACGGAGAGCACTGGGAAGAGAGCGTCGAGGCGCTTCGCGCCGCACAGCGCGAAGCTCAATGAAGCTCGATGGTCTGCCAGCGTCCGCGCTGCCACATCGACGCGAAAACCGCCGACTGAAGACCGCGATAGGCTGCCTGCAGCGCGAAGACCGCGACTAGGCCAAGCCCGTACACCGGACCGATCAAGTAGACAATCGGCAAGAACAAGGCCCACTGAAACCCGACCCCAATGAACATCACGCGCTTGGTGTCGCCGACTCCAGTGAGCGCGTTCATGAGAACCATTCCGACCGAATCGATGAAGAGAAAGCCGGCTGCCACGCGCAGCGGATTCGTCGCCATGGCGAGCGTGCCGGGCTCGTGAATGAACAGGCTGAGCATCAGGTCCGGCCACAGGACCGCGGGGATCGAGAACGTGCCCACGACGAGCATCGCGATCTTGGCAACGTCCCATCCCCATTGCTTCGCGTCCTCGGGATCGCCTCGTCCGAGCGCTTGGCCGGCGAGCGAAGCGGCCGCAAGACCGAAGCCGATGCCAGGAAGGATGCCGACGAGGATCAGATCGATGATGACCTTTGTGGCTGCCAGTTCGGGCGTGCCCATGCGCGCAACCATCATCAGGAACGCGGTCATGCCGCCGGCGAAGAAGAATTGCTGAACGCCTGACGGAGCGGCGATTCGAAGGATGGTTCGAAAGGTCTCTCGCGACGGGAGCCCGTGGAGGAAGCCGGAATCGCTCGCATAGCTTCGACCCAAGAGGAAGTACGAAGCCGTCCCGAAGATGGTGGCGATCGCAGATGCCACGCCGGCACCTGCCGTGCCCATCGCGGGGGCCCCGAGGTTCCCGAAAATCAGCACCCAGTTGAGAAAGATGTTCACGATGTGCATCGAGATGAGCGTGCGCATGTAGAGCATCGACTTATCGACCGCGTTCCAGTAGCCGCGGAACGCGAAATTCATGCCCATCGCAAACATCGCGAAGAGCCGGGCCCGCAGATAGGGGACCCCTTGCTCGACGACGGCCGTGTCACTCGTGAGCAGCGGGAAGTAGTCCCAGGCGAACGTGATGAGAAAGGCGGACCAGGGCAATGCCATCGCGAGCGCAAGGAGGAGGCCTCCGTTCAATGGGATGGCGGTCTCGCTCCAGCGGCCCTCGCCGACTCGCCGAGCGGCCATGGCTTGAACCCCCGCGGACAGCCCGAGGATGAACGCCGAGAAGAGAAAGTTGGCGAAGCCTCCCAGGCCGACGCCGGCGAGAGCCTCGTCCCCGAGAGTACCCACCATCCCCGTGTCGACGAGGTTGAGCACGTTCTGGGAGAGCATCCCGCCGATGATCGGCAGGGCGAGCCCGAGGATGCGTTTGCGGCGCGCCGGAGGCACACCCAAGCTGTGTCCCCCTGGGGTCGCCACTTCAGTCACGTCGCGACCCTAAGACCTTCGCGAAAGTCAGCAAGCTACCGGGGCGCCATGCGGAGCGAGCCATCGAGGCGGATGACCTCGCCATTGATGTAGCTGTTCTCGACGATGTGACAGGCGAGAGCGCCGAACTCCTGAGGTCGGCCGAGCCGGCTCGGATGAGGGATCGTAGCCGCGAGGGCTGCGCGAATCTCGTCGGAGAGCATGCCGAGGAGCGGAGTGTCGAAGGTGCCCGGAGCGATGGTGACGACTCGTACCTGAGCCTTGGACAGATCGCGCGCCGCCGGCAAGGTGAGTCCGACGATGCCGCCCTTCGATGCAGAGTACGCAACCTGGCCGATCTGACCGTCGAACGCCGCAATCGATGCGGTATTGATGACGACACCGCGCTCTCCGTCCTCGGACTCGTTCTTGCTCATCGCGGACGCGCCGAGGCGCAACACGTTGAACGTGCCGACGAGGTTGACGGAGATCACTTTCTCGAAGGCGGCCAGATCGTGGGGTGCTCCGGTCCTGTCGATGGTTCGGGCCCCAATCCCGATTCCCGCGCAATTGATGGCAGCGCGAAGAGTTCCCATCGAAGCCGCCTGCTCGATCGCAGCCTGGACATCCTCGGCCTTGCTCACGTCGGCCTTCGCGAAGGCCGCAGCGTCCCCGAGCTCCGCAGCGAGCTCTTGTCCGCGCTCTTCGTTCAGGTCCACGATGAGAACCCGGCCTCCGTGGCGCACGAGCTCGCGCACCGTCGCTTCGCCTAAGCCCGAGGCCCCGCCTGTGACCAAGGAAACTGCACCATTGATGTTCATCCCGTCCTCCGGGCGCTGATGCTTGGGCGTTCGGGGGCCCCCGTCAAGCAGCTAGCGTGCAGGCCCAGCTGCGGCTAGAACCGGGCGCGTTCACGCTGGGTAAGGGGACCCGTGCTCTTCAACAGCCTCGACTACATTCTGTTCCTCGGCACCGCCGTCGCGGGCTTCTGGCTGTTGGCTCGACACGCCAGGGCGCGAATCGTGTTCGTGTTTGTCGCGTCCTGCCTGTTCTACATGGCCTGGCACCCGGCCTACATCGTCCTGATCCTGGGCTCGACGCTACTCGACTACTTCGTCGGGCTTCGCATTCATGCGACGGAGGGCGAGAGGGCTCGGAAGGGCTGGTTGATCCTCAGCCTGACGTCGAACCTCGGGCTGCTCGGACTCTTCAAGTATTTCAACTTCGCCTCGCAGGCGAGCGCGGACGTCCTTCATCTTTTTTTCGGGATCACGATCGAGAACCCGCCGTTTCTCGATGTCCTGCTGCCCGTCGGCATCTCGTTCTACACGTTCCAGACCCTGAGCTACACGATCGACATCTATCGTCGAAAGCTCGAACCCACCCGGGACTTCTTCGAGTTCGCGTTCTTCGTGACCTACTTCCCGCAATTGGTTGCCGGGCCGATCGTGCGTGCTTCCCAGCTGCTGCCGCAGCTTCAGCGGAAGATCACCCTCAAAGACGATCAGGTTACGCAGGGACTCTTCCTGATCGCGACGGGCATGGTGAAGAAGGTCGCCATCGCGGACTACCTCTCGGTGAACCTCGTCGACCGCGTCTTCGATCAGCCCGAACTCTACAGTGGCGCCGAGGTTCTCGTCGCGCTCTACGGATTCACGATGCAGATCTATTGCGACTTCTCCGGCTACACGGACGTCGCGCGCGGCTCCGCCAAGCTCATGGGGCTCGAGCTGCCGAGGAACTTCGACCGACCCTACCAGTCGGCAAGCCCGGCAGAGTTCTGGCGCCGTTGGCACATGACACTGTCGACCTGGCTTCGTGACTATCTCTACTATCCGCTCGGCGGCTCACACGTCGGGCCCCTCCGAGCCTATTGGAACCTCTGGCTGACGATGTTCCTCATCGGCATCTGGCACGGAGCGTCCTGGACTTTCGTGTTTTACGCGCTGCTTCAGTCGATGGCGATGGTGATCCACCGGTTCTTCTACCGACGCTCCGGACGCACGAGCGATACCGTGGATTCGTGGCAAACCCATGCCTTCAAGGTGTTCTGGGCGATGCAGTTCGTGGTCTTCTCGCGGATCCTGTTCCGAGCCACGAGTCTTCAGAACGCCGCGGATATCACGACCCGACTCGGTAGCGGCACGTACTCGCTCAGTCAGATCTCGTTGAGCGTATGGCTGCTTCTCATCGCTACCTTCGTGTTGCACTACACGCCGAAACGCTGGTTCGAATCGATCGAGGTTCGCTTCAAGGAGCTTCCCGCTCCCGCCCAGGGCTTGGCGCTCGCTGCCGTGGGCATGGGCCTCAGTCTCGTCGCGACCAGCCAAGTCGTCCCTTACATCTACTTCCAGTTCTGATGCGCGATCAAACCAAACGACGTCTGACCCCTATTCAGCACCTGGCGACAGTCACGGTGTTCATGTTGGGTGCGTGTCTGCTGACGTACGTGGTTCCGTCGATGAAAGAGCTGCGACCATGGATCCCAGGAGAAGAAGACATCCCGGTGGTCCGTCTGTTCATGCAATGGGGCGACATCCCTGCGTTCGCGGGGCACGGGGCCTCGTACCGAACTTCTGCCAATACCGAAGCCGCCACGGAGCGGCTCGCAGAGTCGGTCGGCGAGACCGTAGCCTCCAATCTCGGAACGAAGCCGGTGGTCATGCCACCCCCCGAGGACGCGCTGAAGATCGACCCGGCGGAATACGATGGCATCGCGGTGCGGATCGAGGACCCTACGGGTCGCGGCATGCGCCCGTTCTACGAGGCATTGGAGCGCACCGCCCGAGGCGAAAAGGGGGCGCTGACGCGAGTGGGCCACTATGGCGATTCGAGCATCGCGACGGACCTGATCACCTCGACGGTGCGCGATAATCTGCAGGCCCGCTTCGGCGACGGAGGCCACGGCTTCATCTTGGCCGCCAAGGGCTTCATTCCGTACAAGCACCGCGGGGTGCGGCAGAGCTCGAACCCCGATGCCTGGGATACGCGGGAGGTGGTTCGTCGACAGGATCGCGACGGCCGCTACGGCTACGGCGGCGTCGAATCCCGTGCCATGCGCGGCGCGTGGGCTCGCGTCGGCACCGCAAAGCGCGGCGAGGTCGGCAAGAACGCCACGCGTTTCGACGTCTACTACGAAGAACGGCCCCGCGGCGGGAAGTTCTCGGTGCGACTCGACAAGGGTGAGCGGCAGACCGTATCGACCAAGGCCGACGAGTACGGCGACGGCATCTACTCCATCCGCGCTGCGGACGGTCCGCACGTGCTCGAGCTCCACCATGCACGCGGCGCAGCCGCCCACTTGTATGGCGTGGTCGTCGAACGAGACGGGCCAGGTGTCGTCTACGATTCGCTCGGCTTGGTCGGAGCGCGCGCCAATCGACTCCTGAACTTCGACCCGGACCACATCCGTCGTCAACTGGAGCTACGAGGTGCGAACTTGATCGTGCTCGGCTTTGGCGGCAACGAAGCAAGCGACGACCGAACGGAGGACGCGTTCTACGAGGACTACATGGCGGTGCTCGAACGAATGCGGCAAGGCCGCGAGGTCCTGGGCTGCTTGGTCTTCTCTCCGCTCGACCAGGCCCGAAGGGAGCGTGGCAGGATCCGAACACTGCCGACCCTCCCCCGCATCATCGCCGCCCAACGTCGGGCTGCGTTCGACTCTGGCTGCGCGTTCTACGACACGTGGCAGTCCATGGGCGGCGAAAACGCGATGCGTAGTTGGTACGACGCGCGGCCTCGCCTGGCGATGGGCGACTTCCGGCACGCCACCCCCGCGGGGTACGAGGTGATCGGCAACATGTTCTACAAGGCCTTGCTGGCCGGGTTCGCCGACTACTTGGCCGGAGGCTCAGCCGCTACGCCGGCGTCTGACCCATCCGAGGGTTCGAGCGATGCGGTGGAGTCTGGCTCGAGCGATGCAGGCATTCCCTCGAGCAACGCGGACAGCAGCACCTCGCCCAAGCGCTGATAGCCGAGCCGGGTGTAGTGGATGTGGTCCTGAGATGCGTATGCGGGATCGTTCGCCGCCCACTGGATCATCGACAAGGAGCCACCTTGGAACGCGACGAGATCGAAAAACCCGCAACCGTGCTCGAGCGCGACTCGGTGTTGAACCTCGATGAGGCGGGCAGTACGCGTCCGGTCCTCGAAGACGCGTTCTTCGACCTGCATGGGCCGGTCCGACGGGCCGATGAGGAGGCAAGAGGACTCCGGGACGGCGTCACGCATACGCTTCACCACGGTGCGCAGGTCACGCTCGTAGTCTTCAATCGGAGCTTCGTCGCCGCTCTCGTTGGTTCCGTAGGCTAGGACCACGAGGTCCGGCCTTCGCCGCTGAATGTGCTCCCGGTAGATCGCATCGTTCCAGAGCAGCTGGTAGCGCGCTCGCGAGCCGTTGATCCCGAGCGTATCCACGATGACCCCCGGCCGGTCGCGCTCGACCGCGACGCCAAAGAGCCACACGGGGCGTCGGCTGAGCGTGCGAATCTCGAAGCGATGACCCTGGTCAGGCACCCGAAACGTGGCGTAGGCGGGAGCGGTTTTGGACCCCCTTGTCGAGATCCGGCGGGCCTTCCGGCCGTCGATGAGGATATCCAAGTCGCCGCCGCGCGGGTGCTTGAGGTAGTAGAGCTCGAACAAGTCGGCGGTCCGTCCGAACTCGTTGTCCTCGGTGGTGCTGACGGCGCCGAAGGAGCCTGGCAAGCGGCTGGTCATCGCGACACCAGCGAGCCCGACCAGCTCGACGTCACTGTCGCCAACGCGGATGCGATGCGTTTCCCAGCGCTTGCCATCGCTCTCGATGTTGATGTCGCGGTGGCGATAGGTGCGCCATGGATGCACTGGCACGACGAAACCGTGACCCGCATCGCCATACCGGCGCTGAAGCTCGCGTCGAATGTGCCCTGTGAACAAATCGCTAGCGACGTGAGACGCGCCGTAGAAGAGCAGGCGCGCTTGCCCTTCCCCAGCCGCGGCGCGCGCGAGCGCCCGGTGCAGCGCCTGCATCGACTTTCCATCCCGATCTTCGATGGCGATGTCGAGGCCGAGCTGATCGCTCGGAAGCGGGCGCAGGAGCTTCGGTCCCATGCGCTGCGACGATCGGACTGCGTTGAGGACGGCGGTTTCGTCGATCGCGGCCGGTGCCTTGGGCTTTGCATCGGCGGAGCCGCTCGACGCCCCGTAGCCGAGCGTCCAAACCGCCGCCAGCATCACCCCGATCAGCACGACTGCCAACGGAGAGCCCCATAGATTCCCGAGCCGCACGTCCCCACCATGGCGATACCGTACGATCGAGTCAAATTGACGTGAAAACGCGAACGAAGTCGGCCATGATGCGCGCCATGAAGTCGCGCGAGGAGCTCCTGTCCAACTCCCTGTTCAAGGTGGCTCGGCTGACGTTCGAAGCTCCCGACGGCAAACAGATCGTGCGGGACGTCATCGAGCATCGTGGAGCAGCTGTGATCCTCCCCTTGCTCGACGATGGGCGGGTCGTCCTGATTCGGAACATGAGGCGTACCGTCGGCAAGGTCTTGTGGGAGCTCCCGGCAGGCACCCTCGAGCCTGGCGAGGCGCCAGAAGCCTGCGCGGCGCGCGAACTCGAGGAAGAGACCGGCTATCGCGCGGGTACCATCGCGCCGCTGACCTCGTTCTACGCTTCTCCGGGCATCCTCGACGAACGGATGCATGGCTTCATCGCGACAGACCTCGTGGCGAGCGAGCAGTCACTCGACGCCGACGAGGAGATCGAGGTGTTTCCGATTCCCCAATGGCAGGTCCGCGACATGCTCAAGGACGGCCACATAGAGGACGGCAAGACGATCGCTCTCCTCCTGTACTGGATGCACCTCTACACCCCCTAGTGACCCAAGACTGAGTTCCCGACGCCCATGGAGCTGCTGAGCCGCATTCAAGACAACTGGATCGTCCTGCTGATCCCTTTGATCAGCGCCGCCGTTGGTTGGTTCACCAACGTCGTCGCGATCAAAATGATGTTTCATCCGGTCGAATTCGTCGGAATTCGGCCTTTCCTCGGCTGGCAGGGGGTCATCCCGGCCAACGCGCTGCGGCTCGCGAAGGTCTCGAACACGCTGATTACCGAGAAACTTCTCTCGCTCCGGCAACTGTTCGACGAGAGCTTCAATGCAGAATCCTTCACGGGAAAGCTCGGCGCGGTAATCGACGACGTTACCGAGCAGATTATCGACGAGGTTGCGAACAAGCACGCCAAGGCGATGTGGGACAACGCGGGCGAGTTCATGCAGAACAAGGTCCGAACGCGCGTTCGAGAAGAGGTCGTCGCAGTCTCTCATACGATCGCCCTCGACATGGCGGACAACATCGACGGCATCATGGACATCGAGCGCACCGTGCTCGAGGCCATCGAGCGGCACAAAGGCCTGATGGGCGAGATGTTCTACGAAGTGGGGCGCCAAGAGTTCAAGTTCATCGAGCGTTCAGGACTCTATTTCGGCTTCCTCTTCGGAATCGTGCAGATGGTCATCTGGGTGCTCTACCCCGCCCCGTGGATCCTTCCGGCCGCCGGCTTTGGAGTCGGCTACTTCACCAACTGGGTGGCGATCAAGCTCGTGTTCGCGCCGCGCGAACCGGTCAAGGTCGGACCCATTACCGTGCAAGGCCTTTTCCACAAGCGACAGCCCGAGGTCGCCGAAGCGTTCGGCCGCATCGTCGCGACGCGCGTTCTGAACGCGGACAACATCGTCCGCACCGTGATGGAGGGCGATGGCGCGGAACGGATGAACGAGATCGTCGAGCATCGCGTGGGCGAGCTCATCGCCAAGTACGAGGCACACCCGATGGCCGCGCTGGTGGTTCCGGAAGAACAGCGCCCCGCGCTTCGTGCGGAGGTTCTCGAGCGCATTCAGGCCGAGTGGCCTAAGCCGGGCGGGTTCTTTCATACTTTTTCCGGCCAGGCGGTCGACCTCGACAGCGAGCTCGAGCGACGCATGAAAGCGCTCGACCGCGAGAGCTACGAAGGAGTGTTGCGGCCCGCTTTCCAACAAGATGAGTGGAAGCTGATCGCCGCTGGGGCCGTGCTCGGGACGCTCGCTGGCTTCCTGCAGCTCGTCTACATCTTCGGCGAGGCGATGGAGCGCCTGAGCCGCTGATCAGCCCGTGCGCTGGCCGATCGCCTGACCAACGGCTAAAGACTCAACCGTGCAAGACACCGCCACGCTCCTCGTTTGTTGTCCAGATCGCAAAGGGCTCGTCGCCGCCCTCGCGCAGGTTCTCTACGGGCACGGCGCGAACATCCTAGATGCGGATCAACACACGGACCCGGTCGCGGGCCAGTTCTTTCAACGCATCAAGTTCGACATGGGGGAGTTGCATACCGACCGGCGCAGCCTCGAAACTGCCATCGCCGAAGTCGCCGAGCGGTTTTCGATGAGTTGGCGCATGTGCGATCGGAAGCACCGCTACAAGACCGCGCTCTTCGTATCGAAGTACGACCATTGCCTCTACGATCTTCTGCTTCGACAACAGTCGGGCGAGCTCGCGACGGATATTCCCCTCATCATCAGCAATCATCCGGACCTCGAGGCCGTCGCCCAGCAGTTCAGCATTCCCTTCCACCACTTGCCGATCACGAAAGAGAACAAGGCCGAGCAGGAGCGCAGGACGCTCGAGCTCCTACACGAGGCGAAGGTCGATCTCGTCGTGCTCGCTCGTTACATGCAGATCCTGAGTGACGATTTTTTGAGAGCGTTCAGTGGCCAGGTGATCAACATCCACCATTCGTTCTTGCCAGCGTTCATGGGAAGCAAGCCCTACCATCGAGCGTTTGAGCGCGGGGTGAAGCTGATCGGTGCGACCGCACACTATGCGACCGCGGAGCTCGACGAGGGTCCGATCGTCGAGCAGGACGTGGTCCGGTGCTCACACCGTGACTCCGTGAAAGATTTAGTGCGCAAGGGTCGCGATCTCGAAAAGGTCGTTCTCGCGCGAGCGGTGCGTTGGCATCTCGACGACCGCGTTCTGGTGTACGACAACAAGACCGTCGTTTTCAGCTAGGAGCCAAGATGTCCGAACGAGTCCAAGTCACCATCGACAACGCGATCGCGACCGTTCGCCTGTCTCGCCCCGACAAGCTCAATGCGCTCGACGCAGACATGTTCGACGCTCTGATCGCGGCCGGAGAGCGGCTCCAGACGGACAACTCGATTCGCGCGATCGTTCTCCACGGCGAAGGCCGAGGATTTTGCGCTGGGCTCGACTTCAGCTCGATGATGGGGAGACCCGAGCTCATGCAGAAGATGCTCGCCCGAGGTGAAGGGAGCCCCGCGAACGTCGCGCAGCGGGTCGCTTGGATTTGGCAGGAGGTCCACGTCCCCGTCATCGCTGCGGTGCACGGCATGGCCTTCGGTGGCGGCCTGCAGATCGCGCTCGGCGCCGACATCCGATACGTGACCGCCGATGCACAGCTCTCCGTGATGGAAATCAAGTGGGGGCTCATTCCCGACATGAGCATCACG
>Ga0316194_10001104_pt1 | contig 18443 bp, 16 predicted proteins | sample CroRivsedime1_MG_FD_204936 | JGI IMG/M metagenome (GOLD analysis project Ga0316194, IMG submission 204936) | Coastal sediment microbial communities from Maine, United States - Cross River sediment 1 | ecosystem: Environmental > Aquatic > Marine > Coastal > Sediment | place: USA: Maine...
TAGGCCGCTTCTGTTCCTTCCAATGCGGCGAGTTGCCTCGAAAGGCTGTATACCGTCGGGTTAAAGTGGCGGCCGTAGAGATAGCAGCCGCCCTGGTCGGGCCCTTTATCGCCATGGAACATATCGGCCAGGATGTCCGGGTGCATGGCCGTGAAGGTCGTGCTGGCCTCGATCGACATGTTGACGCCGCCGTGCTCGCCAAATTCATGGCGGGTATTGGCCAGGGTCTCGACGGGGTTCTTGATCTGTGGGTGCTTGATGACATTGCGCTTGCTGGTCATGATTCCGTTCCTTGCAGCGTGATTTAATAATAGTTCTGGTCTTTGCCAATATTATAGAATAATATTCCTATATTAATTTATATGACGAATATAATTCGGATCATGCCGTATATGAAGCCCCTGGATCGAATCGACCACAAAATTGTGCGCTTGTTGCGGAATAATGCTCGGCTATCAAACAAGGAGCTGGCAAAAGCAGTGGGGCTTGCTCCCTCGACTTGCCTGGTGCGTACTCGCATGCTGCAGCAATCAGGCGTTCTGACCGGCTTCAAGGCAGAAGTAAATCCGGCTGCCCTCGGAGTCGGTCTGCAAGCCATGATCCAAGTTCGCCTGAAGCGACACTTCAAGCCCGACGTCGAAGCCTTCAGGCAGCATGCCCTGGAGTTGCCCGAAGTAGTCAGGCTATATCATGTCGCGGGCCCAATCGATTTCCTTGTGCACGTCTGGACCAAGGATTCGGAGCACTTGCGAGATCTTGCAATGACGGCCTTCACTGCTCGCAGAGAAGTTTCGCATATTGAGACTGAACTGATTTTTGAACACATAAGCTGCCAGGAACTGCCGGCATTCCTGGAAGATGTTTTGTAGTAATCCAGCGAACGAATGAGTCCCCACAAAGGTGCTGGGCAGGAATCCCTGGTTTCAGGACCTTCGGCTGTCGGGAACAGCCGAAGAGCGCACAGGGATGTCTTGAGCGTGTCCTGAAACCAGGGATTCCTGTCCTGCGCCTTGCTGGCACCTTACCCCCAAAACCGGGATTCAAAAACGTCAACGACGCCTTTGTTATAGTTCAGGCCAAGCGGATGGTCGTACTTCAGTAGCAGCGGCCCATCGATGTCCACGAAGTCGCACAGCTGCGCGATGACGAAAGCGGGCGCCATGCCGAGGGAAGTGCCGACCATGTTACCCACCATTAGCTTGCAGCCCTTTTCTTTCGCCGCGTAAGCCAGCTTCAGGGCTTCGGTCAGGCCGCCGGTTTTGTCCAGCTTTATGTTGATCATCGAGTAACGGCGTGCCGATGTTTCCAGTTCGCTGGTGTCGAGACAGGATTCATCGGCAGCAAGAGTGATGGGTGACTCGAATCCTTCCAGCATTTCGTCGCCGCCACGCGGCAATGGCTGCTCGATCATGCCCAGATCAAGGTCCACGCACTTGGGGATGACTTCTTTCAGCAAGTCGAAATCCCAGCCCTGGTTGGCGTCCACGACCAGTTCGGCATCGGGTCGGGCTTCTCGGATGGCGGCGAGCCGCTCATAGGGGCGGTCGTCGCTGAGCTTGATTTTGAGCACAGGTGCATCGGCAGCCGCGGCTGCCTTCGCTGCCATTTCCTCGGGGGTGGGCTCCAGCCCGATGGTGAACACCGTCGTGACGGGCTTGGGATCGATGCCCGTCAATTCCCAGATGGTCTTGCCGGCTTTCTTGCACTCCAGGTCCCACAGGGCGCAGTCCACGGCGTTGCGAGCGCCGCCGGCGGGCAGCAGGTGCTGCAATTCTTCGCGGGTGATGCCCTTGCGAATTTCGCTGGCGACGCGGTCCACCTGTTCGAACAGGCCGGCTGCGGTCTCGTCCAGGTAAAACACGCCCTGGGCCTCGCCGCGGCCTACACAGCCGTCTTCCTCGACCTGCACCACCAGCGTGGGCGAGGTGATCCATTCCATGCCAGAAATGCGGAAGGGTTGTACCAGTTCCCAGTCTTCGAGATGTGCGCATATTTTCATGAGTGTCCCCAGTCCAGCACCACTTTGCCGGCGTTGCCGCTTTCCATTACGTCGAAGCCTTCCTGGAAGTCATCGATGGACATCCGGTGCGTGATGATTGGCAACAGGTCCAGGCCGCTTTCGATGAACACGGACATCTTGTACCAGGTCTCGTACATCTCGCGCCCGTAAACGCCGCGGATGGTGATCATGTTGAAGATGACTTTTTCCCAGTCGATCTCGTAGTTTTTCGACGGGATGCCCAGCACTGCGATCCTGCCGCCGTGGCAGAGGTTGTCGAGGATATTCTGGAAGGCGGACGGCGCGCCGGACATTTCCAGCGCCACGTCGAAGCCTTCGGTCATGTGCAGTTCTTTCTGCACGTCCTCCAGCGATTCCCGGGTGATGTTGACGGTGCGCGAGGCGCCCAGCGCTTCGGCCAGCCCCAGGCGGTAGTCGCTGATGTCGGTGATGACCACGTGACGTGCGCCTGCGTGCTGGCAGACCGCCGCCGCAATACAGCCGATCGGGCCGGCGCCGGTGATCAGCACGTCTTCGCCCAGCAGGTCGAACTGCAGGGCAGTGTGGACGGCGTTGCCGTAGGGGTCAAAGATCGAGGCGATATCCAGGTCGATGCCCTTGCGGTGTTCCCAAACGTTCGACATCGGCAGGGAGATGTACTCGGCGAACGCGCCCGGCCGGTTGACCCCGATACCCGAGGTGTGGGCGCAAAGGTGTCGTCTGCCGGCCATGCAGTTGCGGCAGCGGCCACAGACCACGTGGCCTTCGCCGGAGACGATCTGTCCCGGGTGAAAGTCGTTGACGTTGTCTCCCACTTCCACGATTTCTCCGACGAATTCGTGGCCGATCACCATCGGCACCGGGATGGTCTTGGCCGCCCACTCATTCCACAGGTAGATGTGCAGGTCGGTGCCGCAGATCGCGGTTTTCAGGACCTTGATCAGGACGTCGTTCATGCCGACTTCGGGTTCCGGCACGTCTTCCATCCAGATGCCTTTGCGGGCTTCGCGTTTGACCAGTGCTTTCATGACTCTGTTGATTCCTCTGCAATGTGTTGCCGGATGTAGCGGACAATCTCGCCACAGCCGTCGATCAGCGGGTCCACGCAGGGCAGACCGGTTCTGGCAGATAATTCCGCAAGGTAGGTTGTTCTTTCTTCTTTTGACAGCGCCGATGTATTGACGCTGATACCCACGCAGCGGATCTCGGGATTGGTTCTGCGGCCCATCTGTACGTGGGTTTCTATGCATTCTTCGATCGATGGCAGGCCATAGTGCTCCCAGCCGGATACAGTCGTGCGGGTTGCATCATGGCAGACCACGAAGGCGTCCGGCTGCGAGCCGTGCAGCAGGCCCAGGCTCACGGCCGAATAACCGGGGTGGAACAATGAGCCCTGGCCCTCGATCACGTCCCAGTGGTCGTCGTCGTTGTCGGGGCTCAGCACTTCGGCGGCGCCGGACACGAAGTCCGCCACCACGGCGTCGATGGGTATGCCTTCGCCGGCAATCATGATGCCGGTCTGGCCGGTGGCGCGGAAGGTGGAATTCATGCCAACCTCACGCATCGCCTGGTCCAGCGCCAGCGCGGAGTATTTTTTGCCGATGGCGCAGTCGCTGCCGACCATCAGCACGCGTTTGCCGCGGCGCTTGATGCCGGTGCCTACAGGCAGCCCCGGGGGCGGCACCCGCACATCGATCAACCGGGCGCCGGACTTCCCGGCGGCCGCGACGATTGCGGGGTGCTCAGCCAGTTTGAGATGCAGTCCGCAGACCACGTCGAGCCCCGCCCAGGCTGCTTCCTCCATCAAGTCCCACCATTGCTGTGGCACTGCGCCGCCGACCGGCGCCACGCCGATCACCAGGCTGCCTACACCCTGGCGGGCCGCTTCTTTCACCGTCATGTCCGGTACGCCAAGGTCCACCGTACAGCCCGGAAAGCGCAACTGCCCGGCCACTATGTCCGGCCGCCACTGGACGATGCCAAAGCCGGTCTTGGCATAAGTGGGGTCGTCTTCTTCCCCGATCAGGATCAGGTAGGGGGCTTTCAGGTCAACTTTGGTCCGCTGTTCCATGATTCATGCTCCGAGCAGGTCTTTCACCGGGAAGCTTTCGTCGGCCAGCCTGGACTTGTCCACGGCCGCTTCAGCCAGAATCAGCTTTTTGCCCAGCATGAACTCGCCCGGGCGGTTGATCGCGTCCACGGCCAGCAGGCGGTTGCCCTGGAAATAGAACACGGCGAAACTGCGGCCGCTTTCCGGGTCGCCCCGCAGGACGATGTTGTCGTAGCCCTGCGACAATCCGGCGATCTGCAATTTCACATCAAACTGGTCGGACCAGAACCAGGGCAGGGCATGGTAGGGCTTCGGGTCGCCGTTGAGCGTTGCCGCTGCTGTTTTTGCCTGGTCCATTGCATTCTGCACGGACTCAAGCCGAACCCTGCGCTGGTAAATCGGATTGAAATGCCGGGTGCAATCTCCGGCTGCCACAATGTCGGGGTCACTGGTGTGGGCGAACTCATCGACCAGGATGCCGTCCTCCACGTCCAGACCGGCCTGGGCAGCGAGCCGGGTATGCGGCAGAACGCCCACCGCAATGATCACCAGGTCGGCGTCGAGTTCTGAACCATCGGCACAATGTACCCGCTCGACGTGGTTTTCCCCTTCGATTGAGGTCACCAGGGCGCCGGTGAAGATTTCAACCCCTTCTTCGCGGTGCAGTCGCTCGTAAAATTCGGATACGACCGGCGCGGTCACGCGCTGCAGCACGCGCGGCAGGGCTTCCAGCACGGTGACCGACATGCCCGTCTGGCGCAGAATGGCGCCGGCCTCGAGACCAATGTAGCCGCCGCCCACGATAACGGCGCTTTTGCCGATACCCATGAAGGGCTTTATCTGGTCCACATCGGCCAGTTTGCGCAGGTAGTGGACGCCGGATTTATCCGATCCCCTCAGCGTGATGGTACTGGGATAGGCGCCCAGCGTCAGGGCCAGTTTGTGGTAGCTTTCGGTCTCGCCGCTGGCCAGCCGCAACACTTTGCGCTCACGGTCGATAGACTCCACCCGGTGGCCCAACTTCAGTTCAATACCAGCGTTTTCGATCACGGCGGCCGGCCGGATCGGTATCTGTTCAGCCGATTTTTCGCCGGAAAGGATCCCCTTGGAAAGCGGGGGCCGTTGGTATGGATCGACGGGTTCATCGCCCAGCAGCAGGATGCGGCCTTCCCAGCCGCCCTGCCGCAGGCTAAGGGCAAGCTGTGTGCCGGCGTGACTGGCCCCAACGATGACGCATTTAGGCTTCGACATGCCTGACATGATATATCCATGATCAGGCCAGTGACACCCACTGTCGGCGATATTAGCGGCTAACGTTCATTTTTGGCGTCGAGACACTGTAATATATGCAGCTTCGATTGTTATCAGAGAGACCGAATGGGGCTAATGTCCACAATTCGCGCTGCGATTTCCTTACTGATCCTGGGCCTCTTGTTGTCCGGATGCGCGGGTACTGCCCGTGGCATCAAGTCGTCGGTGTACCAGCCGGACGAGGCGGCAACGGTAAAGGACGTCAGCAGGTCCCAGGCGGATGCGATGGTGGTGATTCGCTACCCGGCGGTGGTTTCCGATGATGCCATGCCGGCCTATTACCGGTCTTTCGAGCAGCACGCGATCGGCGGCAAACTGGAACTGGATAGCAGGACCCGCCAGGACACCGACCGGGTGGCCCAGTCGATCATCACCAAGTCCAATTATTACGCGATGTCCCTGTACCGCGAATTCAGGGACAAGCTGCCGTCCCAGTCCGTGCTGCTGTCACCGCACATCATCACGCTGGATGACGAGGATAAGCTGACCAGCCTGCCCTTGCTGGCTTCTGAACAAGTCCCCAGCGTGGTGACGATCGATTTCAACATTTACAGCTTCCCGGATCCGCGCAAAATGATGGATTCCGAGCCGCTGACTTTCGGTGATATCGTGACGCCGCTGTTCGTCGTGCATTCGAACCGCTGGCTGCGCCCGCCAACCCATGGCCTGTTGCTGTCCAGCCAGCCGCTGCTGGGCGCGGCGTGGAACCAGTCGGTGCGCCAGGCGGACAAACAGGCGGCGGCGCGGCTGGACGATACGATCTTCGAGTTCCGCCGGCCGCTGGATTTCGTTTCTTTCCTGCACCACGGCAACGAGAGCGTGGCGGATGTGCCCTTGAAAAGCGCCGGCCAATCGCGCCGCGAGGTGGCTGCTGTTGAAGTCCATCCGCTCGAAAAGATTCGCATGGACGGTGACGTCGTTGCAGTCCTGACCCGCGACTCTTCAGTCGATCCCTTCGCCGATGATTTCGTCAAGGGCGCGGCGACACGGGTAGTCAACGCGCTGAACAGCGTGGACCACGACCGGGCCACCTTCTTTGCCCGCCAGATAGCGCTGTCCCGCTTCGACCCGGCTTTGGGCGAGGCGTTTTTGTCCCGCTCACGCAGCGAGGATCTCAGGGCCCGGCTGCAGATGGGCGAAGCCCTGATAGCGGCCGAGCGGAAATTCCTGTCTGCCCAGTCAGAAAGCCTGTACCAGGGGGCCTATGAAGGTGTCTATGGCGACCAGATGCGGCAGATGATTTCGGCCGAATACCGCCTGCTGGAAGACCGGCGGGAACTCGCCCGCGCACAGAACTTCAGCACGGCAATGGCGGTCGTGGCGATGGCAGGGGCTGTGTATGCCGGCAGTAATGGCAACAGTAACAATTTCCTGCATTCCCGGACCATGTCCAACGTGGCCATGATGACTTCCCTGTGGGCGATGAATTCAGCGTTCAGCAAGTATGCCGAGTCCAAAACCGTGGGGGAGAATTTCCTGGTGCAGATGGCGCCGGCGATCAATCGCCAGGTTTCAGTGCAAATAGAATGGCTGGAATCCAGGGAGAACATCACGGCGAGAGACTTCGGAGAATTTCGCGACAAGACGCTGTCCCTGTACCAGTCGAGTGTCCGCTCCGCTTTCCAGCACACTTTCGACCCGACCTGCCAGTTCCGGCATCCGGATCTCGAACAACCCGGCCGCTGGTTTGGCCTGTGTCGCAACGGACAGGGAATTTCCGACGGCTACGGCTTGATCCTGGATGACCAGGGCCACGTGGTCGAGTATGTCGGCTCGGCGGAAGCCGGCCTGGCCAGCGGGTCGGGCGCCATGATCTACCGCTCTGCCGCTGAAATCGGCGCTACCTACTACGAAGGTAACTTCAGCAAGGGTCTGCCCGATGGCGTGGTGCTGGTCGAACAACCGGGCAGGAAACCGCGAGTCCGGATGTTCCGCGTGGGCAACGAGGGTGGTTCCGCAGATGCCGACCAGTTACAGTCGGTTCAGTTTTGACGGGGACAAAGCGCAAGTGAAGAACATTTTCCGGCTCACGATGCTGATTCTACTGCTCATGGTAACGGTGCTGCTGCATGGCTGTGCCGGCACCGCGCGTGGTTCGAAGTCGTCGGTCTACCAGGATTACAAACCGGTTGATGTCATCGATTACAGCATGTCCCGGGCCGATGCCCTGGTGGTGATTCGTTACCCGGCCATCATCCATGCAGATGCCGAGGCCTCCTATTTTCACGCCTTCTCGCTGAATGCAATTGGCGGCGAAGTGCCGCCTGAAAATCGCACCAAGAAAGTCACCACGCGCATTGCCCAGTCGATTCTTGCGAAGTCGAACTACTACGTCATGTCGCTCTACCGGGAATTGCAAAAAGAACTTCCGGAGATGACGGTGCTGCTGTCGCCACACATCATTCTCTGGGACAGGGACCAGGGTCTGCACAGCCGGCCGATCCTGGCGACTGAGCAGATACCCAGTGTCGTGACGGTGGATTTCAACGTGTACTCCTACCCGGACACTACCGAGTTGATGAAGTCGCCGCCGGTGACTTTCGGTGACCTGGTGACACCGATTTTTGTCGTTCACGGCGACCGCTGGATGCAGCCGCCGACCAATGGCTTGCTGCTGGCCAGTTCGCCGTTGCTGCAGACGGCATGGGGGTTGTCGGAGCAACAGGCCAACAGCGAGATGGAGCGCAAGCTGCAGGGCAAGCCGGCCAATTACCAGCGACCGCTGGATTTTATCCGTTTTCTGAACCGGCGCGCGGTGCCGCAGAAAAACCTGCCGATGAAGAACGTCGGGGAATCCCGTCTTGAAGTGTTGTCCGTGGAACAGTACCCGGTCGAGAAAATCCAGATGGATGGCATGCTGCTGACCAACCTGACCGAAGATTTCAGCAGGGATCCTTTCGCTGAGAGCTTTGTCAAGGGGGCGGCCCAGAGGGTCAAGCATACGCTCAGCGAAGTCGACCACGACAAAGCGACTTTTTTCGCCCGCCAGAACGCGCTGGCGCGCTTCGATCCCGAACTGGCGGTCGCTTTCCTGGCGCGGTCCGGCGGGGAGGACGTGCGTTCCAGGCTGCAACTGGCCGAAGCATTGATTGAAGCGGAACGCAAATTCATCGCCGCCCAGTCCGTCAGTATTTACGATGGCACCTACCTGGGAGACTACGGCGGCAAGATGCGCCAGATGATCGAAGGTGAATATACCCTGCTGGAGAATCGCCGCAGCGCCGCGCGCAAGGCGAACGTGACCACCGCGGTCGCAGCACTGGCCCTGATCGGTTCGATCTACGCGGCCACTGCGTCGGGCGCCATCGGTGGTATTGCCATTCAGAGCTTCAGCGGTTTGCTGGTACTGGGCTCATTGTGGGCGATGAGTTCGACGTTGGAAACCCGCGCGGAATCGGCCCAGATGTCCGAAAATTTCCTGGCCCTGATCGCACCGGCCCTGGAGCGGCAAATCTCGGTGCAGATGGAGTGGCTGGAATCCAAGGAGCGCATTTCCGCGATGGGCTTTGCCGAGTTCAGGAACAAAACGCTTACCTTGTACCAGGCTCGTGTGCGTTCGCTTGAAACCCGTTACGACGACAATTGCACCTTCAACCACCCGGCGTTTACTGTCACTGGCCGCTGGTATGGCTCCTGCCGTGGCGGGCTGGCCCATGAGCGAGGTTATGGCGTGATCATGGATGGGGCCGGAAATTCGGTTGAATACCTGGGCACGGCGGCCAGTGGTATGCCTTCCGGAACGGGTGGCATGATCGCCCGATACGCCCGTCAAACCGGCGCGTTCTATTTCGAGGGCGGTTTTGACAGGGGCCTGCCGAATGGTGTCGTCCAGGTAGAGGAGCCAGGCGCGCGTCCGCGGATCAGGGAATTCAGGGCCGGAAAAGATGTCGGAAGTGGGGCGGCGGAACAATTGACCCGCCTGACATTCTGATTCTGGACAGCTCATGAACAGCAGGTTGAGACACATCGTATTTGCTTTACTGCTGATCCTTGCTGGGGGGCTGCCATCCGCGATGGCGTCTTTCCAGATGGAATCCATCGATGGGCTGACGCCGGGTGAGCAGTACCGCCAGTTAAGCCTGTTGATGCTGGTTTCGGGCGGTGTCGATCCGGCCCTGACCGACATGCTGCAACCGCTGGTCGCGAATCATCCGGAAATTCTGCAGCCCGGCCGGTCCAACCTGGCACTGGACGATTTTTCCACGCCCCTGGTGCGCATTGTCGACCAGGATGTGTTGCTGGCCAACGCGGCCCAGATGTTCCGTTATGCCCGCGAACACAGCGCAGAAATCCAGGCCAGGATGACGCAGATCGTCCAGGCCAATCCAATCCTGATCAGCATGGTCGATGTCAACGAGATTGCCGCCGACGCCATTATCATTCGCACGGCGATCGCTGACAGCATCGAATATTCGGACAGCATCGATGCCCCGGATTCCGAGCAACAGCTGCAGGCGTTTCGCGGCCAGACTGTCTACTTACGCAACATGATGGAGTACAACATCTTTCAGCAAGAGCTGGCCGAAATCACCAACCAGGCCATCCTGGACCTGGGCGGCCGGCTGGATGCCTATCAGCGCATGTTTGATGACGATGTGGACCCGGACCTGATCAAGCGCCGCGTTGAATCGGCAGAAATCATGAACCGGCAAACCGGTGACCGCTACGAGGATCAGGCGAATATGAGGAACACCGAATTGCTGATGATGCTGATCCTGATGGAAAGCCAGGTCCGTTAATCTCTATAATGGGTGCCCCTTGATGATGCCACGGCCACGTGGAAGGTGCTCCAATGCCCAGAATGATCTTTGCTTCCATGGTTCTGTTCACACTCTTGAGCGGCAGCGCTGAAGCCGGCGCTCCGGATACCGAAAAGCTGGAATCTGTGCTGGCTGCGCGGCCCGCTGATATGCAGGCGCGTGATGCCTGGCGACATCCCCGGCAGACACTTGAGTTCTTTGGCGTAGCCCCCGGAATGACCGTGGTCGAAGCCCTGCCTGGCGGCGGTTGGTACACCAAGGTCCTGGCCCCTTACCTGGGCAGCGAGGGTAAACTGGTCGGCGCGGATTATTCGCAGGACATGTACCCTCTGTTCGGGTTTTTCAGCGAGGAACAACTCGAAAAGAAAAAGAATTGGGTGACTGATTTCACTGTTGATGCGGTGGAGTGGAGCGGCGAAGATGGCGCGCACATCAGTGCTTTTGTGTTCGGCTCGATGCCAGCAAACATGAACGGAACAGCAGATGTCGTGCTGTTTATCCGTGCCTTGCACAACCTGGCGCGATTCGAAAGCCAGGGCGGTTTTCTCACGGCGGCGTTACAGGACGCTTTTAACGTATTGAAATCCGGCGGTATCGTGGGCGTGGTGCAGCACGAAGCCCGGGATGACATGCCCGACGATTGGGCCGATGGCTCCAGGGGTTACCTGAAGAAGGCCTTTGTGATATCGGCGATGGAAAAGGCCGGCTTTGAATTCGTCGCCGAGAGTGATATCAACCAGAACCCCAAGGATCAGCCGACCGACCAGGACATCGTCTGGCGCCTGCCACCATCCCTATCGACCAGCCGTGACAACCCGGAGCTGAAAGCCGAACTGGAAGCGGTCGGTGAATCGAACCGGATGACCCTGAAATTTCGTAAACCCTGATTGGAGCCTTTTATGATCAACCTGACAATCAATGGTGAAAGCAGACAATTCGACGGTGACGGGGACATGCCGCTGCTGTGGTTCCTGCGCGACCTGCTGACGCTGACCGGCACGAAATACGGCTGTGGCAAGGGCCTGTGCGGCGCTTGTACCGTACACCTCAATGGCCAGTCGATCCGGTCCTGCAGCGTATCCATGGACCGCCTTGAAGGCGCGGAGATCACCACGATTGAAGGGCTGGCGGCAGGCGGTGAACATCCGCTACAGATCGCCTGGGCGGAGCACAATGTGCCGCAGTGCGGCTACTGCCAGTCCGGCCAGATCATGCAGGCGGCTTCCTTCCTGGCCGGCAACCCCAATCCCGACGATGCGCAAATCGACGACGCCATGAGCGGCATGATCTGCCGTTGCGGCACTTACCAGCGCATCCGCGCGGCGATCAAGTCAGCCGCAGGGGGTGGAGCATGAGTAACATTCGCCAGGTCAACCGCCGGGACTTTCTGAAAACGGGCGGTGTTTTCGTGCTGGGCGTTTCCCTTTACGGATGCGGGAAAGAAGAGCTGCCAGTGAAGGCGAAACCCGTGTTGGCCGAACCCTGGTCGCCGGACGTCTATCTCAGTTTCGACGCCGAAGGGACGGCTTTCATCATTTCCCACCGAAGCGAGATGGGCCAGGGCATCCGCACCGGCCTGACCGCGGTGCTGGCGGATGAACTGGAGGCCGACTGGGAGCGTGTTGAAGTCGTGCAGGCGACGGGAGATGAAAAGTATGGTGACCAGAATACCGACGGCTCCTGGTCGGTTCGCGGATTCATGCAACCCATGCGTGAGGCAGGCGCGACCGCCCGGTTGATGCTGGAGCAATCTGCGGCACAGCAGTGGGGCGTGGATGTGGCTGAGTGCAAAGCCAGGTTCCACACCGTGGTGCACCAGCCCAGCGGCCGCAGCCTGGACTACTCGGAGCTGGTGGCGGGCGCTGCCGAGTTGCCGGTACCCGCAACGGACTTACTCGAACTGAAGACACCGGACCAGTTCCGCTACATCGGCAAGGCTTTACCGATTGTCGACATGCACGACATGACGCACGGCGGCGCCATTTACGGCGCGGACATCCGGCTGCCCGGCATGAAATTTGCAGCGATCGCCCGGCCGCCGGTGGTTTTTGGCAAGGTCAAAAACTACGATGCGACGAAGGCGCTGGCGGTTGCCGGCGTGGAACAGGTGGTCGAATTGCCTGCTGCCGAAGCGCCTTCCATGTTCAAGGCCCAGGGTGGTGTGGCAGTCATTGCCGGCAACAGCTGGGCTGCGTTGAAGGCCCGCGACCTGCTCGATATCGAGTGGGATGATGGTTCTAATGCGGATTATGACTCGGACAGCTACAAGCAGTTGCTGCTGCAGGCAGTGAGGCAGCCCGGCAACGTTTTGCGTCAGCAGGGCGATGTCAACCAGGCACTGGCGGCGGCCGAGCGGAAGCTGGAGGCTGAATACTATGCGCCGCACCTGGCGCATGCTTCGATGGAACCGCCGGCGTCGGTGGCTTCGGTTACCGTTGATTTCTGTGAAGTCTGGGCGCCCACCCAGAACCCGCAATCACTGATCCCAATGGTGGAAGCGGCAACCGGGCTGACCAAGGAGCAGATCAAGATCAATGTTACCTTGCTCGGCGGCGCCTTCGGCCGGAAATCAAAATGTGATTTCGCCGAAGAGGCCGTGGTGTTGTCAAAAATGACCGGCGCGCCGGTGCTGGTGCAGTGGAGCCGTGAAGACGACATCCGGCACGACTACTTTCACTCGGTCAGCGCTCAGCAACTGTCTGCCAGCCTGGGGCCGGATGGTGCAGTGACCGGTTGGCGTCACAGGCTGGCTTATCCCAGCATCATGTCGACTTTTGATCCCTCGGTGAAATCGCCGGTGGCATTCGAAGCCGGCCTGGGTGCTTTGAATGTACCCTATGACATCGAAAACTTGAGCATCGAGGCTGGCGAAGCGGAATCAAAAGTCCGCATCGGCTGGTTGCGGTCGGTCTGCAATATTTTCCAGTCGTTTGGCGTCAATTCATTCTCCGACGAAATTGCGCATGCCCGCGGCAAGGATCCCAGGGACAATCTGTTGGAACTGCTTGGCCCCGATCGCGCGCTGGACTTTACCGATGTCGGGCTGGAGGCCACGGAAAATTATCCCTTTGAAACAGGTCGTCTGCGCCGCGTCATAGAATTGGTTGCCGACAAGGCAGGCTGGGGCAGGCCGGTAGCCGACGGGCATGGGCTGGGTATTGCAGCCCAATACAGTTTTCACAGTTACGTGGCGGCCGTGGTCGAAGTGGCCGTCGAGGCAGATGGCAGCTGGACCGTTCCGCGGGTTGACCTGGCCATCGATTGCGGCCAGTACGTCAACCCGGACCGCGTCAAATCGCAACAGGAAGGCGCCGTGGTATTCGGTCTCAGCCTGGCGCGCGACAGTGAGATAACGGCCAGAAATGGCCGGATCGTACAGGGTAATTTCAACAATTACCGGGTCCTGCGTATCGGCATGACGCCTGCAACGCACATCCACCTTGTCGACAGCACTGCGCCGCCGGCGGGTGTGGGTGAGCCCGGTGTGCCGCCCATTGCTCCGGCTGTCGCCAACGCGCTGTTCGCCGCAACCGGCAAGCGGTTCCGTGAATTACCCCTGGGGCGCAAGCTGGACCTGGCCGGTACCTGACCGCAGGTATGCAGACGCCGGTCAGCTTTGATTCCCAGGGTGGCGCCATGCTGGCTGGCGTGATGCATACGCCGGACGCCGGCAGCCCCAGGGCGTACGCGCTGTTCGCCCATTGCTTCACCTGCACGAAGAACATCAATGCCGCGGTCAACATAGCCGATTCGCTGTGCCGCGAAGGCATTGCCGTGTTGCGTTTTGACTTCACCGGCCTGGGGCAAAGTGAAGGAGATTTCGCCGACACGCATTTTTCCAGCAGCGTTCAGGACCTGGTGGATGCGGCTGCATTCCTGCAGCGGGAATACCAGGGGCCGGACATCCTGGTGGGACACTCACTGGGCGGCACGGCTGCGCTTGCGGCAGCCCCGCAGATTGCATCCGCCCGGGCCGTCTCCACGATTGGTTCGCCGGCAGACGCCGAGCATGTGCTTCACCTGCTGCAGGACGACCTGGCATGCATCGAGAAAAACGGTGAGGCGAACGTCAAGCTCGCCGGCAGGCCATTTCGCATTCGCAAACAGTTTGTCGACGATGTTCGCTCGCAAAGCGTCAGCCAGGGCGTTCGGAAACTGCGCAAGGCCCTGCTGGTCATGCATTCGCCGGTGGACGAACTGGTGCCGGTTGAAGAAGCTTCCCGCATTTACCAAAACGCCATGCATCCCAAAAGTTTCATCTCCCTGGATAATGCTGACCACCTGCTGAGTCATGAGCGTGATTCCCGCTACGCCGGGCATGTTCTGGCGGCCTGGGCTAGCCGATTTATCCACGAGGACGAAGCGCCAGGGCCTGCCGTTTACCATACGGGGCACGTGGTCGCGTCTGGCCGTCCCGAAGATATCTTCCGGGTGGCCATCAACGCAGATGGGCATGCACTGACCGGTGACGAACCGGAAAGCTTTGGCGGCACGGACGAGGGGCCGTCGCCTTACGATTATTTGTCAGCGGCACTGGGTAGTTGCACCGTGATGACGCTCAACATGTATGCCCGGCACAAGCAGTTGCCGCTCGAATCGGTGCGTGTTGACGTGCAGCACGGCAAAATCCACGCGCAGGACTGCCAGGAATGTGAAGCCGAAAGCGGCAAGATCGACCGTTTCGAACGTGCAATTCATCTGCAGGGTGACCTCAGTGACAGTCAGCGGCAACGGCTGCTGGAGATTGCGGACCGGTGCCCGGTGCACCGCACACTGCACAGCGAAGTAAGCATTAGCAGCAAACTGGAGAAGTAGATGCGCAGAACATCCCTTTACGATTCTCACCTGGCAGCCGGCGCCCGTATGGTTGATTTTGGCGGTTGGGAAATGCCGATCAATTACGGTTCGCAACTCGATGAGCATCACCAGGTGCGGACCGCCGCCGGGATGTTCGACGTTTCGCACATGACCGTGGTGGATATACACGGTCCGGAGACCCGCGCCTTCCTGTCAAACCTGCTGGCCAATGACGTGGCGAAACTGACCACCCCCGGACAGGCCTTTTACAGTTGTATGCTGAAGGAGTCGGGCGGGGTTATGGACGACCTGATCGCCTACTTCATGAACGAGGACTGGTTCCGGCTGGTCGTCAACGCCACCACCCGGGACAAGGGGCTGGCCTGGCTGGAGCGCCATGGTGCGGAATTCAGCATTGCGGTCACCGAGCACCACGAACTGTCCATTATTGCCGTCCAGGGACCCGAGGCCCGGCAGAAAGTGCATGCCGTCATGCCCGCACAGGCTGTTTCGGAACTGGCGCAACTCAAACCTTTTTCTGCGGTTGATGTGGACGGGATTTTCGTGGCCCGAACCGGTTACACCGGTGAAGACGGTTACGAGATCCTGATTTCCGTGTTGCAGGCCGAAGCGTTCTGGGACCGGTTGCTGGAACAGGGTGTGAAACCCTGTGGCCTGGGAGCCAGGGATACCCTGCGGCTGGAGGCCGGGATGAATCTCTATGGCCAGGACATGACCGAAGAAGACACCCCGCTGGTATCCGGCCTGGCCTGGACCGTTGCAATGCGCGATGACCGGGAATTTATCGGCCGCAAAGCGCTGGAAAAGCAAAAAATGGACGGTGTTCCCGCCCGGCTGGTTGGCCTGGTGCTGGAAGGCCGGGGCGTATTGCGGCCAGGACAGAAAATCATCACCGAGGCGGGCGAAGGCGTGACCACCAGCGGCAGCTTTTCGCCGACGCTGCAAAAAGCCATTGCGCTGGCGCGCGTGCCGGCTGCGACCGGCGACCGCTGCGAGGTGGAGATTCGCGGGAAACACTTGCCGGCGAGGATCGTCAAGCCGCCGTTTGTGCGCAAGGGCAAGGCCTGCGAAGGTATCGCTTAGGGACGTGTGAACTTTGCAAAGTCGGTGCTAGAATGACTTCGCAGCCAACAACAAGGTAAAACCATCATGAGTGAGATTCCTTCAGAACTTCGGTACCGGGAAAGTCATGAGTGGGTCAGGGATGAAGGCAATGGCACGGCCGTTGTCGGCATTTCAGACCCGGCACAGGCGGCCCTTGGCGACATGGTATTCGTGGAGTTGCCGGAACCCGGCATGAGCTACAGCCAGGGTGAAGCCTGTGCCGTGGTGGAATCCGTCAAAGCCGCGTCTGATGTGTATGCGCCCGTATCCTGCGAAGTCATTGAAGCCAACGGCGCCCTTGAAGACAACCCGGAACTGGTCAACACCGATCCTTACGGAGAAGGCTGGTTGTTCAAGGTTCAGCTGACAGATGCCGGTGAAATCGACGGACTGCTGAACTCAGAGGCTTACGCTGCCCAGCAGGACGATTAAGGCGTATTCAATAGCGGTAGCCGATCTTCCGGTAGACGAAGGACATCAGCCAGGCCGGGCCGATCAGCAGGAACTGGACGTCCTTGAAGAAGGACGGCCGTTTGCCCTCGAAAACATGCCCGATGAACTGGCCGATCCAGGCCAGCACAAACACCGCCAGGGCAACCTGCCATAGCGGCCAGGGCGAGGCCTTTTCGATCACAGCCGTGAGCCATAGCATGGCCAGGTTGTAGAGCAACAAACCCATGCCCAGCCTGCGTGAAAGCCTGAAGTAGTAAATCTGCGCCAACACCAGCGTGATGACCGCCCAATTGACCGGTACGATGCCCGAGCCAACGTTCCAGGGAAAAGGAATCGACCAGATCAGGGCCACCACGGTCCAGACAATAACCGGAACGCAAATCCAGTGGATCACCTTGTTGAGCCTGTTCTCGTGGCTCTCGCCGTATTCAGCCAGTAATTGATCAATCTTGCGCATATGAATGCTCCGGTCCGGTAATCCGCTCGAAAGCTTCCCGGTATTTTTCCGCCGTGGCCGCAATGATTTCATCCGGAACCGGCGGCGGTGGTGGTGTCTTGTCCCACTCCAGCGTTTCCAGGTAGTCCCTGACAAACTGCTTGTCATAGCTGGGCGGACTGATCCCGGTCCGGTAAGACTCCCTGGGCCAGAAGCGGGAAGAGTCGGGCGTCAGGACCTCGTCCATAACCCGCAGCCGGCCGTCTCCATCCAGGCCGAATTCAAACTTGGTGTCGGCGATAATGATGCCACGGGCAGCAGCGTGCTTGACCGCGTATTGATAGAGGCGGATGCTGGCTTCGCGCACCTGCTCTGCCAGTGAATCTCCGACCAGTTGCCGCACCGTTTCGAAATCGATATTGACGTCATGCTGGCCGGCGGCGGCCTTGTTTGAAGGCGTGAAGATGACTTCCGGCAATTTTTCCGCCTGTTGCAAACCCGCTGGCAACGGAATACCGCAGACTGCGCCGGTTTCGAGGTAGTCCTTCCAGCCGGAGCCAATAATGTAGCCCCGGACGATGGCTTCCAGCGGTAGAGGCTTTAGCCGCTTCACCACCACTGACCGGTTCCTGAGCATAGCGAGAACCGCCGGATCGTCGATAACATCCTCGACGGCGATGCCGCTCAGGTGGTTGGGGATGATTTGCTGCGTACGCTCAAACCAGAAGTTGGCGATTCGAGTCAGGATTTCACCCTTGCCGGGGATCGGTTCATTCATCACGACATCGAAGGCGGACAGCCGGTCCGATGCAACGATCAGCATGTGCTGGTCATCGATTGCAAAGCTGTCGCGGACTTTGCCCTGGTGAATCAGGGGATACTGAGTAACCCGTTCTGCACGGTATCGGGGTGAGGATTCGGTGCTCAAAAAAATTCCCTTCTATGACATTTGGCTATAGGCGGCTGCAAGCGGCAATTATATACTTCGTTGCCAATCAACGGGTATTAAGCAACATGGCCGCAAGTTCATTCAACATTCCTCGTCACTGGTGGGGCAAGATTATCGGGGGAGTGCTCGGCCTTTTCAAAGGCGGCATCAGCGGCGCTGTGATCGGGGCTTTGCTGGGGCACATCGTCGACCGTTTCCTGGCCGGCATCATCGGCGTGAGTGCCACCCAGAAATCTTTCTTCGATGCGCTTTTCACGACGCTGGGCCACCTGAGCAAGGCCGATGGCGTGGTCACCGAGAACGAAATTCGCATGGTCGAGTCGCTGATGCAGCGCATGCAGATTACCGGTGACGACAGGCAGCGTGCGATCCGCCTGTTCAACCAGGGCAAGCAGGAGGGGTTCGATCTGAACAGGACACTGCACGCCTTTGCCAGGCACTCGGCGGTTCGCCAGGATCTGCGGCAAATGTTCCTGGAAATCCTGGTGGAAGCCGCCTTTTCCAGCGGCAGGGTTACCCAGGCGGAGCACGAAGTGCTGTTCAACGTTGCCCGCGCGCTGCGC
>Ga0316194_10001106_pt1 | contig 18413 bp, 15 predicted proteins | sample CroRivsedime1_MG_FD_204936 | JGI IMG/M metagenome (GOLD analysis project Ga0316194, IMG submission 204936) | Coastal sediment microbial communities from Maine, United States - Cross River sediment 1 | ecosystem: Environmental > Aquatic > Marine > Coastal > Sediment | place: USA: Maine...
CGCCCGCGGCAGGCTGCAGTTGTCCCTCGCCCTCGGCTTGCACATCGCGCAGGCGGCCATTGGTAAAGTGCGCCAACTCGCTCAGGAAACGATTGATTGGATGCCCGGTCAGGTAAAGGCCCAGGGTGCGTTTCTCCTCGGCCAATCGGGTCGCCTCGTCCCATTCCAACACTGGCATCAAATCCAATGGCGCTGGGGCGGTGCTGTCCAGGCCAAACAAGTCGGTTTGTCCTGCGTCGGTATTGCGCGATGCCTGCTCGGCCATTTGGATGGCCTCGGGCAGCGCTTGTATCAAACCGGCCCGGCTGGCGCCGATGCAATCGAGCGCACCGGCACGGATCAAAGCCTCGAGCATGCGTCGATTCAGCTTTTTCAGGTCCACCCGCCGACAGAGATCGAACAGATCCTGAAACGCCCCTTCCCTCTGCCGCTCGTCGATCAGATTGTCGATCGCCGCCTCGCCGACACCCTTGACGGCTCCCAGGCCATACAAAACAGTGCGCTCGGCACCCACCGTGAACCTCCGCTGCGACCGATTCACCGATGGCGGCACCACCTCCAGGCCCATGCTCCGACATTCGCCAATGAACACCACCACCTTGTCGGTATTGTCCATATCGGATGACAGCACGGCGGCCATGAAGGCCTCGGCATGGTGACGTTTCAACCAGGCCGTCTGGTAGGACACCAGGGCGTAGGCCGCCGAGTGGGATTTATTGAAGCCATAGCCCGCAAACTTTTCCATCAGGTCAAAGATATAGGTGGCAGTGGCCTCATCCACCCCCCGAGCGACCGCGCCCTGAGTGAAGACCGAACGCTGTTTTGCCATTTCCTCGGGCTTCTTTTTGCCCATGGCTCGTCGCAACATGTCGGCGCCACCGAGGGTGTATCCGGCCAGAACCTGAGCTATTTGCATCACCTGTTCCTGATACAGAATGATGCCGTAGGTGGGACTCAGGATGGGTTCCAGCTCCGGGTGCGGATACTCGACCTTGGCCCGACCGTGTTTTCGATTTATGAAATCGTCCACCATGCCAGACTGAAGCGGCCCGGGACGGAACAGGGCGACCAGAGCCACGATGTCCTCGAAACAGTCGGGCTGGAGGCGCTTGATCAGATCCTTCATGCCCCTGGACTCGAGCTGGAAGACACCGGTGGTTTCTTGCGCCTTGAGTAGATCGAAGGTGCCCGGGTCGATCAGCGGAATGGCGGTGATGTCCAGCGCCGATCCGGTGGCTTCATCCCTCGCCTGGTTGATTGTGTGCACCGCCCAATCGATGATGGTCAGTGTGCGCAGACCCAGGAAATCGAACTTCACCAGGCCGACGGCTTCGACATCGTCCTTGTCCAGTTGAGAGACCGGTGCGTCGGAACCTTCCTCGCAGTACAGCGGGGTGAACTCGGTCAACGCCCTGGGTGCGATCACCACGCCGCCGGCATGTTTGCCCACGTTTCTGGCCAGTCCCTCCAGCGATCGGCCCATGTCGATGATGGCCCGGACTTCATCGTCGCTTTCGTACAAACCCCTCAGGTCGGCCTCCTGTTCCAGGGCCTTGTCCAGGGTGATGCCGATCTCAAACGGGATCAGCTTGGCAATTCGGTCAACAAAGCCGTAGGGGTGGTTCATGATGCGGCCCACATCGCGCACCACCGCCTTCGCGGCCATGGTGCCGTGGGTGGAAATCTGAGACACCTTGTCGCGACCGTATTTTTGCGCAACGTAGTCAATCACCTGATCCCTGCCTTCCATGCAGAAATCAACATCAAAGTCGGGCATGGAGACGCGTTCAGGATTCAGAAATCGCTCGAATAACAAATCATAAACGATTGGATCAATGTCAGTTATTTGCAAGGAATAGGCAACCAATGACCCGGCCCCTGAACCTCGGCCCGGACCCACCGGGATGCTTCGATCCTTGGCCCACTGGATAAAATCGGCCACGATCAGGAAGTATCCGGAAAACCCCATCTGGCTGATGACGTCGAGCTCCAGCCGCAGTCGTTCGGTGTATCGGGCGCGCAGGGCCTGGTCATCGACGGTGCCCTGTTCCAGCAGTTTGGACAGTCTGCGTTCGAGGCCGGCTTCGGACTGTTGCTCAAAGTACTCATCCAGCGTCAGGCCGGGCGGAATCGGAAATTCCGGCAGAAAATACTGATCCAGGGTGAGGGACAGATTGCAACGCTTGGCAATCTCGACAGTGTTGGCCAGCGCCTCGGGCAGGTCATGGAACAGGTCGGCCATCTCCTGCTCGCTGCGCAGAAACTGTTCCGGACTGTAGCGTCGCGGACGCCGTGGATCGTCCAGCGTGAATCCCTGTTGGATGCACACTCTAGCTTCGTGAGCCTCGAAATCGCTGCGTTTCAGGAAACGAACGTCGTTGGTGGCCACAAGCGGCAGATCATGTTCTGAGGCCAAGGCAACTGCATCGCGCACATAGGCTTCCTCCCCGGGCCGCCCTGTGCGGTGGAGTTCAAGATAGAAGCGACCCGGGAAATGGGTGTTCCAGAGGGCAAGGCGGTCCCGCAGTTGCCCCTGCTTTCCACCCAGGAGCAGCTGTCCCACTTCGCCCTGTGCTCCGCCGGACAAAGCGATCAAGCCTTCGCTGGCGGCCCATAGCCAGCGTTCCTCGATCTCCACGCGACCCTGACGTTGTCCCTGCCGATAAGCTCGGGTCGACAGCTGCGACAGGTTGCGGTAGCCGTCCGTGTTCATAGCCAAAAGGACCACAGGCACCGATTCGTCGAGTACCCCGGTATTGACCTGAATTTCCATGCCAACCAGGGGTTTGATGCCGGCGGCCAATGCCGCTTTGTAGAATTTGACCATGGCGAACAGGTTGTTCAGATCGGTCAATGCGACCGCCGGCATATGCATCTCGGCGGCGGCGTGCATCAGAGGTTTGATGCGTATCAGTCCGTCTGCCAGTGAAAACTCGCTGTGCAGATGCAGGTGAACAAACAAGGGGGCGGCGGTCATGCTTGTGTCTCCAGGCTCGCGCCTCAGGATGCGCAGCGGTCAGAATGCCGGTCAAGGCCGTTAACTGGATGAGAGAAAACGGCGTACTGGCGTAAAGCTTCGTCGGTGTTCCGGCAATACCCCACAGCGCGCCAACGCATCCAGGTGGAATTGGGTGGGATATCCCTTGTGTCGATCGAAACCGTAGTCAGGATGGCGTGCGTGCAGATCCAGCATCAGCCGGTCACGGTCGACCTTGGCCAGGATCGACGCCGCGCTAATGGCCGCCACACGACGGTCCCCGCCCACGACGGTCTGCACTGGGCACGGTCCACCCGGTGAGCGATTTCCGTCCACCAATACGCTGGCCGGCGTCACCGCCAGCCCTGCAATTGCCCTCCGCATGGCCAGCAAGGTCGCCTGGAGGATGTTCAGCCGATCGATTTCCTCGACACTGGCGTAGGCAATGCACACGGATTGGGCCCGTTCATAAATGATATCCGCCAAGGCGGTCCGTCGATTCGCGCTCAGCGTTTTGGAGTCCGCCAGTCCGGAAATGGATTTTTGTGGATCGAGCACTACAGCAGCCGCGGCCACCGGACCTGCGAGGGGGCCACGACCCGCCTCATCCACACCTGCGATGCCGGTTTGCAGCAGACTGGGGTCCCCATTCCGGTCCAGATCGAACAGCACCAACAGTTACCTCCTGACCGTGACGATAATACCCCGCTCCTGGCCGACTTCGCCTGGTTTGGTGTCATCGGTCCGGTCGTGCGCCGTTCCGTGCCGGGCAAATTCGCACCTCACCGGCCTATCCACGGTCGGATTCAGATTTCTGATGCAACAGTTCCATAATCGCAGCCGCCGCCCCGGCGCTGGCATTGCGCGCAAGGTCGCGGTGCAGGCGCGCAAACCGTTGCAACACGGTATCCCGCTCTAGACCCGGGCCGAGCAAGCGCAGAAGGTCCCGGCAAACCCGGTCGGGTTCGATTTGGTCCTGAAGGTACTCGGGCACCACCCGCGCCCCACACAGCAAGTTGGGCAACCCCACATGGGGTACTTTGACCACACGTCGCAATAGCCTGTAGGTGAGATTGTTCATGCGATAGAGGATCACCATCGGGCGACCGATCAATGCCGTTTCCAAGGTTGCGGTTCCGGAAGCCACCAGGGTCACGTCCGATGCGGTGACAACAGTTCTGGCCTGCCCGTCAAACAGCCTCAGATCGAAGTCCAGACTGCTCGTTCGCAAAGCGAGAAATCGTCGGATTCGATCCGTCGCACAGGGCACCAGAACCAATAATCCTTCAGTTTGGCGGGCCAATCGACCGGCGGTTTCAAGCATGTCATCCGCAAGTCGACGCACTTCGCTGAACCGGCTGCCCGGCAGCATGGCCAGAACCGGTCCGGCTGGGTCGACGCCCAGGGCGATACGAGCAGGTGATGATGGCGCGTCCGGTTTGATCTCGTCCGCCATGGGATGACCGACGAAGCGTGCGGGCAAACCGTGCTCCTGATACACCCGGGTTTCGAACGGGAACAGTGTGAGCACCAAATCGATGCCACGTGCCATGGCTCGAACCCGGCGGCGGCGCCAGGCCCAGACCTGGGGGCTGACATAGTGCACCACAAGGAGTCCGTCGCCGTGGAGGCGATACTCCAACCCAAGATTGAAGTCCGGGGCGTCGATGCCGATGAACAGATCCGGCGGCTCCGTCGACAGCCGCCGATAGAGGGCACGGCGCATGGCCATCAGTTCCCGTAACCGGCCCAACACTTCCACCAGGCCCATGACCGACAGCCGATCCATCTGGAACCAACTGCTGAAGCCGGCCTCAATCATATTTGGGCCGCCGATCCCTTCAAAAACAATGCGCCCATCCACATCTCTGAGGGCGCGCATCAGGCCGGCGCCCAGGGCATCTCCCGACGCTTCGCCTGCCACAATCGCTATGCGAAGCGGTCGCTCGGGCCTTGAAGCGGGCGAGCCCGGTGTGAACCCGCCGCCGGCACCCTCAGTCACAGGAGGCCGGGAGGATCATGTAGCGACCACTCGGGGCACAGGATGCGTCACGTCTTTGGGGCACTGAGCACTTGGGACGGATTGCGACGCCGCTGCCGGACTTGCACGCACGAATCGCATCCGAGTTTCTACGCCCGAACGATGCCACGGAGACTGTTGTCGATAAAGCTTGCAAGGGTTTTCAGATCCGGGTTGTCGATGCCCAGGGTGGCAAGCCTTTCCAAGGCTTCCGACAGCGGCAGCCCTGAGCGATACAAGATTCGATAAGCAGACTTGAGCGCCTGGAGACGATCCGATGAGAATCCTTGACGGCGAAGTCCTTCGGAATTCAGGCCCCGGGGTACGGCAGGGTCGCCGGCAACGGTCACGAACGGGGGTATGTCCTGGCGAATCGCGCTGCTCATGGAGCAGAAACTGTAGGCGCCGATTCGGCAAAACTGATGAATCAGGGTGAAGCCGCCGAGCACTGCATGATCCCCGATTTCCACGTGCCCAGCCAGGGAACTGCCGTTCGCAAACGTGGTGTGGTCTCCAACCTCGCAGTCGTGCGCAATATGACAGTAGGCCATGACCCAGTTGTGATCACCGATCCGAGTGACACCACCACCGTCCCCGGTTCCTCGGCTGATGGTGCAGTACTCGCGGATGGTGTTGCCGTCGCCGATTTCCAGGCGGCTCGACTCGCCTCGAAATTTCTTGTCCTGTGGTTCCACCCCCACCGCTGAGAAGGCGTAAACTCGATTGTCGCGCCCCAGCCGGGTTGGACCTTCAATCACCACATGGGCGCCAATTCGGCATCCCGATGAAATCTCAACATTGGCGCCGATGGTGGTGAATGGCCCGACCTGCACATCGTCCGCCAGGCGTGCGCTGCGGTGAACGATGGCTTGGGGGTCGATCAAGAACGCATATCCTCTACCCTGCGATGGGTGCACATCAGTTCGGCCGACGCCACCACGCGTCCGTCAACCGACGCCTTGCCGTGGAACACCCAGATATTGCGGCGCACTTTCTTCAGCTCGACGTCCAGGCGAATCTGGTCGCCCGGCCCAACGGGATGCTTGAATCGGGCGTTGTCTATGCCGACGAAAAAATACATTGCGTCTTCCGGCGGCGCCTGATCCATGCTGAGTACTCCCAGTATTCCGGTGGCCTGGGCCAGCGCCTCAAGAATGAGCACACCCGGCATCACCGGCCGGTCCGGGAAGTGGCCTTGGAAGAACGGTTCGTTGATGGTCACATTTTTTAGCGCTGACAGGCACTTGCCCGGGTCACAGGACAACACTTTGTCCACCAGGAGAAACGGGTAGCGGTGTGGGAGATGCTTGAGCACCTCGAACACATCCATTTCAGCCGCCATATCCTGTTTCATTTCCGCGAGTCCTTAACTGTAAAACGAGTCCTGGCGCGACCATGGTCTTGCGCCTGTTGCTGCTCACCGGCGTTGGAAGCCTGGCGGCCCCTCGCTGGCATGCCCGGGATCATCTACTTGAGCTGGTTGAGGCGCTCCAGCACCCGCGCGGTGGTGTCTACCCGCTCACTCGCGGCAATAATGGCACGCTCGGTCAGAATGAGGTCAAACGCCTCTTCATCCGCCATTTGCGCTATGACCTGTTCGACCAGCGATTCCAGCTTGTTCAGCTCCTCGTTGCGTCGGATGTTGAGATCTTCCTGGAAAACGGTCTGGGTACGTTTGAGCTCACGCTGGCGATTCAGCAGGTCCGCTTCCATTTGCTTCATCTCTTCCCGGCGCGCGTCGTCGATGTCGGTGGTGGGAACCGCCAGCGCATCCTCCAGCTTGCGGACTTCGCTTTGCATCTGTCTCAGCTTTGCGCTGCGCGGCTCGAACTCCTCCTCCAGCCGCCCGCTGGCCGCCTGGGCCTGTGGCGCTTCTTCCAGAATCTTTGAATAGTTGACGAACCCGATCTTGAGCTCGCTTTGCGCCAACGCGGGCAATGACATCAGCAGCAGGGCTGCAATCGGCCATCGGATCAGTTCCGGCATGCCCATAGGTCTATGTTCTCCTCGGCACACCCGTCAACCACGGGCGTGACCATACGTTTCCTGCAACGCTCGACGCTCTGTACACAAGATGGCGCCCGGCAACCCTTCATATCCCCGCGGACGCTGGACGAGACTGCGGCGCTGGTGTTGTCGCAAGGCCGAGATTGTCGGGGTTGCGGTTCGGCCGTCATCAGTTGGAGCCCCCTAGGGAAGGTCTGAACAATTGCGTGATTCGTATCAATTGTTCAGACCTTCCCTAGAACGCGGTCCCAAAGGTGAACTGCACAGGTTCTTCTTCGTCGTCTTTGCTTGCGTTCAGGGGATACGCGTAGCTTATGCTCAACGGTCCAAACGGGCTCAGCCACTGCACGCCCACGCCTGCAGAATAACGTATCTCGCCGTAATCGAAATCCGAGGGTTGGTCGAACACATTACCAAAGTCGAGGAATGTCTCCAGTCGAATTTGGCCCAGGCCCGCACCGAACGGGGGCGGCATAAGCAACTGGACACTCCCGATGGTCTTCAGGCTTCCACCGATGGGATCGTCTGATATTGGGTCACGCGGCCCCAGCGTGTTGCTCTTGAAGCCCCTGACCGAACGCACGCCGCCGGCAAAAAAGTTTTCGTAGAAGGGAATGTCGGTACTGTCGCCGTAACCATCTCCCACACCGACCTCGGCGCCCAGGCTCAGAGTCCAATCCTTGATCAGCGGAACAAAAGTCTGATTGCGCAGCGTAAGCTTGTAATATTCCCAATCGCTGCCTGGCAGAGCGATTTCAGTGCTCACCCGGTTAAGCATGCCGCGGTCAGCAAACACCGCCTTGTTGCGGGTATCGTAACTCCAGGACAGTCGAGTCTCGAAGTTCAAAAATTCATTGGAGCCCTGTTGCGCCAGAATGGCAAGAATTCTCACGGGTGTCCCCAAATTCGTTTTGACTTCGGTGTTCTCAATGCCGAAACCCGCGCGCAGGGTGCTGAATTCACTCAGTGGGATACCGTAGGTGACGTCCGCCCCGTATCGGTCGATGTCGTAGTCGCTCAGGTTGGCCTCGGCTGCGTCGGTTTGACGGTAAAAGAGGTTGAACCCGCGACTGACCCCGTCAATGGTGTAGTAAGGGTTGGTGTAACCGAAGCTGTAGATCCGGTTCACGTTGCTGTTGTTGAACGAAAAGCTCACCCGTTTGCCGGTGCCGAGGAAGTTGTCCTGCGAAACGCTCGCATTCAGCACCGGTCCGGATGCTTGAGAGAACCCGGCCCCCAACGTCAGGTTGCCGGAAGCCCGCTCCGAGACCGAGTAATTCACATCCACCTGATCGGTAACGCCCGGAACCGGTGGCGTCTCGACATTGACCTCTTCGAAATAGCCGAGTCTTTCGAGACGGGTACGCGACCGATCCACATTGGTGGTGGAAAACCAGGCCCCTTCCATTTGCCGCATTTCCCTTCGCATGACTTCGTCATAGGTCCGGGTATTGCCGGCAAAGTTGATGCGTCGCACGTAGACGCGCCGCCCCGGGTCCACGAACAGCGTCAGTGCGACCTCCTTGGTTTCTTCGTTCAGATCGGGCACCAGGTTGACGTTTGCGAATGCGTAACCGTCATCGCCAAGGCGGTCGCTGATCCGTTGCGCGGTCTCGGTGGCCTGGGCCCGGGAAAAGACCTGGCCGGGCTGGATGGAAATCAGCGGAGCCAGATCCTGCTCGTCCACCGGTAGATCACCGGCCAATTGAACGTCGGTAACCGTGAATTGCTCACCCTCGGTGACGTTCACCGTGACATAGATGTCTCGTCGATTGGGCGTGATGGATACCTGAGTAGAATCCACCGAGAATTTCAAATAACCCCGGTCCAGGTAAAAAGAGCGCAGTGTTTCCAGATCGGCCGTCAGTTTGGGTTTTGAATACCGGTCCCGTTTGGTCAGCCAGCTCATCCAGTCTGGCGTGGTCAGTTCCAGAACTTTGAGTAACTCCTTCTCACTGAATGCTGCGTTGCCGATGATTCGAATCTGTTTGATTCGCGCCACTTCGCCCTCGGAAATCGTGAGGTCCACCGCGACGGTATTGCGGGGCCCGTCCGTTACGTTGGATTCGATGCGCATGGCGTACTTGCCGCGAGCGAAGTACTGGCGCTGAAGTTCTGCCTCCATTCGATCCAACAGCGAGCGGTCGAAAACCTGTCCTTCCGCCAGCCCGACCTGGGTCAGTGCCGTTGCCAGGTCGTCGTCCGAGATATCCTTGTTGCCCGTGATCTCGATACTGGAGATGGACGGACGTTCCACCACGGTAATGATCAGTACGTCGCCTTCACGCCGCAGTCGCACGTCAGTGAAAAAACCCGTTCGGAACAGAGCCCGCAACAGATCCGGGTAGCGGTCGGGCTCGACGCGCTCTCCCACCTCAACCGGAAGGTAGTTGAACACCGTTCCAGCCGAGATGCGCTGAAGGCCTTCGACCCGAATGTCCGAGATAACGAATTGTGCCTTGACCCCAAGCGGCAGGATCAGGCAACACAATACGACGATGGCGGACAGTCTCTTCATGGATATCTTGTGTCGGATTGCGCGAAGCGTCATCAACTGCTTAGCAAGCGGGTGATGTCGTTGAAAAAAGCCACGCCCATGAGCATCAAAAGCACAGCCAGACCAACCCGTTGCCCCGCGGCCTGTACTGCCTCCGACAGCGGACTGCCTTTTACCGCCTCGATAAGGTAATACAGAAGATGGCCGCCATCTAGAACGGGTACCGGTAGCAGGTTCAGGACTCCGAGACTGATGCTGATCAAGGCGAGAAATGACAGAGACGCGGCCACCCCGACGGATACGCTCTGCCCTGCGAATTGGGCAATGGTGATGGGTCCACTCAGGTGTTCCAGGGATGCCTTCCCGATCACCATTCTGCCCAACATTTTCAGTGTGAACAGCGACATCTCCCAGGTCCGATCGATTGCCTGCAGCACGGCGCCCAGTGGGCCGTAGCGCACCAGCACCCGGGTTTGGGCCTGAAATTCATCGGGAACGCGGACATAGGCACCGATTCGACCTATGCTGCCGGCGTCCGCCTCCACGCTCTCCGGGAGCAGCGTGAGATCGATGCTCGTACCGCCTCTGCTGATCTCCACTTCGATTGCCTGACCCGGGCGCGCCCTTACGTAAGCGGCCCACTCGGACCAATCCGTCATGTCTCGGCCGTCGGCGCTCAGGATCCGATCACCCGGCATTAACCCCGCTGCCTCGCCCGCGCCGCCTTCGATCAACTGATCGATCACCGGCTCTAGCGGTGGGTTCCAAGGGGTCAGCCCAAGTGCTTCCAGGATTCGACCCTGCTCCAGGGCGTCACCAAGCTGGCTCAAATCCAGCTCCCCTTGACGGCGGGTGCCATCTTCGTCCTGGACCCCGATCAGCGCCCGCCCCTCGCCCAGGCTTTGGTCCAGCAGCGCAATGGCGGCTTCGTTCCAGGTGCGAACCGGATGTTGATCCACCGACACCAGCATATCCCCGGATCGGATGCCGCCCACGGCTGCCGGTGAGCCTTCGGGCACGTCCCCGACTATCGGCTTCAGACCACTCACACCCCACATGAACATAATGGTGTAAGCAACTATCGCAAAGAGAAAATTGGCGACTGGACCGGCGACGACTACCGCAATCCGCGTCGATACCGGTTTGCGATTGAAGGCGCGATCCAGGTCGCCGGGTGCGACGTCGCCTTCCCGTTCGTCCAGCATACGCACATAGCCACCCAGTGGAATCGCTGCCAGGGCAAATTCCGTATCGTCCCGACCCATGCGTTTGGACCATATGGGTTTACCGAAGCCTACCGAAAATCGAAGGACTTTTACCCCGAGCTTACGGGCAACCCAGAAATGGCCAAACTCGTGGACAGTAATCAACAGCCCAAGGGTTACGATCAGACCGAGCACGGAAGTCATTGCCGAACTCATACCATTCTGCTCCTGATCTGGTCGACTCGCTCGCCGGCAAGCTCACGTGCGGCGGCGTCACTGGTTAGAATCTGTTCCAGGGAGGCGGCGTCGCGCCGTGGGGTGGAGGAGAGACTGTGCGCCACCACTCGAGGGATGTCAGTGAACCCGATGTCACCGGCAAGGAAGGCTGCGACCGCAACCTCGTTTGCCGCATTCAGGACGATGGCAGCCGTACCGCCATCCCGTGCCGCCGTCTCTGCCAGAACCAGACAAGGAAAGCGGCGGCGATCCGGCTTCTGGAAGGTCAACTGGCCGAGCCGCACCAGATCGAGCGCCTCCACACCGGCGTCGATCCGCTCGGGCCAGGCAAGCGCATGGGCGATGGGTGTTCGCATATCCGGATTCCCGAGTTGTGCCAGGACCGATCCGTCGTCGTAGGCCACCATCGAGTGAATCACGCTCTGAGGATGGATCACGATCTCCACCTGTTCCGGTGTGGCGTCGAACAGCCAGCAGGCCTCGATCAACTCCAGGCCCTTGTTCATCATCGTCGCTGAGTCCACCGAAATCTTTCTGCCCATGTCCCAGTTTGGATGTGTACAGGCCTGATCCGGTGTGACGTCGGTAAGATCATCCAGTGGCGTTTCGCGGAACGGCCCGCCGGATGCGGTCAATACGATGCGTCGAACGCCGCTCTGGGTCAGGCCCTGACCCTGGTCCGGCGGCATGCATTGAAAAATGGCGTTGTGTTCGCTGTCGATAGGCAGCAGTTTGGCTTTACTCTGGCGCACTTCGTCCATCAGCAGGGCGCCGGACATCACCAGCGCCTCCTTGTTTGCCAGAAGAATGCGCTTTCCGGCCCGAGCCGCTGCCAGCGTCGACAACAATCCGGCGGCACCGACGATGGCGGCCATCACGATCTGCGTTTCGGGCGCGGATGCTAGAATTTCCAGAGACTCGGCACCGGTAAGCACTTGCGTGTCGAGGTCCTCTTGATCCGCCAACCGTTTCGATAGACGCAGTGCGGCATTCGGGTCGACCATCACCACTTGACGGGGCCGAAACTCCAGGCATTGTCGAAACATGGTGTCGACCTGGCGGTGCGCACTCAGACCGAACACACGATAGCGTTCTGGATGCCGGCGCAAGACATCCAGCGTGCTGATTCCGACGGAACCGGTGGAACCCAGTACCGAAATCCCGACCGGTTCGCCGATGGGCGCTAATTGAGCAGCCACAGCATCCCCCCTGCGAAAACCGGCGCCGCTGCCGTCAGACTGTCTATGCGATCCAGCACGCCACCATGACCGGGCAGGATGGCCCCGCTGTCCTTAACCCCTTGTTGGCGCTTGGCCATGCTTTCGAACAAATCACCCAACACCGATGCCACGAAACACAGCAAACACAGACCCACAAACAGCAACCACTGGCCGGCACTGAAACCGAACCAGACGCCAGCGATCACCGCCACCGCCGCAACCATCGCCAGCCCCCCGAGCGCGCCTTCCACGGTTTTGCCAGGGCTCACCCGTGGTGCCAGCTTGCGTCGCCCCCAGCGACGACCGGCAAAGTAGGCGCCAGTATCCGCCGCCCAAACCAGTATCAGGGTCATCATCACCAGAGCCGGTCCAATCACCGGTTGCCGGTGCATCCAAACCAGAGCGATCCAGGTTGAGATCAGGATCCCGATGCCCAACACCCGCATCTGAACCATCCCGAGCCCGAGGCCGTCGATGCGGCCAAAAGCCACCACCCGGTAGGTCAGATAAAGCCACAGCAGGCACGCTGCGGACAGAATTGTCGGCACCCACCATGCCCAGTGCATTGCCGCCGCGGCCAGCGCGCCGATCGCGACGATCAGGGCAGCATAGGCCAGCCGGCTTGGCACGTCGCGCAGGCCCCCCAGCATTGCCCACTCCCAGGCGGCGACCATCAGCACCACGGCGGCGGCCAGACCGAATGCAATCGTAGAGAGCCGGAAAATGGCAAACACCACCACCAAGGCCCCGATTGCCCCGGTGATGACGCGCTGCCTAAGCATCCACGCGTCCGAGCACCTGTTCGCCGGTTCGGCCAAAACGGCGTTGTCGCCGCTCGAAGTCGGCCAGCGCCCGATCCAACTCCATCTCGTCGAAATCCGGCCACAGGCAATCGGCAAAATACAGCTCCGTGTAGGCCAGTTGCCAGATCAGGAAGTTGCTGATCCGTCTTTCACCGCCGGTGCGAATAAACAGGTCAGGTGCGGGCAGGTCCGCAAGGCAAGTGAGTCTGTGAAGTGAATCCTCGGTGACATCCTCGGGCAGCATTTGTCCAGCCAACACCTGGTCGGAAATGCGTCGCGCGGCCTGCACAATATCCCAGCGGCCGCCGTAATTGGCTGCCACCACCAGATTCAATCCGGAGCAGTCGCGAGTGTCTCCCTCGGCCTGGTTCATCGCGGCCCGCAGCCGGTCGGAAAAAACCTGTCGCTCGCCGATGAAGCGCAACCGGACATTGTTATCCACCAGCCGCCGCACCTCACTCCTGAGGGTGGTCAGGAACAGGCTCATGAGCACGCTGACTTCGCTTTTTGGGCGCCGCCAGTTCTCACTGCTGAATGCAAACAAGGTCAGTGTGCCGACGCCCCGCTCGGCGCTGGTCTCAACAATGGCTCGAACCGCTTTGACACCCTCGCGGTGTCCTGCGGTTCGCGGCAGGCCTCGCTGCGTTGCCCAGCGTCCATTACCGTCCATGACCACGGCGATATGCCGTGGCCGCTGGATTACATGATTGTCCGAGGAGTCGTGCTGCATTGTGTACCGTTCCGTCCGGGTGTCTGTACTGGGCGCACGCGACGTTCGTCGCCCCTGCGCCGTAGCCGCACCTCAGATGGCCATCAGCTCCTCCTCCTTGGTCACCAGAAGACTGTCCACTTCGGCGATGGCGTGATCCGTAAGTTTTTGTATATCGTCCTCACAGCGTCGCGCCTGATCCTCGGTGAGTTCCTTTTCCTTGAGCAGTTCCTTGGTGTCGTGATTCGCGTCGCGGCGGATGTTGCGCACGGCGACTTTTGCCTGTTCGCCCTCGTGTTTGACCACCCGGACCAGTTCACGGCGACGTTCTTCCGTCAATGGTGGCAATGGCAGTCGGATGACTGTGCCGGCGGTCGATGGGGTGAGCCCGAGATCGGACGCCATGATGGCTTTCTCAACCGCAGCCACCATACCTTTCTCCCAGGGCGCGATGGCCAAGGTGCGTGGGTCGGATACGGTGATGTTTGCAACCTGGCTGATCGGGACGGTGGACCCGTAATAGTCCAACATGATGTGGTCGAGCAGGTTCGGATGTGCCCGCCCGGTTCTGATCTTGGTCAGTTCCAGACGCAGACTTTCGACGGATTTCTTCATCCTGGTCGCCGCATCTTTCTTGATGTCTTCGATCATCTTCAGTTTACCCCTTGAGCACGGTCGTCCCGACGTTTTCGCCCTTGACGACGCGCGTTATCTCGCCCTCTCGGGTTACATCGAAAACTTTGAGCGGCAGATCGTTGTCGCGGCACATGACGATGGCAGTCGCGTCCATGACCTTAAGATGCTGATTCAGTACTTCGTCATACGTTATTGTTTCATAACGCTTAGCAGTCGAGTTCTGCATTGGATCGGAGGTGTAGATGCCGTCTACTTTAGTGGCTTTCAGCATGACCTCTGCGCCGACCTCTATTGCCCTGAGGCTGGCGGCGGAATCGGTGGTGAAGAAAGGATTTCCCGTGCCCGCCGCGAAAATGACCACACGCCCCTTCTCGAGATGGCGTACGGCGCGACGCCTTATGTAATCTTCGCACACTTCGTTGACGCGAATGGCCGACATGACCCGCGCAAAGATACCCAAGCGCTCCAGCGCGTCCTGCATAGCCAAGGAGTTCATGACCGTGGCCAGCATCCCCATATGATCGCCGGTTACCCGATCGATTCCTGCTTCTGCCAGGCCGGCGCCACGAAAGATATTGCCGCCGCCGATCACCAGGCCGACCTGCACCCCCATACGATTGATGCTGCCGATTTCGTTTGCCAGTCGACTGATGGTCGCAGGATCAATGCCGAACGACTCTGCTCCCATCAACACTTCCCCGCTGAGTTTGAGCAGTATGCGTTTGTAGGCCGGGGTGTGTGCTTGCATGAAAATCCGAATTGTTCTGGCGTTCTGTACCTTCCGGCATTGTAAAGCTCGGCGGTGGTTACGTCAGTAGTCACCACCGCCGCGTCTACGCCGCCGACTCAATTCTCCAACCGGCATCATGGGATCCGGACAGGCAGCCTCCCCGGCGCCCCTCTGGTCAGTCAGCGCGGATCATGTTTCAGACCACACGGACCCGTCTGTTCGACGCACCCATGTGTTGCGTTCGGGAACGCCTGATATCGCTCGTGGATCAGCCTCCGCGCACCTGGGCCATGACTTCCTCGGCGAAATTCTCCGATTTCTTCTCGATGCCCTCGCCCAGCTCCAGACGCACAAATCGTCGAACCTCTGCGTCCTCTGCCTTGAGCAGCTGCTCTACACTTTGCTCGGGGTCCTTCACAAAGGGTTGGCCCAGCAGAGTGATCTCAGCCAGGAATTTGCGGAGACGGCCCTCAACCATTTTATCGATAATGTTATCCGGCTTGCCTGAATCTTGTGCCTGAGCGACCAGAATCTCCTTTTCTTTTTCCAACAGGTCCTGTGGCACCTCATCGGATGTACCGTAGGCCGGGTTACTGGCGGCGACGTGCATGGCAATATCCTTGGCCAGACTGTCATCTCCGCCCCCCATGTCGACCAGGACACCGATACGGCCGCCGTGCAGATAGGCGCTCAGAACACCGTTCTCGGTGCTATACCGTTCAAATCGGCGCACCGCGATGTTCTCACCGATTTTCGCCACCAGTTCACGCCGGCGCTCATCTACTGTCTGCCCGCCCGGCAGAGTGCTGTTCAGGGCGGCGTCGATGTCTGAGGGATCCTGTTCCAGGACCAGATCGGCCACAGCCAGTGTGAACGCCTGGAAGTCCTCGTTCTTGGCGACGAAATCGGTCTCACAATTGATCTCGACCAGGACGGCGCGTTTCCCGTCTTCCGAGGTTCGGGCGACGATCAAACCCTCCGCCGCCGTGCGCCCGGCCTTTTTGTCGGCCTTGGCCAGTCCGGATTTGCGCATGTGCTCTATGGCCAGTTCCAAATCGCCATCGGTTTCCACCAATGCCTTTTTGCACTCCATCATGCCGGCGCCGGTGCGCTCGCGCAGTTCCTTTACCTGAGCCGCTGAAATTGCTCCCATTGTTCACCTCTTTACGATCGGCCGATACTTCACCCGCATGCGAGCGGGGTATTGGCCGATGCCGTCAATTCGTTGGGTCCCGAGCGTGCACTTCGGACCCGCTTGCAAAAAAGGCCCGAGGAACATGATCCCCAGGCCCCGTTCAGTCAAACCGCAAAGGCCCTACTCGGAGGTCTCGGCAGTGGCTTTGTCGTTGACTTCGACGAACTCGTCCTGGTTCCCTTCCGCCTGGGTGGCTGGGACCGACACTTTGCCCTCAAGAATGGCGGCAGCGGCGTTCGCGCAGTACAGCTTGATGGCCCGTATCGCGTCGTCGTTGCCGGGGATCACATAGTCCACCCCTTCCGGAGAATTGTTCGTATCTACAACGCCAATCACCGGGATACCGAGGCGGCGGGCTTCGGTGACGGCAATCTTCTCATGTCCGACGTCGACTACGAACAGAGCGTCCGGCGGCGCGCTCATTGATTTGATGCCGCCCAGGCTGCGCTGCAGTTTCTCCAGCTCACGCTGCAGACTCAGCGCTTCCTTCTTGGTGAAGCGCTCCTCGACCGCGCCTTCGCCAAACTGCTCCTCCAGCTCCAGGAGGCGTTTGATGGACTGCCGTACGGTGCGAAAGTTGGTCAACATGCCGCCCAGCCAGCGGTGATTCACGTAAGGCATATTGGCCTGCTCGGCCGCCTCTTGAATCGCCTGGCGCGCAGAGCGTTTGGTTCCGACGAACATGATTTTGCCGTTGTTGGCGGCCAAGGTACCCAGAAAATTCATTGCGTCCTTGAACAGGGGCAGAGATTTCTCGAGGTTGATAATGTGAATCTTGCTGCGATCGCCGAAAATGTACGGCGCCATGCGCGGATTCCAGTAGCGTGTCTGGTGTCCAAAGTGCACACCGCACTCAAGCATTTCCCGCATCGTCACCTGTGACATGCGAAACTCCTATGTGAAACGGGGTTAAACCTCCACGGACCCCACTCCGCGACTTCCTGGGAAGCACCCCGCGGAACGTGTCGGACCGTGTGTGTATTTGCCTCTAGGGCGGGCGCTTTATAGCATAGTCGGCTTCGTTCAACAAACGAGGACCTCGGGTGGGCGCAGCGGCGCATCAAGCGCGCAAGCACGATGCCCGGTTGTTATGGGTGGCCGGGCGTTCCTGCGCTTGGTCAGACGCGCATGCACGCGGGCCCACCAGCTCGAAGTCCAGTGGCGCTACACTCTATTGGAAGGCCCTTAAAACCTATGACAGTCTCGATCAAGACGCCGGAAGAGATCGACAGGATGCGCACCGCAGGCAGTTTGGCCGCGGAAGTGCTGGATATGATCGGTGAACACGTCAAACCCGGTGTCAGCACCGAGGCACTGGACGACATCTGTCATGATTACATCGTCAACCGGCAGCAGGCCATCCCTGCCCCGCTGAACTACCGCGGCTTTCCCAAGTCGATCTGTACGTCCGTGAACCATGTTATCTGCCATGGCATACCCGGGCCTAAAACCCTGAAAACAGGTGACATCGTGAACATCGATGTCACCGTCATCAAGGAAGGGTTTCATGGCGACACCAGCTGTATGTATTTTGTGGGCAAGCCAACCATTCAGGGACAACGGATCGCGCAAATCGCCTACGACTCCATGCGCATCGGAATCGAGATGGTCAAACCGGGCTTGCGTCTTGGTGATATCGGCCATGCGATACAGAGATATGCCGAATCCAACCACTGCTCGGTGGTGCGGGAGTACTGCGGGCACGGGATCGGGCGCGAATTTCACGAAGACCCACAGGTGTTGCATTACGGAAAGCCTGGCACCGGCATGAGTCTGGAGCCAGGCATGACCTTTACCATTGAACCTATGATCAATCTCGGCAAGCCGGCATGCCGATTGTTGCCGGACGGTTGGACAGTGGTGACCAAAGACCACAGCCTGAGCGCCCAATGGGAACACACGATCCTGGTCACGGACGACGGATTCGAGATCCTGACCGCCAGTGATCGCCGCCCTCTTTGAGAACTTTGGCCAAGGCTCTGAATACAAATGCAAGCCCCCTCTATTGTGAAAGCGGTCGAATTCAGCGATCGCGACATCTTTGATGCTAGTGCGTTTGATGCCGACACGGCGGGCGTCGATCGCCCCTTATCCGCATTTCAGCATGCTCTGAATGCCGGCGGCGACACGCTTGCACGGTTATTCCACGAGGGTTTGACCGCGGCGGAACTGGTCCC
>Ga0316194_10001107_pt1 | contig 18408 bp, 11 predicted proteins | sample CroRivsedime1_MG_FD_204936 | JGI IMG/M metagenome (GOLD analysis project Ga0316194, IMG submission 204936) | Coastal sediment microbial communities from Maine, United States - Cross River sediment 1 | ecosystem: Environmental > Aquatic > Marine > Coastal > Sediment | place: USA: Maine...
TAATGACCCGCTTCGGCATGGAGGTGGTGCTGGCCCATCCCCCGGGGTACGAGGTCATGCCCGCGGTGGAGGAGGTCGCCTGGCGCAACGCGGCCCGGGACGGCGGCAGTTTTACCAAGACCAACTCCATGGCCGAAGCCTTTGAGGGCGCCCATATCGTTTACCCAAAAAGCTGGGCCCCCTTCGCCGCCATGGAAAAGCGCACCGATCTTTACGGCAAAGGAGACCATGACGGCATCAGCGCTTTGGAAAAGGAATTGCTTGCTCAAAACGCCGACCACAAAGATTGGGAGTGTACTGAGAAATTGATGGCAGTGACCCACGAGGCCGATGCTCTGTACATGCATTGCCTGCCCGCCGACATCACCGGCGTAAGCTGTGCGGAGGGTGAGGTGGCGGCCGGCGTCTTCGACCGCTACCGGGTACCCATGTACATGGAAGCCGGCTACAAACCATACATCATTGCGGCCATGATATTCCTTTCCAAAACCAGGAATCCCGCCGACAAACTGGATGGTCTTATTGAGGTCGGCCCTCCTCGTATGTCTTAATATGAGGAATGCAATTAAATGCGAATAATGAACTCAATAGACTCAAAAAACTTAAAAAAAGGAGGAAATCCCATGATCAAGAAAGTATCGGTAGTATTAATTTTAGTGGCAATCCTGCTGGTTTCGGCGCCTGTGCTGCAGGCCGCCTCCAAGGTGATAAAGTTGGCCCATTTGAACCCTCAAACCCCCTTCGATGTCGCCACCGCGGCGGTTGCCGCTGTATTTAAAAATGAATTGGAAGCCCGAACGGGCGGGGTGCTCAGCGTCGAAATTTATCCAAGTGGGACCCTGGGTAATGAACGGGAAACGATGGAGCAGGTTAAAGCCGGCATCACTCAAAGCTATATCGCCTCCGTCGGCGGTATTGCGCCGTTTTATCCCCTGATCGACATTACCAGTCTGCCATTTGCCTACAGCTCCTATGAAATCGGCTGTAAACTCTATGACGGCCCCTTTGGGCGGGATCTGGCGAAAGACATTCGAGACAAGACCGGCATGCGTGTCTTGGGTTTTATTCCCCAAGGATTTTTTCAATTCACCAATTCCAAACGCCCGATCAAAACACCGGCCGACATGAAAGGGTTGAAAATGCGGACGATGAACAATCCCTTGCACATGGAATTTATGAATTCCTTGGGCGCCGCAGCCACGCCCGTGGCTTGGGCCGAAATCTACACCGCCCTGCAAACGGGTGTTGTCGATGGACAACATAACCCGATCACGGTCATCAACTTAGGAAAAATCTATGAAGTACAAAAATACCTGACCCTTTCGAACCATATGGCCGGCTTGTATGTGTGGGTCATTAACGACCGGTGGTTCAATGCCCTAGAGCCGGCAGAAAAAGCGGCGGTGCAGGGCGCCGCCGATGCAGCCATGATCGCCGGCCGGGGAATTGACCGATTGGTTACGGCAACCGAAAAGGGCCTGCCGGCCCTGGCCGCCAAAATGGAAATATATACCGCGACTCCGGAAGAGTTGGCGGAATTTAGAAAAATCGCAATTCCGGCGGCAAAAAAATTCTTTGCACAAACCCTTGGCCAAGATGGGACCCAGTGGGTCGAGAAATATCTGAACGCCATAGAGGAAATCAAAAAAACGTCGATGTCAAGTCAGTAAGCGACGGCATGGACAATTCGTTATATCTTTGTCGTAAGGGACGCGGAAAAGCAAAACAGGTGGCACCTCATGCGTGTTCCTAAACCCTCTTTTTGCAGGTTGACAAAAAAATGCAAACTCGATCAATCGGCTCTTTTGCCCTCAAACTGAGTTTATTTATAGAACGTCTTGCAGCCTATCCCTGTATCGCTGCAACCGGTGCGATGACGGTTGTCGTCCTCCTCGGGGTGTTGTTCCGCTATGTCTTGCAATCGCCGCTTTCCTGGTCCGAGGAAGTCGCCCGTTATCTCATGATCTGGGCGGCTTCCCTGGCGATAAGCATCGGTATCATGCGCCGGGAGCACCTGGGAATTACATTTCTCACCAGCCGCATCCCAGCCTCGGCTCAAAAATATGTGGCGGTCCTCGTCAATTTGGCTGTGTTGTGGTTTCTATGGATCTTAACCAAATTTGGGTATGATATGGCCCTGGAAGGCCAAACCCAGCTTTCCCCCGTCCTGGCCAAATACAGGATTAACATGATGTGGTCGCTTTCGGCTATCCCTGTAGCCGGGGCTTTGGCAATAATCCAAACCGTCTTGCAGATAGTGGTGGATCTTTTTAGAAGAAAAGAAGACTTCGATATCAAAGGTATGGTGGACATCTGATGTTATTATTTATTAGTCTCATTTTCTTTGGTCTGCTTTTATTGGGAACGCCTATCGGCTTTGCGCTGGGCATCACAGCGGTTTTATCTTTGGCAAAGATGTCCGGGGTAGACCAGCTTCCGATCCTGCTCAATCCAGGGTCGGATGTCTTCATTTTTAAAATGGTCTCACAGCGCTTTTATGCCGGACTCGATATGTTCACTTTGATGGCCATGCCTTTTTTCATTTTCGCCGGCGCCATCATGAATAAAAGCGGCATCACGCATCGTCTGGTGAAATTTTCAAATACGCTGGTCGGTCATCTGCGAGGCGGATTGGCCCATGCCAACATTGTTGCCAGTATTTTTTTTTCCGGGATGACCGGGGCGGCCGTCTCCGATACAGCTGCCATCGGAACCATGCTGATTCCGGCCATGGTAGAAGACGGCTATGACAAAGATTTCAGTGCGGCGGTCACGGCAGCGTCCTCTATCATCGGTCCCACAATTCCGCCAAGCAATATGATGGTAATTTACGGGTCGTTGATGAGCGTGTCGATTGCCGGTTTGTTCGCGGCCGGTTTTGTGCCCGGCCTCTTAATTGCCATTTTCCTCATGATCCTCTCCGGATTCATCGCCAAAAAACGCAACTATCCGAAAAGTGCCCGCAGCAGTCTGAAACAGATACTTCTTGCCACCAAAGAAGCACTCCTTCCCCTGTTGATGCCGATCATTATCCTGGGGGGTATTCTGACCGGAATTTTTACGCCGACCGAAGCCGCCGCCGTCGCGGTGGCGTATGCGTTCATCATCGGATTTTTTGTACTGCGAACGTTAAAATTAGGGGATATCCCCGATCTTCTGTATCAAACCGGTAAAACGACCGGCGTGGTGTTTCTAATTATCGGATCAGCCTCGATTCTTGGATGGATACTAACCATGGAACGGGTGCCTGAAGCGGTTGCCGCAGGCTTTTTGAGGGTCAGCGACAATCCGCATATCATTTTACTTCTCATTCTAATCCTCATGCTGATTGTCGGTATGTTTATGGATATTGCTGCGGCTTTGATTATACTGGGCCCAATCCTCCATCCGATCGCAGTCAACAATTTAGGGATCGACCCAATCCATTTTGGAATTATCATGGTGCTTTCCCTTAATCTGGCGTTGATGACGCCCCCGGTCGGGGCGTGTCTGTTCGTGGCCTGCAACATCAGCAATCTCTCGCTTGAAGCGTTGACCAAAGCGATCTGGCCTTTTATTGTCGTTGAGGTAATCGCCCTGTTCATCATTGCTTACTGGAGTGACCTGGTTTTATTTTTCCCCCGACTGGTGGGGGTTGGGTGACGGCTTTAAATTGATGATTGAAGATTGAAGGTGGCGCCATGATTACGCTTACGTTAAACGGTCAGGAGACAGACTTTGCCGGCGATGAGAAGACATCTCTTTTAACATTCCTTCGCGAAGAGAAAGGCATTACGTCCGCCAAAGACGGTTGCTCAGGCCAGGCGGCCTGCGGTGCCTGTCTGGTGGAGGTCGGCGGTAAGGCTGCTCTGGCCTGCGCCACGCCCATGCAAAAGGTCGCGGGCCAGGAAGTGGTCACCCTGGAAGGACTGCCGCAAGGCCTGCTGCGCACTCTAGGACGCGCCTTTGTTTCCAAAGGCGCTGTGCAGTGTGGCTTTTGTACCCCGGGCTTTCTGACCCGCACCAAGATTTTGCTGGAAAATAATCCCGACCCGACCCGCCAAGAGGTTGTCAAAGCCATGCGTTCTCACCTTTGCCGCTGCACGGGTTATGTCAAGATCGTGGACGCCGTGCTTGAAGCAGCCGCCGCCCTGGGTGAAGGGCGGGAGGTTCCTTTTGAAAATGGCGCTGGAATCGGTGTCTCCAGTCCCAAATACAGAGCCTTTGACCGTGCCATCGGCCGCAAGCCCTTTATCGACGACCTGCGCTTTGATGGCATGGTCCACGGCGCCCTGCGTTTCAGCGACCACCCGCGCGCCAGGGTCCTTTCCATCGATGTCAGCAACGCCGGCAAGGCCCCCGGTGTTATCAGGGTATTTACAGCCAAAGACATCCCGGGTGAGCGCAGCGTGGGCGCGATCGTTCAGGACTGGCCGGTCATGATCAAGGTTGGCGAAACCACCCGTTACATCGGCGAAGTGCTCGCCGGCGTGGCGGCCGAAACCGAAGACCAAGCCCGCAATGCTGCCAAACTGATACACGTCGAATACGAAGTCCTCGAACCCCTGACGGACATGACCAAAGCCGAGACCAGTCCTGTTAAAATCCATAGGGACGGCAACTTGTTGTTCGCTCAAAACATCTGCCGGGGCGAGCCTGTGGAAAAAGTGCTGACCGGATCCGCCTATGTGGCCAGGGGTGTTTTTGAGACTCAGATGGTGGACCACGGTTTCCTCGAAACTGAGTCCTCCGTGGCAGTCCCCGTTAAAGACGGGGTGCAGGTTTACACCCAAAGTCAGGGTATCTATGCCGACCACCATGAGATTGCTGCGCTTCTTGGATATCCCCGCGAAAAGGTGGTGGTGACCCTGGTGGACTGCGGTGGCGCCTTCGGCGGGAAAGAGGATTTGACCGTACAGGGCCATGCTGCGCTGTACTGCCATCATCTGAACAGGCCCGTAAAAGTCCGTCTGTCCCGGCCCGAATCCATCCGCATGCATCCCAAACGCCACCCCATGCGCTTGGACTACGCCCTGGGCTGTGATGAGAACGGCAAGTTCACCGCTCTTAAAGCCGTCATTCTGGGGGACACCGGCGCCTATGCCTCCGTGGGCCCCCCGGTACTGGGCCGCGCCGCCACCCACGCTGCCGGCGCATACTATGTGCCCAACGTGGATATCGAGGCCAAGGCCGTCTACACCAATAACATCCCCTGTGGCGCTATGCGCGGCTTTGGCGTCAACCAGGTCACCTTCGCCATGGAAACTCTGGTCGAACAACTGTGTCAGATGGGCGGTTTCGATGCCTGGCAGCTCCGCTATGACAATGCTTTGGACACCGGTCTGATGATCACCACCGGTCAGGTGCTTGGAGAGGGCGTGGGTCTGAAGAAAACGCTGCTGGCCGTCAAGGATGCCTATGAAAAGGCCGAGTTTAAAGGCCTTTCTCTGGCGATAAAAAACTGCGGTATGGGCAACGGCATGGTGGAAGTCAGCGAGGTCAAGATCGAGGTCCTGCCGGACGGAAAGCTGCTCTTGCATCATGGCTGGACTGAGATGGGCCAGGGCATCCACACCGTCGCCCGGCAAATCCTGTGCAATGCCGTGGGTTTGGACGATTGCGAGTTGATCGACATCAAAGTGACCACCGCTTCAGCGGCTGTCGGCGGTGTAACCACCGCCAGTCGCGGCACCATGCTCCTTGGCCGTTCCATCATCGATGCAGCCCTGAAGCTCAAAAAGGATCTTGAAAGTAATTCTCTTGAAGAGTTGGCAGGGCGTATTTATGAGGGTAGCTTTGTCTGCGACTACACCCATGCCGAGGGCCGGCCCGGCGAGATTGTTTCTCACATCGCTTACGGTTTCGCGACTCACCTGGCGATACTGGACGAAAAGGGCGGCCTGGATACCATCTATGCGGCCCACGACTCAGGTCGGGTCATTAACCCGCTGCTTTTTGAGGGGCAAATCGAGGGGGGTGTGGTCATGGGCCTCGGTTATGCCCTGAGCGAAAAAGTGCCCCTGGCGGAAGGCCGCCTGACCTCTGAAAAATATATTTCTCTCGGCATCCCTAAGATAGCAAAAGTGCCGCACATCGTGCCCATCGCCGTGGAAGAAGATGATCCCGAGGGCGCCTTCGGCGCCAAAGGCGTCGGTGAGATTGTATGTATCCCGACGGCCCCGGCCATTGCCAACGCTTTTTACAGGTACGACGGCGTCAGGAGATATGCGCTGCCCTTGAAGGCTCCCGCCAAGTCCGGGTGATGATACTGAAAACCGAAACTTATGACTTGCTTGATATTTGCGTCAGGCGGATTCTGGTCGAGCCGGAATTGAAAATTGAAGATTGAATGAATCGCTATGCTCTGTCCTTTTTATATCGACAGCATTCCATAAATATTCAATATTCCATCGACAATATTCAATCATTTGAATATGCAGAAAATATCCTAATATAATCCATTTGTAGTAAAATGCACTAAAATAACAGCCAAAGACCTATGGAGCTATTAAATGACGCTATATTTAAAGAACGCGAACTACCTCGACGCGCAAACGCTGGAGCTCCGTAAAACCCACCTGGCGGTCGAGCCGGGCCCCACGGGCGGCGTGGCCTTCCGTGATGCCATCCCCTCCGACAGTGAACTGTCGAACCAAGACAGGGTGGTGGACTGCCGGGACCGCCTCGTGACCAGATCTTTTGCCTGCGGCCATCATCACATCTATTCCACCCTTGCCCGGGGCATGCCGGCTCCGCCGCGAACTCCTGTCAATTTTCTTGAGGTCTTAGAATACATCTGGTGGCGGGTGGACAAGCGCCTCGACCGTGACATGATCGCGGCCGGCGCCCTGGCCGCGGCCCTGCACATGGCCAAACACGGCGTAACCTTCTGCGTTGATCATCATTCCTCCCCGTACGCCATTGAGGGGTCCCTGGAGACTATCGCCCGGGCTTTTGAACAGATAGGGCTCGGCCACCTGCTGTGCTATGAAATTTCCTGCCGCGACGGCCAGGGTCCCATGGAAGCCGGCCTTGCCGAAACCGACGCATACCTCTCTTCAGGCCGCAAGGGCCACGTGGGGCTGCATGCCTCGTTCACCGTCGACGACAACCTGCTTGAAAAATCCGTTGAGCTCGCCCGCAAACACGGCACCGGGCTGCATGTGCACGTGGCCGAAGACCTGGCCGACCAGGAGCACTGCCTGAAGACTTACGGCAAGCGCGTGATAGAGCGTCTGCACGCGTTCGGTGCCCTGGAAAGTCCCCACACCATCCTGGGCCACTGTGTGTTCCTGGACGACATTGAAAAAAAACTTTTGCGTGAGTCCCCGGTGTGGGTCGTTCAGAACGTGGAAAGCAACCAGAACAACAACGTGGGGGCCACCGGCTATACCGGGCTGACCGGCAACGTCATGCTCGGCACCGACGGCATGCACAGCGACATGCTGCGTAGTGCCAAAGCCGCCTATCTCGTGGGACAAAACACCGAGGGCGTTTCTCCAGATCAGATGTATGAACGCTTTCGCAATGTGCATCGATTCATCAAGACCATGGGTGCCGAAGGTGACGACGACAACAACCTCGTCATTCTGGACTATGACACCCCCACGGAAATAACCTCCGGAAACTTCACCGGTCACTTCATCTACGGCCTCGAATCCAGCCATGTCCTGAGCGTCATCGCCCAAGGCAAAATGATCGTCGAGGAGCGCAGGATCACCAGCGTCGATGAGGCTGAAATTCTAGCCGACGCCCGCGAACAGGGCCTTCGTCTCTGGCAGAAGCTGGCAGAAACTTAAGGTATAAAAACTTTGGGGTGGATTTAATGGAAAAAGATAAATTCTTTTGTACCGACATAGACGTACTACTCAAATGGATACTTTCCGATCTTGAAGAGAGAAATGAAATTTTCGGCATTCCCCGGGAACTTTTTTTCGAACCCATGGAGTCCGATCCGTTTCGCATGCCCCGCTACGGACAAATGCTGGAAACCCCCCTGGGCGTGGCTGCCGGGCCGCACACCCAGCTGGCCCAGAATATCATCGCGGCCTGGCTGTGCGGCGCGCGTTACATCGAGCTTAAGACCATCCAAGTGCTGGACGAGCTGGAAGTGACCAAGCCCTGCATCGACATGACCGACGAGGGATACAACTGTGAATGGTCCCAGGAGCTAAAGCTCGACCAGTCCTTCAACGAGTATCTTAACGCCTTCATTCTGATCTATATCCTGCGGGACAAGCTGGGATGGGGCGTATCTGAGGAGCCGGGCTTTATGTTCAATATGAGCGCCGGCTATAACCTTGAGGGCATCAAAAGCCCCAACGTGCAACATTTTTTCGACCGCATGAGCGACTGCTCTGCCGAGCTGGCTCAAAAGATCGAGCGCGTTGCCGCGATTTATCCGCGTGTGAAAGAACTGAGCATCCCCGGCACCATGTCCAACAACATCACGGTCTCCACCATGCACGGCTGTCCACCGGAGGAAGTCGAGAAAATCGGTCGTTACTTTGTCGAGGAGCGCGGTTTTCATACCACCATCAAACTTAACCCGACCCTGCTCGGCGCCGAACGCCTGCGCAATATCCTCAACCACCGACTCGGTTTCAAAACCGAGGTCCCGGACGAGGCTTTCGGGCACGATCTCAAGTACGACGACGGTGTTGCTTTGATCGCTGCGATGCTGGATGCCGCCCGCGACAAAGGGGTCGCCTTCAGCCTGAAGCTGACCAATACCCTGGAAACCTCCAACATTGAGCAGAACCTGCCCAAAAACGAGGGCATGATCTACATGAGCGGCCGCGCACTGCATCCCATCAGCATCAACCTGGCTGCCAGACTCCAGGAGGCGTTCAAGGGCGTGCTGGACATTTCCTTTTCTGCGGGGGTCGATTGCTTCAACATCGTCGACACCTTGAGCTGCGGCCTCAGACCCGTGACCGTCTGTTCCGATGTACTGAAGCCCGGCGGCTACGGCCGCCTGTCTCAGTACCTGGAGCACATTGCCGGCGCCATGAAGAACGCCGGCGCCGATTCTCTGCAAAACCTGATGCTGGCCCACGCAGGCGTCGAGAGCGAACCCGCTGCGAGGCTTGCCAACCTGAAGACCTATGCCGCAAATGTTGTCGAAAACGGTCGTTATGCCAAGGAGAAGTTCCCCTTTGAAAACATCAAAACCGGGCGCAGTCTGCCGCGCTTCGACTGCGCCGGCGCACCCTGTGTGACCGCCTGCAGCACGCGGCAGGATATTCCGCGCTATCTTGAATTTACCGCCAGGGGCGACTTCGAAAACGCCTACAAGATCATCCTGGCCACCAACCCCTTCCCCAACGTCCAGGGCATGGTCTGCGATCATCTGTGTCAGTACAAGTGCACCCGCCTGAACTATGATTCTCCGCTCATGATCCGGGAGATCAAGCGGTTTATTGCCCAAAACCAGGACAGAAGCCTTACCCTGACCCCGGCGCCGGCCAACGGCAGGAAGGTTGCTGTCATCGGTGCCGGTCCCACCGGTCTGTCCTGCGCCTACTTTCTGGCCCTGGAAGGCTTCGCGGTGAATATTTACGAAACCAAGGAATTTGCCGGCGGTATGGCCGCCGACGGTATCCCGGTCTTTCGTCTCGACGACGGCAGCCTGTCCCGGGACATCGACGCCATCATCGCCCTGGGCGCCAAGCTGCACACCGGCGTGCGCATCGACAAACAGGCGTTCGAAGACCTGCGCGAATCTCACGATTATGTTTACATCGCCATCGGCGCCCAGGAAAGTATCGAACTGGGCGTTCCCGGCGAAGATGCCGCCGGTGTCATCGACCAGTTGAGCTTTCTGAGCGCGGTGCGCCAAGGCCAAAAGCCGGATCTGGGTAAGAAGGTGGCGGTGGTCGGTGGCGGTAATTCGGCCATGGATGTCGCCCGCACCGCCAAGCGTTTGCTGGGAGAAGATGGGGAAGTCAGTATCGTCTACCGCCGCACGCGCGAAGAAATGCCTTCCGATCCCGAGGAAGTGCAGGCGGCCATAGATGAAGGCATTCAGCTGAATGAACTCACTCAGCCGGAATGTATGTTAGTGGAAGATGGACGCGTTACGTCCAATGTTTGTTTCAAGATGGAGCTGGGTGAGAAAGATGCCAGCGGTCGTCCCAGACCGATTAAAATAGATGGTTCCGAATTTGAATTGAATGTTGACACGGTAATTACGGCCATCGGCCAGCGTGTGGTGCTGGATTTTCTGCCCGGCGGCGAACTGACCGTGGACGGGGACAGCATGGAAACTCAACTGGAGGGCCTGTTCGCCGGCGGTGACGCCATCCGCGGCGCTTCCTCCCTGGTCAACGCCATCGGCGATGGTCGCCGCGCAGCCAAGTCCATCATGAAAAAGGCCGGTCACGCGCCCGGGGTCCGGCTGGCGCCCGAGGACCGGCACCGGCCCAACCTGACCGACCTCGGCCGCCGGCAGGCCCGTCGCATCTTCGGCCCCCAAATGCCCGAACTCGATCCGCAAGAGCGACTTAATTTCGAGCTATACGTCAAGACCCTGACTGAGGCTGAGGCAATCGATGAAGCCTCCCGCTGCCTTCAGTGTGATCTGGTCTGCAATGTCTGCGTTTCCGTCTGCCCCAACAGGGCCAATCTTGCCCTGCGGGCCGAACCCGTCTTCTACCCGCTGCAGCGCGCCGAAAAAAGGAGGGACGGCACGGTGGTGGAAACCCTGGGCAAGGTTGAGATCGGCCAGTCCTACCAGATCGTCAACATTGCCGACTTTTGTAACGAATGCGGTAACTGCGACACCTTCTGCCCCACCAGCGGCGCGCCTTACAAGGATAAGTTCAAGATGCACCTGACCCACGCGAGCCTCGCAGCTTATGGTGAGGGCTTCCACCTGGTCGGGCCGGAACATATGGAAGCCATGCTCGATGGTGAAACCGCCACCCTGACCGAATCCGACAGCACCTTCGTTTACGAGGATTCGGAAGCGAAGGTTGAACTCTCGGCAGATACGCTCGAGGCCAGGAGGGTGGAACTCAAAAACGGAACCGACACCAAGGATCTCAGCCGCGCGGTGGAAACAGCCGTGCTTTACCGGCTGGTGAATTCACGACAGCCCTTTGCGGGATAGTAACCGTTCACGGGTTCAGAAGTTCAAGCTTCAGAGGTTCAGAAGTTCAAGGTTCGCCTCAAAAAATAGTTCACCACAAGACGCAAAGGACGCAGAGAAAGCACTAATAACTTAATTTTAAATTGAAGCATATTTCAACCACTGAGCTGAATGATTTGTCTTGATCGAAAAAGAAACTGAAGTTTCGTATGAGCTACGATGAGAAGAAAAACGACGACGAAGGCCTTAGTTCTATGAGCTGAGGCGACTCATCTGACTTCTGTCATCTGTTTTCTGTACTCTGAAACCTGACACCAAATTTCCATGTACGGGGCAAATATGGGGTTTGAATCCCGTTGTCAATCTATTTTTTCGAAAACTCACGTACTGCGAGGAGGTCGAAAATATGGCTGTAGGTAAATCTCCCAGGCGCAAGGATGCCGTGGCAAAGGTCACCGGGCGGGCGCGCTACACCGACGACTTGAGCATGCCGGGCATGCTGTATGCCAAATATGTTAGAAGCCCCATCGCGCATGGCCGTGTCCTGCGCATCGACACAGCTAAGGCCCGAAACCTGCACGGCGTGGAAGCCGTTTTCACTTTCGAGGACGTTTCGGATCGGCGCTTTGCCACCGCCGGGCATCCCTATTCCTTCGATCCCAACCACGCCGACATCGCCGACCGGCGTTTGCTGACCGGCCACGTCCGCTACCATGGCGACGAGGTCGCGATTGTCGTCGCCAGGGACCAGATGACCGCCAAAGAGGCTGTTGGCCTGGTACAAGTCGAATATGAGGAATATCCCGTCGTGGTGATCCCTCAGACCGCGTTGGCCGCGGACGCCCCCTCGATTCATGAGGGTGGTAACCTGATCAAGTCACATCAGTTCGAGGTTGGAGGTGAACTTAAGAAGGCTTTCGAGGAGGCCGATGCGATCGTCGAGAGCGATTACAAAACCCCCATTACCTGGCATTGTCACATGGAGAACCACAGTGCCTATGCCTACATGGATGACATGGAGCACATCGTGGTGGTGTCCTCCACCCAGATTCCGCACATCTGCCGCCGCATCGTGGGCGAAGCCCTGGATATACCGTGGGGTCGGGTGCGCGTAATCAAGCCATATATTGGCGGGGGGTTCGGCAACAAGCAGGATGTGATTCTCGAACCCATGGTTGCCTTTCTGACCATGAAATTGGGCGGCGTTCCCGTAAAACTTGAACTGCCCCGGGAGGAATGCTTCATCGGTACCCGCACCAGGCACTCCACCCGGACCCGGAACCGCGCCGCTGCAACCAGAGACGGCGTTCTCAAGGGGCTGGATATTGAATGCGTTTCCAATACCGGTGCCTACGCCTCCCACGGCCACGCCATTATGGGCGCCGCATGTTCCAAGTCCTGCAACCTGTATCCCCGCAGCGTCATCAAGGTAAAAGCTACGACGCATTACGCCAATGTTCCGACCGCCGGGGCCATGCGCGCTTATGGTTCCCCGCAGGTTATTTTCGGTATAGAGTGTATCGTCGAAGAGGCCGCCCGCGCCATCGAAATGGACCCGGTGGAATTTCGCCTGAAGAACGTGGCCCGCCAGGGCGATGTCAACCCCTTAAACAAGAAGGAAATCCTGAGCTGCGCTCTCGTCGAATGCCTTGAGAAAGGCCGTCAGCTCATCCGCTGGGATGAAAAAAAGAAGGTATATCGCAACCAAACCGGCGATGTATGCCGGGGCCTGGGGGTGGCCTGCTTCAGCTACGGTTCCGGCACATACCCCGCCTGCGTTGAAATTTCAGGCGCCCGCCTGATCCTTAACCAGGATGGTTCCGTGCATCTGCAAATCGGCGCCACCGAGATCGGCCAGGGTTCCGACACGGCTTTTTGCCAGATGGCGGCCGCGACCCTGGGCGTGACCTACGACAATATCCACGTCGTCAGCACCCAGGATACCGACGTCACCCCGTTTGACACCGGCGCTTACGCATCCCGCCAAACCTATGTCGTGGCCCCGGCCGTCAAGCAGGCCGCCGGACGACTCAGGGCCGCCATCCTGGGACATGCCGCTCTGATGACCGGGCAGGCCATAGAGGCCCTGGACCTGATCGACGGCAACATCGTCTTCGCCAACAGGCCGGACAAGGTTGTTTTACCATTGAGTGAAGTCGCTTTGGACACATATTACCACAAAGGCCGGGGGGGACAGCTGACCGCCGACGTGTCTTACAAAACCCGCACCAACCCGCCGTCCTTCGGTTGTACTTTCGTGGACCTCGAAGTGGATATTCCCATGTGCAAGGTCACCATCCGGGAAATCTTCAACGTCCACGATTCCGGTGTGATCATTCATCCGTTGATGGCCGAAGGACAGGTGCATGGCGGTCTCGCCATGGGTATCGGCATGGCCCTGTTCGAGGAGCTGCTGATCGACGAAAAATCCGGACGTGTCTATAACAACAACTTACTCGACTACAAGATGCCCACCTGCATGGACATCCCTGACCTGGGTTGTGCCTTCGTCGAGACCCGCGAGCCCACCGGCGGATACGGAAACAAGTCCTTGGGAGAACCGCCAAACATTACGCCCGCCCCGGCCATTCGCAACGCCATCTGGGATGCCACCGGCGTCAAGATCGACGAAATCCCGATGACCCCCAAGATACTTTACCGGTATTTCGCCAAGGCCGGACTGATATAGAGGAGAACGAACATGTTTGCCATTGAACGTTACAACAAAGCACAAAGCGTGGAGGATGCCGTCAAGTTGCTAATGGCTGATCCCGAGGCCAAACTCATCGCCGGCGGCACAGACGTTCTCATCCGCCTCCACGAGGGCAGTAGCGACTTTAGAAGCCTGGTGGACATCAACGGCCTGGCCGTGCTGAAAGAGATCAACGAAGAGCCCGACGGTACCGTCCGCATAGGTTCTCTGGCCACTTTCAGCGAAATTATGGATTCGGACATCGTCAACAAACGCGTGCCCGTGATCGCCGAAGCGGCCGCCACTGTCGGCGGCCCACAGCTGCGCAACACGGCCACCATGGGTGGCAACATTTGCGCCGGGGTTCCCTGCGCCGACAGCGCCGGCGCCCTGCTGGTGCTCGAAACGGACCTGGAAATTCGGGGAATTGACGGCAAGCGCGTCGTTCCCGTGATGGGCTTCCACCTGGGACCCAGCCGGGTAGCGCTAAAGCAGGGAGACGTGCTCGTGGTTTTCCGCATCAGGCCTGAGAACTACAAGGGCTTCGGAACAGCCTATTACAAGTACTCCATGCGCGAGGCCATGGACATTGCCACCATCGGTTGCACAGCCGCCGCCCGTCTGGACGGCGACAAATTTGACGAACTGCGGCTGGCCTTCAGCGTGGCCGCTCCGACGCCGGTCCGCTGTGAAACCGCCGAAAAAGCCGCCGCGGGCAAGCCGCTTTCCGAAGAAACCCTGAAAGCCCTCACAAATGCAGTGGAAAAAGACGTCAAACCCCGGAATTCCTGGCGCGCCACCAAAGAATTCCGCCTGCATGTCATCCGCACCTTAACCCAGCGGGTTGTCAGGCAGGCCATTGAAAGAGCAGGAGGAAAATTTTAATGCAAAAGAACATTACCTGTACCATTAACGGCAGGCAGTACTTTCTTTCGGTGGATGTGGGGCAGTCTCTGCTGGAAACGCTGCGAGACCTTGGGGTCACCAGCGCCAAGCAAGGGTGTGGCGTGGGCGAATGCGGCGCCTGCACGGTCCTGTTGGATAACATTGCGGTCGATTCCTGCATCACCCTGGCCGTGTGGGCGGATGGAAAGACCATCCGCACGGTTGAGGGGGAGTCCAGCAACGGTCAACTATCCAGGGTCCAGCAGGCCTACGTCGATGCAGGCGCCGTGCAATGCGGTTTCTGCACCCCGGGCCTGATCATGACATCCACCGCTTTCGTGGAGAAACATAGCAATGACAAAGTCTCCCGTGAGGAGATCCGCAAAGGCCACGCGGGCAACCTCTGCCGCTGCACGGGGTACGAAACCATCATCCGCGCCGTGGAAATATGCCTGGAAGATTCAGAGTGACAAATGAAGTTTTGTACGAGCGCCGCCTGGCCGCGAGCGTCCAGTCTGATCATGGAAGAAACTTTAAAAAGGCGAACATCGAATTATGAATATCGAATGTGGAAGGAATGTATTCTGTTTATTTTATAAAAAGACTGAGCAAAGCGAAACCACCCTTCGAAATTCTGCGGTTCGATATTCTGCTGTTCTGCGGTTGTCTTGTATTAAAATCGATAAAGCGTAGCGTCATCAATATTCGACGTTCGATGTTGGGCGTTCGATGTTCAACGTTCAATCTTTTCACGGTTTCTCATCGCCCAAAACGAAAAGGGGTTACTTATGAACGAAAAAAAAATGGAGGCCGGCATTGAAGAGGAAAAAGATGTCTTCGATCTCATCTACAAATTAGATGACAATCCCCCTGTTAAGGCGGGAATGTTCGCGGCGCTCCAACACCTTTTGGCGATCATTGTCGGAATTATTACACCAACCCTGATTATCGGCGGCGTTCTGGGTTTGGGCAGCGAGATCCCCTATTTGATAAGTATGGCCCTGATTGTTTCAGGCGTGGCCACATTCATCCAGGTAAAACGGATCGGACCGGTGGGATCCGGGATCTTGAGTATCCAGGGAACCAGTTTTGCTTTTCTTGGAGCCATATTAACGGCCGGATTTATGGTAAAAAATAAGGGCGGCGGGCCGAATGAGATTTTGTCGACTATCTTTGGTTTATGTTTCTTTGGCGCGTTTATTGAGATGATTCTCAGCCGTTTCCTGCAACATCTGAGAAAGATAATTACACCGGTCGTTACCGGAACGGTTGTGACCCTCATCGGCCTTAGTCTGGTTAAGGTGGGGATAATGGATATGGCCGGCGGCAAATGGCTTCTTGACAACAAACCGGATTTGTTCGGCAGCGTGCAAAACCTTTTTCTTGCGTTTCTTGTCCTGGTTATCGTTGTTATCCTGACGAGCAGCAAAAATCAATTTCTGAGAATGGGCTCTATCGTAATCGGATTGATCGTCGGGTACATCATTGCCGCGTTCATGGGTAAGGTCAACTTTAGTTCATTGCAGGGCTTGCCCTTAATAAATATCCCCATCCCGTTCAAATACGGTTTCAGCTTTAACCTGGCTGCCTTCATCCCGGTTGCGTTTATCTATCTCATCACAACCATCGAATCAGTGGGAGATCTTACGGCCACATCGATGGTATCCGGCCAACCTATCGCAGGGGACTTATACCTAAAGAGGATCAAGGGCGGCGTCCTGGGAGACGGTGTAAATTCCGCTATCGCCGCAATGTTCAATACGTTCCCCAATACGACTTTCAGTCAGAACAACGGCGTGATCCAGCTTACCGGCATTGCCAGCCGTTATGTGGGCATGTATCTCGCCGGTTTCCTGGTTCTACTTGGCTTGTTTCCGGTCATCGGAGGGTTCTTCCGTTCATTACCGAGTCCCGTGCTCGGGGGAGCTACCATTGTCATGTTCGGGATGGTCGGCGCGGCAGGTATAAGGATCATCGCCTCCAGTGAGATAGACAGACGCGATATGCTTATTATGGCGGTTGCCTTCGGCCTGGGATTCGGATTGGCCTATGTCCCGGAGTTTCTCAGTAAGGCACCCAAGGCCATCCAGCAGATATTCGGATCGGCGGTAACCACCGGCGGGATTACGGCACTTCTGCTGAATACATTTCTGCCGGGACGCAAAAATAACCAGAGGACATAAAACAGAGGTCAGATGACAGAAATTGGAATTCGGAAGTGGGAAGGCGGAATTCGGAATGATAAAGAATAGGACAGAGGGCATGGGGTAGAGCGTATAACGTTAAAAAGATTGATTTTTCAATAAGCTTGTTGCCTGGCTCCATGGGCTTTTTGCCCGTAACCCGAAACTCGTTGCCCGGAACTTGCAACCCGTAACCCGTAACACGTAACTCGCAACCTGAAACCCGTAACCCGTAACTCGAAACACGCAACTCGTAACCCGTAACCCGCAACATGCAACTCGTAACCCAGAAAGCTAAACTTTGAGCCTATGAACGGCTATTTTTCAGGAAAAGGGGACCATTTGATGATTCAGGAATTTTTTAAACCGCAAACAATGGCCGAAGCGGTGGAACTGAAAGAAAAATTAAAAGATGGAGCTGTATTTATGGCCGGCGGCACGGACGTGAATTGTACGGCTTCAAAATATGAAATTGAAAAGGTCATTGGTATCGAACAGTTGAAGCTTAATAGGATTTCAAAGACGGATGAAGCGCTTTCAATCGGCGCCGGTGTTACGATTCAGGAATTAATTGACTCGCCTAAAATTCCAGACCAGCTTACGATTGCCGCCGGACATTTTGTGAACCGCAATATCAGAAATATTGCCACCATCGGCGGTAATATCGCCTCCAATAATACCACTTCCAATTTAATACCGATTCTTATTGCCCTGGATGCCGAATTGAAGCTGGCCTGCTCAGAACTTTCGGTGTCCGTTTATGATTACATTACCCAGGAAATGAGCCGTCTTATCGAAAGTATTACGATTTCATCAAAAAATTTAGCGAAAAAATACGGCATCCGGAAATTTTCGCGCACGGCCAATGAAGTCTCAATTATTACGGCTGCGGCCACGTTTAGTATTCAGCATGAAAAATTATCCAATGTCAGGGTCGCCGTCGGCGGTGTGGCCAAGCACGTGGTGCATTTGGCTGAGTTGGAAAAAAAATTGGAAGGAAACAAGCTGCCTGCTCCCACGGAAATTGAAGATACAATAAAAAAAACCGTATCCCCGCTCAAGGATATCCGCGGTGGGGTCAACTTTAAAAAATACCTGGCGGGTGTCTTGGTAAGTGATTGCATTTATAATGCCCAGCCCGGGGGAAAAATGACAAATGAAAATTGAAGATTGAAGATTTTTGGAGGTCGCTCTCCGAGGCGTAGGCGCTACAACCCCTACGAGCCGGAGGCTTCGCTCCGCCATTTTAATACTAATAATTCATAGATTGAAAGAATTTTTTAATTCGACATTCGACATTCGTCATTTAAAAAAAGGGGAGTAAAATTAATCATGAAAATAAATGTTACCTTAAATGGAGTACCAAGAACCTTTTACACGGAGCCTGGTGAGAATGTGAGAAATCTTCTGGCACGTGAAGGCATCTCCTCCATGCGAAACGGTTGTGACGCTCAGGGTGTCTGTGGAGCGTGCGCAATAGTCCTTGACGATAAGGTGGTCAATTCCTGTCTGTTGGTAGCACCCCAAATTGACGGCAAAGAAATTATTACCGTCGATTCATTGGCAACCAACCGGGA
>Ga0316194_10001108_pt1 | contig 18407 bp, 15 predicted proteins | sample CroRivsedime1_MG_FD_204936 | JGI IMG/M metagenome (GOLD analysis project Ga0316194, IMG submission 204936) | Coastal sediment microbial communities from Maine, United States - Cross River sediment 1 | ecosystem: Environmental > Aquatic > Marine > Coastal > Sediment | place: USA: Maine...
AGCCGGTGCGATATGTTGCCGGCGTTGCCGTGGAAAAAGAGCAGCGTGCCGCGTGGGTTATCACTCGGGATGAACCAGCCGTGCAGGCTAATCTTGTCCGCGGTCAGCAGTTCGACATCCTCGAACGCGAGGCCGATCTGTTGTGGCGATGCGTCCAGGTTCCTGCCCGCGATATTGGGGTAGTAGATCAGGCTCGACTGTCGAAAATAAACGAGCGCGGTTATACCGGCATAGAGACAGGCCGCGAGAAGCAGAAATTTCCAGACAGTACTCATCCGCCTTTTACCGGGCGCCACAACGATGCCAGTTTACCTCGAGGCCTTCATGCCTGTGTACCTGCCGCTTGCGCTCTACCCCGAATTCCTCAGGCCTTACCCCGTGAGCGGGAAAATTCAAGCATACGCTCGATCGGCTTTAGCGCTTTTTTGCGTACCGACTCGTCGACATGGATCTCATGGCTGACATCGTGCTCATCTTCCAGAACCGCCGCGAGGTTATCCAGGCTGTTTATCGCCATCCATGGACAATGGGCGCAACTCACACAGGATGCGCTGTCGCCACCGGTCGGCACGGCAATCAGTTCTTTGCCAGGAGCCGCTTCGTGCATCTTGTGAAACAGGCCGAAATCGGTCGCCACGATCAGGGTTTTCGCCGTGGATGCCTGCGCGGCCTTGATCAGGGCCGTCGTCGAACCAACTACACTCGCCATATCGAGCACCTCGGCAGGTGACTCCGGGTGTGCAATAACCTCGGCATCCGGGTGCTCCTGCATCAGTTGCCGCAGTGCGCCTGCCTTGAACTCGTCGTGTACGACACAGAAACCCTGCCAGTTGAGAATGTCGGCACCGGTCTGTTTCTGCACGTAATTGCCGAGATGACGATCGGGAGCAAAGATAAGCTTCTCGCCCCGGGCGTGCAGGTGGGCGACGATATCGACGGCATTGGACGAGGTAACCACCCAGTCGGCGCGCGCCTTGACCTCGGCACTGGTATTGGCATAAACCAACACGGTCCGGTCCTGGTGCTGATCGCAGAAGGCACTGAAGCTCGTGATCGGGCAGCTCAGATCGAGTGAGCATTCCGCGGCCAGGTCTGGCATGAGCACACGTTTTTCCGGGTTGAGAATCTTGGCTGACTCGCCCATGAAACGTACCCCTACTACCACCAGCGTGGTTGCGGGATGACGGTTACCGTAATCAGCCATACCCAGCGAATCGCCGACGTAGCCGCCAGTGGCATCCGTCAGGATCTGCAGCTGTTCATCGACATAATAATGGGTAATGAGTACCGCATTCCGCTCTTTGAGCAGGGTCTTGATTTTCTCGAACAACGAGTCGCGTTGAGCGGGCGTCAAACTGCGCGGCGCGACCGCGTGCAACGCCTTGTCGCGTATCTCGGCGATGAGCTCGAGTGGGACTGCGGATGCTTTACTCATAAAGTCTGTTGTCAGTTAGCTATGGATCTGGATTAACGGAACGCCCAGTATACAAACAGATATTGTAGATTGGTGCACTTATTTCAATATTCTAGTGTGACTTATTAGCCTCGTCACCGTATCCAGCGCAATCCCCTCTTTCAGCATATGCATGATTCCTGCTGCTTCAAGGTAATTGTCCGCGCGAAAGAACTTGCCATGCTCGAAATCAAGTTCATCAAGATCATTCTTCATGATATTCCGATTCTTTACTGCAATGACTGGTATACCTTGTTTGATGCAGGCTAGAACGGGCAAGCCAACACAACCGTCGGGAATAATCACACAGGATACATCACCGGCATTGAACCCCTGCTCGTAGGCTACGATCCGCGGACTCTTGTGCAGGCCTTTCAATACACAATGAATATGCCGAATCGAACCGGCAACAGGGGCCAGCCTCGGTTCAAACACTCCGTGATGCGGAGAATCTCCCAGGGGGGGGGCAGGGGCATGCGCACATGGCTTATTGAAGAGTTCTACGACAGAGTGCGTCATCATCGCTTCGATGCCGCCGGTTGGGTTCACTGCAACATCACGATATTCTTTATCGGGATTAAAATATTCCCGATACCAATCCGTATCCCTTTGTTATGAACTCTCATAATCTATTCATCCAGGTTGTGAAGCCCAAAATGTGGATTTCTGGGTGCGATCCCGTTGCCTATAGAAATTCACCGAGCCGAACCGCCAGTTTAAGAACTCTCCTGGCGTTTTTCATTGACCCTCGGCAACTAAGGACACTGTTCCCCGTAGCTATACTGCCATGATCGGGGGGTCGCGCACCGGGAGTTAGGTATACTGACCCTATGACCCAATCACACTGGAGGAGGGGAAAAATGTTACCTGATCTATGGCGGCGCAATGTTTTGCAGCAGCCGGGTTTCGACCCGGAGCAAAGCCGTTATCGGCCGGCATCGGCGCCGGGGGCCTGAATGCGCATCGTCGTCGCCCTCGGGGGCAATGCATTGCTGCAGCGGGGGCAGGAGCCGACCGCCGAGAACCAGCGCGCGAACGTCAGGATCGCGGCCGCGGCGCTGGCGCCATTCGCGCGCGACCATGAACTGGTGATCACCCACGGCAACGGCCCGCAGGTTGGGCTGCTGGCGCTGCAGGACCTGGCTTACCGCGAACAGGCGAACTACCCGCTCGACGTGCTCGGCGCCGAAACCGAGGGCATGATCGGTTACCAGATCGAGCAGGAAATGGGCAACGTTCTGCCCGCCGACCAGCGTCTGGCGACGCTGCTGACCCAGACCGAGGTCGACCCGCAGGATCCGGCGTTCCAAAACCCGAGCAAGCCGATCGGCCCCGTCTACAACGCCAGCGAAGCGCAGCGCCTCAGCGCCGCGCGCGGCTGGCGCATCGCGCCGGACGGGGACAGGTTCCGCCGCGTGGTGCCGTCACCGCGCCCGCGGCGCATACTCGAACTCGGCGTCATCGACCTGCTGCTGGAAAACGGTGTGATCGTCATCTGCGCCGGTGGCGGAGGCATTCCGGTGATCCGCCGCGACGACGGCCAGCTGTTCGGCATCGAAGCGGTGATCGACAAGGATGCGGCGAGCGCGCTGCTCGCGCGCGAACTCGGCGCGCAGGCGTTGCTGATGCTGACCGATGTCGATGCCGTCTACCGCAACTGGCGGCAGAGCGACGCCGCCGCCATTCGCCGCATCGCCGTCGGCGAGATCCGCCGCCTCGAGTTCACGCCGGGGTCGATGGCGCCCAAGGTTGACGCGGCCTGTGAGTTTGCCGAACTGAGTGGCGGGTTTGCGGGTATCGGCCGGCTGCAGGATGCGCAGGCGATCCTCGCCGGCGAGGCCGGCACCGTAATCACCGCAGATCCGGCCGATGCCCTTTACTGGCCCTAGTCCGCATATCTCACCACCGTCCATCGCGAGTACGCCCCGCCACAGTGAGCTTATCGACGCCCGCAGCAGGAGGGTGGTGATATATGCGGGCTAGCTGCCCAGCCCTTTCTCTTCCAGGAAAGCATCGACCAGGCTGCCGAGCCCCGGTTCGCCGGCCTCGGCGAACTCGTAGGAGGCGCGCACCACCGGCTTGTCGATATCGATCAGCGCGCCGAGATCGCAGGGCGTCGCCGCGACCACGACCTCGGCATCGGACGCGTTGATCGTCGTGCGCAGCGCTTCGAGCTGGCGCGGATGGTAGCCGAGCGCGGGCAGCACCTTGCCGATGTGCGGGTAGCGCGCGTAGACCGCGGCGATGTCGGCGTGCGCCGATGCGCGCGGGTCGACGATCTCCCGCGGCTGCGCCCGCGTGGCGGCGACGTAGCCGGCGCCGTAGGCCATGCCGCCGTGGGTGATCGTCGGTCCGTCCTCGACCACCAGCACGCGCTTGCCGCGCACTGCGTCCGGATCTGCGAGCTCGACCGGCGACGCGCCGCGCACGATTGCCGCGCGCGGATTGATGCGGCGCGCGTTGTCGCTGACGGTCTGGATATCGGCGTCTGCCGCCGAATTCACCTTCGCGACCACGACGACATCAGCCATGCGCAGCACGGTTTCGCCGGGGTAGTGATCGGTTTCATTACCGGGCCGTAGCGGGTCGATCATGACGATGTGCAGGTCGGGGCGGACGAAGGAAAAGTCGTTGTTGCCGCCGTCCCAGAGGATGACGTCGGCTTCGCGCTCGGCCTGAGAGACGATCTCGGCGTAGTCGACGCCGGCGTAGACGATCGTGCCGGCCTCGAGGTGCGGTTCGTATTCCTCGCGTTCCTCGACGGTGCAGTCGGCGGCATCGAGGTCGGCGCGCGTCGCGAAGCGCTGCACCGCCTGCTTTTCCAGGTCGCCGTAGGGCATCGGGTGGCGAATCACCGCAACCTTGAGGCGCCTGGCTTGCAGCCGCCTGGCGAGCCAGCGCGTGGTCTGCGATTTGCCGCAACCGGTTCGCACCGCGCAGACCGCGATCACCGGCACCCGTGCCCGCAGCATGGTGCGATCGGGGCCGAGCAGCAGGAAATCGGCGCCCGCGGCGAGCGCGATCGAGGCCGTGTGCATGACCTGGGCGTGGCTGACGTCGCTGTAGGCGAACACCACCTGGTCGACCTGTTCGTCCCGGCACAACCCGGTGAGCGTTGCTTCGTCGACGATCGCAATGCCGTCGGGGTAATGGGGCCCGGCGAGCGACGGCGGGTAACGCCGCCCGGCGATGTCCGGAATCTGGCTCGCGGTAAAGGCGACCACGCGGCTCGCCGGATCGTCGCGGTATACCAGGTTGAAATTGTGAAAATCGCGCCCCGCCGCGCCCATGATGACGACGCGCGTCGCGTCCGGTTTAACTGCCATGGTCCTGCCGCCTCTTTATCTCTGCCAATCCCGGGGCCAGTATACCTAATTGGGTGAGGAAGGTTACGGGGTCAAAATTACGGGGTCAGGTCTTTGATTTTGATACCTGATTAAAAATCAAAGACCTGACCCCTGGGTACTCCTGGGTAATCGTGCAGGCTCGCGCCCTGGTGGGAATCGATGCCCGGAAAACGGGTATACTGTGCCTGCATTAAAGTTTCGAACCCGGATGGCATGAGCGACGCTGACAAAGATCTCCCGCAAAAATCGAGCAAGGCTGCGATCGACGCGTTCGTCGATAAAATCCGCTCGACACCGGCACGCAAGGGCGTCGGGCAGCGCGGGCGATTGATGTTCGCGATGGATGCCACCGCCAGCCGCGAGCCCACCTGGGATCGCGCCTGCCGAATCCAGGGCGACATGTTCGGCGAAACCGCCGCGCTCGGCGGTCTCGATGTTCAACTGTGCTACTACCGCGGCTACGGTGAATTCGAGGCGAGCCCGTGGCTGTCCTCCGCCAGGGCGCTGCTCGAACGCATGACCAGCGTGTCTTGCCGAGGCGGTCAAACGCAGATCGAAAAAGTACTGCACCAGGCCATCGGCCAGCACAAGCGCAAGCGGGTCCAGGCGCTGGTGTTCGTCGGCGACTGCATGGAGGAAGACATAGACCGGCTGTGCCACCTCGCGGGCCAGCTGGGCGTTCTCGGTCTACCCGTGTTCCTGTTCCACGAGGGCGAGGATGCGGACGCGCAGCGCGCCTTCAAGGAGATCGCGCGCCTCACCCGCGGTGCTTACTGCCCCTTCGACACCTCCAGCGCCGGGCAGCTGCGTGATCTGCTGAGCGCGGTCGCTGTGTATGCCGCCGGTGGACAACAGGCTTTGCAGGATTTCACCCGCAATCGCAACCCGGTGCTGCGCCAACTGACCCGGCAGCTGGAAAAGCGCTGAGCCATGGCGCGGTTTTTGCTGCTGATGGGCCTCGCGGCTGGATTGTTCCTCCTGTTCCGTTGGTTGTCGCGCCAGCCACCCCGGGTTTACGCACAATTGTCCTGGATTCTGCTGTCGCTGGGCTTGCTGGTGCTGGTGCTTTCCGGTCGCGCGCACTGGCTGCTGGCATTGATTGCCGTGTTGCTGCCGTTCCTGCGCGGCTGGTTGAACTCGAGAGGCGCGACAAAGCCGAATGCCGAACCGGCCGGCGGGCAAACGTCCACGGTTCACGGCAAATACCTGCGCATGACCCTCGACCACGATTCCGGTGATATCAACGGCGAAGTGCTGGCCGGGCGATTCAAGGGCAAATCGCTCAACCAGCTGGATCTCGATGCGTTGTTGCAACTGCTGGATGAATGCCGGGACGACGAGGAATCGCTTGCCCTGCTGCAAGCCTACCTCGAGCGCGCGCACGGCGACAGCTGGCGACAGGCGGCCGGGGCGGGACAGCAACCGGGCGCCAGCGCGCCGGGCGAAATGTCGCGCACCGAGGCGTTCGAGGTGCTCGGCCTGTCACCCGAAGCGAGCGAGTCGGAGATTATCGATGCGCACCGGCGACTGATGCAGAAGCTGCACCCGGACCGGGGCGGCTCCGCTTACCTCGCGGCGACGATCAACCTGGCCAAGGACACCCTGCTGTCGAAGTAAGGGATTGGGGGACAGGAAATGATGGGGACAGCAGTGATACAGTTCCCTGATTTCTGTTTTTTCCCGACGACCCGGGCGCCGGCTTGCGCTGTCAGGGCAAAAACCCGCTCCTGTCTTCGAGTTTGCGTGGCAGGTATTCATCGATGACATAGTTGAGTCCCCACTTGGCCAGGGCTTGCTGTTCGGCGCGTACGCCCATCTCGAGCTGCTGTTTGAAGGCGGCGAGCCACTGCGGGTGGGCGCTGAAAAACGGATCGTTGTTGATGGCGTCGGTGGCGCGCTTGATATCGGCTTTGGTCAGCGGATGGGTGGCATCGGCCAGGCCGTAGTCGATGATGTCCTGCGGTGTTACGCCGAGGAACTGTGCCCGCGGCACGCAAAAGAAGCGATTGATGTGCGCCGCGTTGCCGGAACCGGCCTTCAGGGTGCGGTAGATGTTGGCGAAGCCGTAGGGGTCGCAATCGACGAAACAGTACACCGGAATATCGACCTCGTCCGAGAGTCGGCGGATGAAGCGGCGCGTGGCGCGGGTCGGCACGCCGCCCATTTCCACCAGGATGCAATTGGCGTTTTTCCAGAAGCGGTGGTTGTTCAGTCGCTGAAACATGCCGCCGGTTTCGATCGCCAGGATAAATTTCGCGTCGGTGCTGAAGCGCAGGCGTTCCACCGAGCGCGGTACGCTGTAGGCGCCGCTGCCGAGCCTGGCGCAGTCGATCTCGATGGTCTCACCGGTTTCAGGGTCGGTGTCCATGACGGTCAGGGGGCCGGCCACCGAGCCGCCGTGGGATTCCGGATAGAAGCGTAACTGTTCACGCGAGAGCCCGTGCATCGAGGCCAGCGCTTCGATGTCGTCCATGATGGCATCCGACTCGGCCTGTTCGTCGAAGCGGCAGTCGCCCCAGTTCTTGCTGATGTAGTAGGCCTCGCGTTTGGTGGCGAAGTCATCGCTCTCGACCATCTGCCGTGAGGCCGCCATCAAGCGCAGGGTTTGCGCAAATGAGCGCACGGTGTTGACCGTGAGCGTGCGTGTTTTGGTCGCATCGCCAAGCTCCAGATAGCCTTTGGCGGCGTCATAGTTGACGTTCGCCAGGCCGCGCACCGGCAACTCGATATCGGGCAGTACGCCGCGTTCGATGCTGTCGCGAATGGATCCCGCCGTATCGTCGATCAGCTCGATCGTTTTACGGTCGAGCGCCTGTTGCAGGCGGGTGCTCTTGTCTGTGTCGGTGCTGGCGTCTGTCATTTGATTTTCCGGGATTTGTGCAGGGTGTCGTCAAGTTTGCTGACGGCCTGGTCGCGTTGCGCGTCGCTTAAATGAAGAATGTCCTGCAGCGCGATGCCGACATGCGGCAGGTACTTTTCGATATGCGTGCGTTTTTCATATTCGTTTTGCAAACGGGTTTCACGGCGCAGGTGTTCCGCCAGGCGGCGCGCGCATTCCTGCAAACCCAGCTTCAGCTCCTTGATGATCTCCGGGTATTGTGCGATCGCTTCCTTGGCCTCGGAGGTAAACGGCACCCACACCGATGCCAGGTGCACCAGGATCGCCATCGGCGCGATCGGCAGGGCGCCCTTGGGTTGCTTCAGGCCGTAATTGCGCCAGTTGGTCTGCAGCACGGCATGGGTGATGGCGCAGCCGCCCTGCTCGTACAGCAACGGCACGCGATTGGCAAAACGCAGCACGTGCGCCGGCTCGTCGGCATGCAGCAGCAGCGCCTCGGTGGCATCGCGCTTGTGGTGTGCGACCTTGTTGATGTGGCCGCTTTTGTCCACCGCGAGATTCGCGCCGCCCGCATGACCCCAGGCAATACCGACTTCGATCTGGAACGGGTTGCCGCGGTAGACCGCGGGTGGTCTGGTCTTGACGATATAGAAATCCGCATCGATTTCCTTTTTCATGCCATCGAGCAGGCGCTGCTCGCCAATGGGGACAACGCAGTCCGTGCGTGGCGCCGATACCGGTACTTTCTTGATCGCGCGATAGAGCGCATTCGCCTGCGCGTGGGCGATGCGTTTCGGTAGCGAACGTTCGGTCAGGCCTCGCTTTGCGGTGTCGACGATCTTGCGTGCGGTCTTCGGGCCGACGCGGGAGAATTCGTTTTGCAGAAACTGCAACAGGTGGCGGCTGTCGGTTGAATTCAGCATCTGGATCAGCCGTCCCAGTTCCACGCCGCGCGGATGCGGTTTGATCTCCACCGCCGGGGGTGGCAGCTCCTGGCTGCTGCGCCGGTAGCTGATGTCTTCGCCGTGCGGACCCTCGAAATGAAAGCTGGCGTGGGGATTGGCGATGGCGGTTTGCTTGAGATACATGTCGACGGAATGCGCGCCTTTCTGGTAGCGGCCCTCCATCTCGGCCTCGACCCGGGTACCGTGCGGCCGATCCCATTCGATCTGCTTTTTGCCATGCATCTGCGGTTTGTTACGGGTGGTGTCGACCGAGACATAGAGCTCGGATGCCATGCGCTCGCCCCTGACGCGGCTGATGACGTGCAGCGACTTGCCGGTGGTGAGCTGGGCGTACATGCCCGCCGCCGAGATCCCCATGCCCTGTTGGCCACGCGACTGGGCGAGCTTGTGGAACTTGGAGCCGTACAACAGCTTGCCGAAGATGCGCGCGATCTGGTTTTCGAGGATGCCGGGGCCGTTGTCTTCGACAATCACCCGATACACGTGCTGATCTGCCTCGATGACCTGCACACGAATGTCCGGCAGAATGCCGGCTTCTTCGCAGGCGTCGAGCGCGTTATCGACGGCTTCCTTGACGGTGGTGAGCAGTGCTTTTGCCTGCGAATCAAAACCCAGCAGATGGCGATTCTTCAGAAAGAATTCCGCGACCGAGATATCCCGCTGGCGGCCGGCCATTTCCGTTGCGGTAATGTAGGTGGGATCGGGTTTCGTCATGATCAACTCCGTGACCAATGTAGCGCCCACGCGAACCGGGTGGTTTGATCTCGGTCAAGCCCGGTAAAGGAGACAGGCCGACAATTCGGGGGACAGTATACCTAACTTGTCTTGGGCACCTTCGAGATTGAGGCGACCTTACTTTTCCGCAAGTTGTTCAATCGCAACGCTTAAAAAACCAGATCCCAGTCGATCGAGCAGGGCTGAGACGGTCCGGACCTGGTCGTCGCAGGCGATGCTGCGGCTATTAAGTATACTGTCCCCCGAATTGCGGCTCTGCGGCCGGGATGACTCGTAGAATATGTTAAGGAACCTCTGAAAACCCGTAAAGCGGCGTCATTGCGTACCCAAAGGGCGTAAAGGCGCAGCGAAGCAATCTCCATTTAACTGGCTGAGGTTGTTGAGATGGTCATGCTATAGGCCTGACCCCCATCACCCGTTCTCCTTTATCCAGAGATGGCGACGTCGGCGAATCGAATGCTTGGCATCAACGCGGATCGACCTTCATTCCAGTTCTGTTGATTGCCAATCATGGATATTTTATTGAGCATTTCATAAAAATTACCGGCGACGGTAATGCCTCTGACCGCCTGGATGCGCTCGCCATCTTTGCACAGGTAACCGGAAGCGCCGAAACTGAAATTGCCGGAAATAGCGTTGGCACCGGAATGTAAACCGGTCAAATCGGTGAGTTCCAGATATTCACCACTGTGCAGTGTCGACAGGTCTTCGGAGCCTGTGGGGATTTCAACCTGGTGTAGATTGACACCCAGGGTCGACCTTGGACCACGGCTCGCGTGCCCGGTGGTGTCGGTATCAAAATAAGAAGCGGTGGCACTATTGTGTATCAATGTTTGCAGGCAACCATCGACTACCAGTTCTGATTTTTTGGTGGCGGTACCTTCAGCATCAAATAAGTGATAACCGAATCCATCTACATTGAGGGGGTGGTCGTAAATCGTCAGTCGTGAATCGGCTATGACCGAACCTATTTTATCTCGCATTGGGTTGATGCCGTCCTTTGCTGCTTTTCCGGAAAACATCATGGCAAATACAGCAAACGCTGAGACCTGACATTCGGTATCGAAAATTACATCATAGTGTTTGCTTGGGACGGGCTTTCCATCGAGCAGGCCGATGCATTTTTCATAGGTCTTATCGATGACGGTGGATGCGTTTAAACCGGAAAATAATCGTGATACCTGGCTCGTACCCTGCATCGCATTCTTTTCGCCGTCTTCGACTAGCGCATAAGCATACGCGGCGCACATGCGGTTACGCGTTAATGCGTTTAATCCAGCGCTTGAGAAAATATGTCGTTGGCTGGTGATATCCTGAACGCCATTGTAGGGCACATTTTTTACTTTATCTTTGGTGGCCAGTTCACGTTCGATTTCGAGTGCCATTTCAATCTTTTGCTCAATCGAAATGTCTTCTTGCGGGCATAACAATGCATCATCGGTTTGCAGATGGTCGGCATTGGGCAGAATGTTTTCGTGAGACTCGACTTTGACAAAGCTGGCGTTATTGAGTGCCTGGCCCACCATTGAGCCGAGGGCATCGGCGTCCACGGCTTCGCTGTAGGCCGTGCCAATATGACCATCTTTAATTACACGTAAACCGAAGATACGGCTCGAACTCACTTTGTATTCTTCCAGTTCGCCGTCGCGTGCCTTGAGCGAGAGTGTTTCGCCTTCGTCGACGATAAGGTCACCGGTCGCACCGGCACTCATCACCTGGTCTAATACCTGCTCAGCCATTTGTGCTGTGGTTAGATTTGCTGTCGTTACTGGGGATGTGCTCATCAGGCGTTACCTCCCACCAGTATGTCATCGACTTTTAACGTCGCCTGTCCAACGGTAGTCGGTACAGCACCGGAGATTGACCCACACATTCCGCAGGCCAGCGAAAAGTCCTGACCGATCATGGAAATTTCCTTGAGTACTTTGGGTCCGGTGCTAATCAAGGTTGCCGCTTTAACCGGATATTGAATTTTGCCGTTTTCGATATAGTAACCTTCGGTGACCGCAAAGTTGAACTCGCCGGTCCCCGGTTGCACCGAACCACCGCCCATGTGGGAGGCGTAAATACCCTTGTCGATTGAAGCGATCATGTCGTCCATCTTGGCATCACCGGGTTCGATGAAGGTATTGCGCATACGCGATGCCGGCGCGAATTTGTAAGACTCACGGCGGCCTGAACCGGAGCGTGCAAAACCAGTTTGCTGCGCACCGATTCGGTCGACCAGGAAATTGGTTAACTGGCCATCTTTAATCAGTTGGGTTCGTTGTGTGGGCATGCCTTCGTCGTCAATATTGATCGAGCCCCATTCATTTGCCATGGTGCCATCGTCAACCGCATTGACGATTGGGCTGGCGATCATTTCACCCATCTGGTCGTGGAACACCGATGCCTTTTTTGCGACTGACGTGGTTTCCAGCAGGTGTCCACAGGCTTCGTGGAAGATGACGCCGCCAAATCCATTGCCAATAATGACCGGCATGCGACCGGAAGGGCAGGGTTTGGCCGTTAGATTAACCAGCGCCTGCCGGGCGGCCTCTTCACCAGTTTTCTGTGGATTGAGCCCCGCTTCAATTTCCCAGCCCAGCAAACCACCGTCATTCCAGCTGCCGGTTGCCTGTTCGTTACCATCGGCTGCGATGGCGGTTAAGCTGGAGCGAATGTAATTGCGTTTGTCTTTCGTGTACAAGCCTTCGCTATTGAATATTTCGACGTGCTGCTCGCGTTGCATGCAGGAGCCACGTGTCTGTGATATCTGCTCGCCTGCTGCCCTGGCAGCGCGGTCTGCCGCCATCAGGTAGGCAACCTTGCTTTCAATTTCCGCATCAACCGAAAGAATTTTGCTGGCCGGGTGAATGTCGGGGATTTGATTGAAATTAAACGATGTCAGGGTGCTGACAGGGTCTCTTAAATCTTTGGCAGCGAGCACCGACGCGATGCGTAACAACTCATCCCGGTCCGTCTTATTAGTGTAGCCGTACAACACCTTGCTGCCGTAAACCAGCCTGAGGCCGATGCCAAAATTAATGCCGGATTCCACCGACTGCACTTCATCACTGAGCGTGCTGACTACATTGGTTTCATTCTTTTCAACGAAAAGTTCGGCGAAGTCAGCACCCAGTGACAGGGCGTGATCAATCACCGATTCTGCGGTTTGACTATTGAGCATTGAAATCTATTCCTTTGGCGGTTAGAGCAAGGTTGGTTTGCTTGGACAACATTATAGACGCACGGTTTCATACATGGGGTTATAGCGTGCTAATGCAATGAATCATCCCCATACCGGAGTGATATGGTGGCAGTTATTAATGTCACTTACTTCGGGACGTCATTCCCGATACGTCGGACCGCGCGAAAGCGGGAATCTTGCAGTCATTGTGAGATTCCGATACCTGGGACCGCCGCTTTCGCGGGAATGAAGTCGTTAAGTAAACTGTCACCGTAATTCCAACGCCGAGGCCAGTTGATGCGGTGCTAACTTTAGCTAATATTTTTCGGCAGCGGGGATTACAATAGGCAAAAATTCAAACATTCCGAAATGTCGGATTTGGAGCGCTTTCCTTGAAGTACTTGCTTGTATTGCCAACCTTTTTACTGCTCCCTATCCTGGCGACTTCCGCGTTTGCCCAATCGACGGGTCAAAGCGTTAAGGTCATAAAGGGCGTCGTCAGTAAGGTTGAAACCGTGGAAGTGCAAACCGATGATCATTCGGCGGGCGCTGCCGTCGCCGGTGGTGTCGTTGGCTACAACCTGGGCAGCGACCGAAGCCAGAGTGAGCAGCGCCGTGGGGCGCTTGTCGGCGCCGGGGTCGGTGCGGTGGCGGGGTCGTCGAAAGACAAGCCCGGCGTGCGCTACACGGTATCCATTGCAGACGGCAGCACCGTCGCCGTGGTCAGTAGTGATGTGCTTTCCATCAAAGTCGGAAGTTGTGTGAGTGCCGAGCAATCCGCTAATCGGTCGACGATTCGCGAGGTGGATCAGGCAATCTGTGACCTCGAGAAACAAACGACCGTTTCCGTGTCACCGCAGCGTCCCGCCGCGGTAAGCGGTAACTGCCAGGCAGCACAGCAGCAGTTGCTGGATGCCAAAACGGCCGAAGAGATCGACATGGCGAACTCGAAGATTCAGGTATTGTGTGACTGAACCAATACGGGGTCAGGCCGGGAAACAGGGGACAGACCACGATTAACTTGTTCTGAAATAATCGTGGTCTGTCCCCTAAAATTCCCTGCTAGCCGGGCTCACCGCCGAAGTGTTCCCAGAATTCCTTTTTCGGGTTGGTGCGCGGAAAGGGTTCGTCCGGCACGGGCGCATCGAGGAACTCGCACAACGGCTCCCAACCGTCGGCGACGTGAAACACCAGAAGCCGTTCTGCCGGAATCGTCTCGCGCACGCGTTGGTTGTTGGCGCGATAGGCGGCGATCGCTGCATCGCGGTCGGTGAAATCGGTAAAGGTGCCCTGAATCATCCAGTCGTGCATCAGCGTGAACTGGTCAAGGATGTGCGGTGGCAGATCGAGCTCACGGAAGACGGCGAAAAACTTGCCGATGGTGCCGTTGAAGCTGTTCCACCAGGCATCTTCGGGCCGTTCGGTGTGAATTATTCTGGCGTTGGGGAAGGCGCTGGCAGCCTGTTCCCAGACATGCGCGCCGGGCCAGTCGACCTGCGAGCGATAACCGGCGTAAACCTCGGCCCAGTCCACTGCCTCGCCGGCAGCCACCGCTTTCCACAGGAGCAATTGCTCGGGATGTTCGATGATTTCCACCATGTGGTGACAGGGCCCGAAACCGAGAATTTCCAGTGCCTGCTTGGTCGTCATGGTGCCCGTCCGGCCGAAACCAGATCCGATAACTTCTAGTGACATCGACTCCTCCAGCTGTATGCAGATATTGTTTGCGACCAATTGTACCCGCTTCTGAAGTTACCATAACGGTTAACTTCACGGGTCTGTCAAAAACCTGAATTCGGGGGACAGTATACTTAATTCGAAGATAAGTAATCTATTACCCTGATCGCTTTGGGCTCCACGTCCCGATTGGTGTTGGACTCAGGTACACTATCCCAATGTTCGTGCTTCACCTTTAATCGTTTTGTTGCTGGGCGGGCCAGTTTTGCGGGAAATCACTATGTTCACATCGAAATTCTTCGAATTCTTCAACGCGCTTGCGAAAAACAACAACCGGGAATGGTTCAACGAACACAAATCGGACTATCAACAGGCAGTGGTGCAGCCGATGTGCGCGTTCATCGAGGCCATGGAGCCCCGGTTGCGCAAGATATCGCCGCATTTTATTGCCGATTCGCGTCCGCACGGTGGCTCGATGTTTCGCATTTATCGCGATGTGCGTTTCTCGAAGAACAAAAGCCCTTACAAGCTGCACGCGGCCTGCCAGTTTCGTCATGAACTGGGCAAGGATGCGCACACGGTGGGTTTCTACGTGCATATCTCCACCGAAGAGGCGGTGTTCGGTGGCGGGGTCTGGCTGCCTCCCAGTGAAGAGCTGCAGAAAATACGTAATACCATCGTCGGTAACCCGCACGCATGGCGGCAGATCAAATCGAGCCGTACGGTGAAGAAATACTTCGGCGGTATCGGCGGCGACGGCTTGAAACGCCCACCGCGCGGATTCGATGCTGACCACGAACACATCGAGGACCTCAAGCGTAAAAGTTTTTTCCTGATGCGCCGCGAGCCGCCCGAGATCATTCTCGATGACGGTTTTGTGCGCGAGGTCGAAAAAACTTTCAAAGCCGCGATGCCGCTGATGGATTACATCGGCTTCGCGCAGGATATCGAGATCTGAAACCGCCTGTTGGGGCCTGCACGGGAGCAGCATACTTGTCCCGTATTCTGTTACCTCGATTCCCAGTTCTACAATCAAGTGGGTATACTGCCGAGGCGGAAGGCATGCCCGGCGGCACCAAACGAGGACAGTCATAGTGAAGATTAACTTACCCCTTGCGATCAGCGCCGCTCTGCGGTTCATCTTTGGCTTAAGCGATCCGTCCGATCCGTCGCGAAACAAACGCACCATATTTGCCGACTCTATGCTGCAGATAGCGGCGTTACTCTGCGGCACCTTGACCCCTTTCCTGGTATTACATCAAATCGAACTGGCCAAGCTCAGCACGGAAATCGTTTCTATCACCAGCTTATTGGGTGTCCTGTTCATTCTGGGACTTGCCGCCATTTTCTATCTTCTGGCCTCGTTGATCTGCCTTATCAGGAGGCAGTGGGTCACGCTGATACTGGCTTTTCCCCTGGGGCATTTTTACCTGGTGGAGCGGTTGCTCGCACATTTCTTCGAGATTAAGGATATCTTGCCTCAGCCTGTCGTCGTGCCAGTTCTCATTGCATTGTCCGGGATTAGTTTGGCCTGGTTTTCGCAGTCAGGGCGTATTTTCTCCAGGACATTCATCGCGGTATTCATACTCGTTTTTAATCTCGTTCCAGGCGTGGTGGCGTCACTATTGTTGGCCATGTGCCTGTTCCTGCGTTTCTTTTTGCTGGCACTGCGGCAGAATATCGAGGTTTTACGCCCGATCGGCTGGCTGGGCTCCGGACGCCTGCTGTCAATCTCACTGGTGTACTGGATACCTATGGTGTTGTTAGCTGTTCCAGGTTATTACTGGGTCGACTACAGCCATCGCTATAGCCTGGCTGTCATGACCTGCATGGTTACCGACCCGCAAAACAACCTCATGGGCGAATGGGCAGGAGACTGTGTTGAAAGCGAAGTCCATATCGATAGGTCGATTGCGGACTTTCGTGAACACACCCTGAAAAAGACCAGGGAATTTTATGAACAAAAGAAAAGTGACATAAACGCCTGGGAAAAGAAAACCAGCGCGAAAAATAACAAAACGCTAAAAACCCTTCGCATCGGTAGTGTTTCGCTCGCCGCTTATGATTCGGTAATCCCCCGACGCATCAATGCGCTCGAGCCTCGTGATTGCAAGCTTTTAGATCTTTCCTGCGGTGCCGGTAATCTTGCGCGCGGTTCGCTTCGCGCCAGTTATCAAGGCGCTCGCAATGAGCAGCGCAGCATACTCAAAAAATCGCTGGGGAATAAAAAAATCACTCGTAAAAAGCAGATCGAGACGGCGGCGGATGCAATGAAAAAATCGGTTGCAGCGGTCAGGGAAGCACATATCAACGCATTAAATGCCACGTTCATTGTTCTCGAGACGCTGGCTTTGATATGCCTGATCACGCTGCTCTTTGTGGGTCTGCGCAGTCTGCTTTACGTGTTTGCGCGAGTGGCCTTCGGCACCGATGCGAAAGCCTACGTCAGCCTGCGCAGCGATCAGGAAGAGATGCCTCATGGCAAGATCCGGCGCGAGGGTGGTGAATGCGTTATCGACCTGAAACTCGAGGGCGAGTTTTATGCCGCGCGCAAATACCAGCCCCAGGGACAAGCGCCGAAATTCTCGCTACCCCAGCCAGGCGCAGTGCCGCTCGCGCGCATCAGGCATGGCGCCTGGGGCTTGAACCATTTGAAACATCGGGAAGGCAGCCCGAAAGTTCAGTTTTCAACCTCGCAGGGACAGGAGTTTGTGGTCTGGGAACTTGAGGCTGACGAGATCGTCGTGTTCGATTTCAAATACTTCGTGGCCATGAGTTCGTCTCTGCGGCTCTTCTCGATTATCAGCCTGCGAATCTCGTCGCTCCTGTTCGGCAAGATCATCTTCCCGGCCGTGCGCGGCCCCGGTTCGCTGGTGCTGAAAAGCTATGGCAAACCCTCGCAGCGCAAAGTGGACGAAAGCATTGTCGTCAGCATCGCTCCGGGACGATTACTGGCCTGGCAAAAGAACACCCGGTTTTCAATCGACTCCACGCTGTCATTCGTCGATATCTACCTGAGCGGTTTCTATATGCGACCCAGGGAAGTAGATCTCGCCGTTATTGACGCGGACCGCCCTGGAGAGCGCGAATCCGGGCTCGGGCGCTTCGTAACCAATTTTCTATTGCCCTGGTAGCACTTTGCTGGCAATTCCGTGTGCGTAGAGATAGGGTCTGGTCTTTGGTTTTGAATGATGGGTTTCAAGTGCAAAGGCTTGAACCCATTTTGTACATTTTTTTAATGTTTCCATTGGCTCTGAAAATTTGATCATGGGTATGACCGATACGTTTGCAGTTATTGATTTTGAGACAACGGGATTGTCGCCTCAGCAAGGCGACAGGGCGATCGAGATTGGCGTTGCTGTGTTCGATGGCGACCGGGTAATTGACACCTATCAGAGTTTGATGAATCCGGGTGTGGAGGTCCCTTATTTCATCGAAGAGCTCACTGGTATAAGTCAGGAAATGGTCGAGGATTCGCCGGCTTCTACGACGGTTATGCGGGAGGTGCGTGCCATAATCGGCGACCTGCCCATAGTGGCCCACAACGCAAGCTTCGATAGAAATTTCTACGTTGCCGAGCTGGAAAAAATAGGCAGGTACTATGACGATCCATTTCTTTGCACCATGTTGATAGGCCGGCGGCTTTACCCCAATTCACCGAATCATAAACTCGCCACGCTGGCGGCCTTAAATAACATCAATACGGCAGGGCATCATCGAGCGCTTGCTGATGCGGTGATGACATCGAAGTTGCTGGCTGTGATGAGAAAGGAGCTGATGGGGCTTTACGATAACCAGGCTATCGATAGCCAGTTCCTGCATGGCTATCAGAAGAAATCAAAAAACAGTGTCAGATCATGTGGATGAGCTCTGGTTTGTAAAAATAGGAAAAATAGGGGACAGACCACGATTATTTCACAACAAATTAATCGTGGTCTGTCCCCTATTTTCTATTTTTAATATCGTGCCGGGATAATGCTTCGGTCGAACCGTCGCTAGGGCAGGCGGGATTTGGCAAACAGCGACGAGAGCCATTCCCGATCGATAGCCTCGAGCCTCCGCCCGCGATGCCCGACCATGGTTTCCGCGGCGACCATGGCATTGACAATTGCCTCTTCGGTGCTTTCCACGGTGGCCCGGAACAGTGGGTCGATCGCTTCCGCCGGCAGCAGCGACATCGTTTCGGTGGGATCGTCGCCGCCGGCTGGTGTGCTGCGGACCG
>Ga0316194_10001109_pt1 | contig 18405 bp, 17 predicted proteins | sample CroRivsedime1_MG_FD_204936 | JGI IMG/M metagenome (GOLD analysis project Ga0316194, IMG submission 204936) | Coastal sediment microbial communities from Maine, United States - Cross River sediment 1 | ecosystem: Environmental > Aquatic > Marine > Coastal > Sediment | place: USA: Maine...
AAACTCGGATCGAATGCGGCCTGAATCTCCTCGAGATGCTCGCGGATGGCCAACCGGTCGTGTTTGTTGGTGAATGCGTTGTTGAAGCGCCGCATCCGTTCGAGGCGCGCCTCGAGCGCGGCTTCGGGACGGTCGACACCGTGGTGCCACGCCTCGAGATCATCGAGTACCGCACCGATCTTGACCAACGGGTGGATCTCGGGATCGGCCAGATCCACCTCACCCGAGCGTCCAGCGTCTCCGGGCAGGAGCACTGCGAAATCGAGCCGGAAAATATCGTTGCTCTGATCCGGCCGCCACAGGGCGGTGTCGGCGAGGAGCTCGATCCAGAGATAGCTCACCGCATCGCGGAGGGTGCCGCGGATCCTTGGCGGGTAGTCGTTCTGGTCGATGTAACGGGCGAGCCGACCGACGCCTTCGGCGCCCCAGGCTTCGCGTCGCGACCAGAGCTCGGCAAAGGCGCGGTTCGACTCCTCGACGATCTGATCCACATCCCACTTCTTGAGATCGAGTTCGCCGGTGGTCTCCACCCGCTCACGCTGCCGGATCTCCCACGAATAGGCGTGGACATAGGTCGCGAGCGAGTGGGCGTAGTAGAGATCGAGCACGGCCCGCGACACTTCGTCGTCGGGCCACGGGGTTTCCCTGAGGAAGCGCACCGCGGTCTCGTAGCCGTGCAGGGCGCTGCGCAGCTTGACCTGCTCGACGATGGCGCGCGTCCACTCCTCGGCATCATCCGCGGTCTCGGCCCGTTCGCGGATCGCATTCACGATCTCGGACGCGGCCTCGTACTTCTGTTCGCCGTAGAGCCGCTGGACTTCTTCCCAGTTCAACTTCTCCTCCTCGATGACGATCTGACCCGGCGGGGTCTCCCCATTGTCCCCCGGCCCCGCGAGGACCTGCAGGCCGATGGTGCCGGAAACCACCACGAGGCTTGCGATGACGAGAACGATCGGAGTGAAACGGCGAGGTGGTAGCATTTTTTGCATGGCAACAGTTTAGACACAACAGCGACGAAAAAGTTCCAAATCTGAGAGGCGACAGTCAACAGTCGCCAGTTGGCAGACACGGCCTCGTCGTATTCGTGCCCTTGTTTCTACGTGGGTGCGACCCGGTGATGGAATCTGTGTCTATCTGAGCTATCTGCAGTTCCTCCGTGCGATGGTGCGATGGCTCCAAGATGCGATGGTCTTTGCGCTGTTCTTAGCGTTCTTGGCGATCTTTGCGGTGAAAATGCGATGGACTCAAATGCGATGCTTCGTGAGTTCCCTCGTGGATCTTCGTGTCCCTTGTGTTTCAAAACGATGGCGCCGAACCACCCGGACCGGCTGTACAATCCCGGCGGGAGGCGCCGATGTCCTCGATCTTCAAGTTTTCCGAGCTCGCTTGCAGAATGCAGCCATCACCGATCCGCGAGCTCTTTCAGATGATCCGGCAACCCGGGATGATCTCGTTCGCCGGCGGTCTGCCCGACCCATCGGCCTTTCCCGTCGGGCCGTTCGCGGACTGCGCCGAGGTGCTCTCACGCGACGGACGCGAGGTACTCCAGTATGGCGCTTCGGAGGGCTACCCACCGCTGCGCGACATTCTGCTCGAGATGATGGCCGACCGCCTCGGATACGAGGTCAGACCGGAGGAGCTGCTCGTCACCTCGGGCTCGCAACAGGGGGTCAACCTCGCCGCGCGTGTGCTCCTCGACCCAGGCGACGTCGTCATCGTCGAGGCCCCGACCTACCCGGGAACGATCCACAGCCTGCGCAACGCCGGCGCTCGTTTCGCCACCATCCCTTGCGACGGTGACGGGATGCAGGTGGAGCTGTTGCCCGGGATTGTCGAGGCGACCGAGGCCGCCACCGGCCGGCGGCCGAAGCTGATCTACTCGGTCCCCGACTTCTCAAACCCATCCGGTGCCTGCCTAAGCCTCGCCCGCCGACACCGTCTGGTCGAGTTCGCCGCCGAATTGGAGATTCCGGTCTTCGAGGACGACCCCTACGGCAAGCTCCGCTACTCCGGCGAAGCGTTGCCCAACCTCAAGCGCATCGCCGGCGGTGCACCCCACGTCATCTACGCATCATCGTTTTCCAAGGTGCTCGCACCCGGAGTGCGTGTCGCCTGGACCGTGGGCGATCCCGGGTTGGTGCGCGCCATGGTTCTCATGCGCCAGGGCGAGGATCTCTGCACCTCATCCGTCACCCAGGCCCTCGTCGCCGAGTATTGCCGACGCGGCCATCTCGAGAGCCACATGGGGCGCATCCTCGAGGTCTACTCGACCAAGTGCCGCGCCATGCAAGAGGCTCTTAAGCGCCACCTGGTCGAAGGCGCAGCTCGATGGACCGAGCCCGAGGGCGGGTTCTTCTTCTGGCTCGAGCTCACCGAGGGATTGAGCCGCGAGCTCTTCGACCGGGCCGTAGCCGAGAAAGTCGCGTTCGTCCCGGGCGGGGCCTTCTACCCGGACGACGACGAGCAGATCGACGAAGTTCACACCGGAGACCGTTTCGCCCGCCTCTGTTTCACCTTTGCCGACGGCGAGGCCATCGACGAGGGCTGTCGGCGGTTGGGGAGAGTCCTCAGCGCGGGATCACCGGCCATCGAGGTCTGAGCGTCCAGGGGATCAGCATCGGCACCGCCGCCTGGTAAGCCATGTAGTCATCCCCGAAATCGGCGACGAGGTCGCGTTCTTCGAAAACGGTTCCGACGACGATCCACACCGTCCACAGCAGATTGAAGAGAAGCCGATCGGAGGTGACATCGGGGCATGACCACACCATCAGGAGAACGCAGCTGTAGAGCGGATGTCGCACCCAGCGATAGGGACCGCTGACCGCGAGAGGAGGGTCTCGTCGGATTCGGCCGCGGTTGAAGTCCCGGATCGGGCGGAGACCGAAACCGTCAAAACCATGCAACGCCCGAACGCCCCAGCCGAACCCCAAGATGGCAAGGAAATAGCCTGCCCGGAGGATCCAACTCCACGGCGAGCCCAGGGTCAGGATCTCTACCGGCGAACGTTGCCAGAGCCCGAGGACGACCGCGAGCATCGCCCCGGATGCGATGGAGAAGACGGCCCCGTCGAGATGCGAGGGCACGATGAGAGTCAGCCTCCGGCGAAAGCCGCGGCGGATCATCCCGCTGTGTTGGAGAAAGAAGAAAACACACAGCAACGAATCCCAAAACAGGATGACCGGGTCGTCGAAACCCATGGCCACGAGTTGCCATGAACCGACCCAGAGAAAGAGACCGAGGGCGAGCAGGGCACCACCCCCGAGAGCGACCGACAGGAGAACCACGAACCGCAGGATCGGCAGCCCACGTACGTCCTTCAGATCCCGGTCTCGATGCTCCATGTCTTCCCATGATGCACGATTCTGTGGTCGGTTGACAGCGGCAGCGGCAGCATGGTCACCTCCGGGTTGTTCTTGAAAGCATGCGGGAACCACCCTCCACCGGGGCGTTCCGGGCACGGCATTGTGCCGGTATGACCTCCCGGCGGCCCAACCCACTGCGCACAATGCCGATGCCGGGCAACCCCCGCGGCGAGGCGATCCGGTGCATCTGTTTCGGTTCGGAAGGAGGCCGCCGGCGCGCGCGCAGCGTGGTCGCCGACCCTCCAATCAACCCCCACGCGACCACGCTGCTCGTGCCACTCTGGGACGCCAGGGGCGGCCCAGAAGGCCGGAGCTGAGGGAATCAGCGATCCGATTCGGAACACACGCCGGATGCGCGCTCCAAGCTCCCCGCCGACTGGGAGTTTCCAACCTCTCCCGGCATAGCCCAACCGACATCGACGACTCTGAAGGTGGGGTCAACCCCACGACGAGCCCACCCCTACTCTGTCATCTCCACATGGCACGAGGTGCAGACGAGCCGAGCACCGGTCACCTCGTCGCCGTACTCCCCGGGCGAGTTCCTCAGATCCATCCGATGACTCGCAGGAACCGCGACCGCGCCCATGTCCTCGGCGACATCGGCGTTGTGGCAGTCGAGACACGGGTTCTCGGTCATTGTGATGGGCCCGAATTCCTCCACCGAGTGCGGGATCACCGGCGGAAACTCGGCGTTCGGCCGGGCGCGCAGCTCGCTCTCACCCGGATCCACCCGGTTGAAGGCGATGGGCGCCTGGGGCGGTTGCTCGAAGGCGGTGCCGGGAGCGAGTCCGATCTCCGAGTCGGGAGTGGAGACCACGGCCATGGGCGCGGCGGCCGGGCTCTCGGCCGGTGGCGCCGAGGACTCATCAGGTCCGCTGGAGGAGCAGCTCAGAACGAAAGCGAGGGACAGCACGAGAAGTGTGAATTTCATGTTCTCTCCCTTCAAACCTTCCGCACCCGAACGGCGCACTTCTTGAAATCGGTCTCCTTGGAGATCGGACAGGTCGCATCGAGGGTGACCTTGTTGATCGGGACACCCTCGTCGAACCAGGGGACGTAGACCGTCCCCTTCGGCATGGTGTTCCGGCCCTTGGTTTCGACGACGGCCCGGACCTCGCCCCGCCGCGACTCGATGATGGCCACGTCGTTTCGGGCCAGGCCCCGGGCGGCGGCATCGGCCGGGTTCATGAAGACCTGGGCGCGCGGCGCCGCGGAGTTGAGTTCGGGGACCCGCCGGGTCATGGAGCCCGAGTGCCAATGCTCGAGCACCCGGCCGGTGCAGAGCCAGAGATCCCAGTCGGCGTCCGGGCTCTCGGCGGGTGCGGCGTAGGGACGGAAGAAGATCTTCGCCTTGCCGGCCACCGAGACCTTGTCGCCTCCGGCCGGACCCGAGCGCGTACCCCGAGGGATGGCCTTGAGGGCCGGGCCGTAGAACTCGAAGCCGGCGCCCTCTTTGACATAGGGGTCGAATTCTCCGTTGAAGCGCCATTTGGTCTCCCTGCCGTCGATGACCGGCCATCGGAGACCGCGGACGTCTTCGCGGTAGTACGTGTCGAAGGGCGCCAGATCGTGGGCGTGGTCGATCCCGAAACGCCGGTATTCCTCGAAGAGCGCCTTCTCGGGAAACCAGTCGATGCCCGCTGCTTCGGCGGTGCAGTTGCCGTGGTCGACACCCACCGGATCGGGCCACGAATGGGTCTTGGCCGCATCGGTCTCGAAGAGCACTTCATAGAGGGTCTGGTCCGGCTCGTAGCCGAGCTTCACCGCCTCGGCGAGCACATCGGGAAGGAAACCCGGATCGGTTCCGTTCACCGATACTCCCGCCACCGGCTGTCGGCCCCAGACCTCGGCTATGGTGAATCGTTTGGAGAACTCGAGGATCTGCCACACATCCGAGCGGGCTTCGCCGGGCGGATTGACCACCTGGCGCCAAGCCTGGGTCCGGCGTTCGCTGTTGCCATAGAGCCCCCACTTCTCATAGTGGGCGGCGCACGGCAGGATGAGATCCGCCACCGTGCACGAATAGGTCGGGTAGATGTCCGACACGACGATGAAACAGTCTTTCTCACGCGCTGCCTTGAGCCAGTGGTTGGCGTTGGCGGTGGACTGGAAGGGGTTGGTCACCTGGACCCACAGCCATTTCATGCTCCCGTCCTCGAGATCGCGCATCATCTTGGTGATGTGGCTGCCCACCTTGGGGTTGAGAGTCCTGCCCGGAAGCTTCCACAGTTCTTCCGACAGCTTTCGATGAGCCGGGTCGGCCACCACCATGTCGGCCGGCAGCCGGTGGGCGAAGGTGCCGACCTCGCGCGCCGTGCCACAGGCCGATGGCTGGCCCGTCAAAGAGAATGCGCCGTTGCCGGGCTTGGCCTGCTTACCCATCAGCAGGTGGACCATATAGGCCTGTTCGTTGACCCAGGTTCCACGGGTGTGCTGGTTGAACCCCATGGTCCAGAACGAAACCACCTTCCGATCCGGATCGGCATAGAAATCGGCCAACTGCTTCAGCTTGGCTTTGAAACTTTCCAGATCCTCGTCGGGGTCGCCCTTGGCGAGCTCGGCGACGAAGTCGAGGGTGTAGGGCTCGAGAGCGGTCTTGAACTCATCGAAGGTGATGAGCCAGTGGGCGCCGGCGCCTCCCGTCGACTTCTGCGCCACGTGGCGGTCCTCGTCGGGATCCAAACCCTGTGCGATGGCTTCCTCTCGGGTCAGGACCACCATCCGCTCCCGCGCCTGGGTGTCCTTTTCGGCTTCGTAGGCGAAGTCGTCATTTCCCCGCATCCCGAAGCCGATGTCGGTGGGGCCGGTGGCGAAGACGCAGTGTTTTTTCACGAAGTCGTGATCGACGACGTCGCGGTTCACGATCTCTCGGGCGATGTAGTTCCAGATGGCGAGATCGGTCTGGGGCTTGAAGATGATTTCGGTGTCGGCGGCATCGGAGGTGCGGTTCCTGAATGTGGTCAGGTTGATGATCTTCGACTTCCTGTCCCGGAGGCGGTGCTCGACGACTCGAGACCAGAGCATGGGGTGCATCTCGGCCATGTTGGCGCCCCAGGTAATGACGGTGTCGGTGAGCTCGATGTCGTCGTAGCACCCGGCGGGCTCGTCGATCCCGAAGACCTGCATGAAGCCGGCCACCGCCGACGCCATGCAGTGCCGCGCGTTGGGGTCGATGTTGTTTGACCGCCAGCCGGCCTTGATGATCTTGACCGCGGCGTAGCCCTCGGGGATGGTGTACTGCCCGGAACCCATGATCCCGACCCCGGTGGGGCCGAGCTCGTCGTGGGCTCGCTTGAACTGGGCCTCCATCTCGTCGAAGGCGCGCTCCCACGAGACCGGGGTGAACTCGCCCTGCTTGTCGAAACGATCGTTCTTCATCCGCAGCAACGGTTGGTGGAGCCGATCGGCGCCGTACATGATGCTGGCGTTGGCGTAGCCCTTGGCGCAGAGCAGACCCCGGTTGACCGAATTTTCCGGATCACCCTTGACGGCGATGACCTGATCGTTCCGAGTGCCGACCATGACTCCGCAGCCGACGCCGCAGAACCGGCACACGCTCTTCTCCCAGTCGAGACCCTTTTCGAGATCGGGCAGCGGCCCGGTCCGGGCCATTGGGACACCCACCGCGGCGGCCGTGGCCGCAGCGACGCTGGTCTTGACGAAATCTCGACGGGACAGGTCGTTCTTCATTCGGTGCTCCGATTCTCGGCGCCCTCGTCGAGCGACGGCAGCTTGTGGTGGACCACCAGGTCGGCGGTCAGGACGTGCGGAACCTCCTGCAGCCGGCGGAGGCCCCGCTGGTGTTCCTCGATGGTCGTGTGTTCTTGGACCACGATCAGTCGACCGGTTGCCTCATCGCGCGCGTGAATCTCGACCCAATCCAGGTCCCGCAGGCTCGCTTCCACGTCTCCCAGGTGTTCCGGACGGACCATGAGACACAGGCCCGAGACGCTTCCCGTTACATCTGTCGTCACGCGTCGCCTCCGTCCAACCGATTCGCCGCCGAACCTGACTGATTGGGATAACAATATGCGCTCATTTTCTCAAATCCTTGACCGTCGTCAAGGACGGAATATATTGGGTGGGCTGATTCTCGACTTAGACAGCGTCCAGGTAAATCGATCGGGCTCGGTTTTGATGAGCCCATTGGGAGGGGGACCATGGAGAGACCGACCGGTTCGGACCTCGTGAACTCGGATCAGGAAAAGCTCCTCCCGGGATCGAGCTCACTCGCGATCCTGCTCATCGTCTTTCTCAGTATTTCCATGCTGATCCTCTTCTCCATCGTTCGCGGTGGTGTCGGCCACGTGGCCGAGGATGATGGTGGTCGGCAGGCCTTCGGTCCGACCGAGGTTTCCGGGGTCGAGTTCGACGGCGAGCTCCTTCCGGGCATCGAGGAGGCCACGACCGGTCCCGACGAGGGCGGGTTCCTGGTGCCTCCCCCGCCGTGGTCGGAGAGCGGCTATTTCCCGTGCACCGAGTGCCACGCCGATCTCGATCTCAATCCGGAGCCGCGGGTGCTCGAGGAGATGCACGACGACATCGAGCTCAACCACGGTCCCAGCGACCGCTGGTGCCTCGACTGCCACAACCCCGACGACCGGGATGTGCTTCGGTTGATCAACGGCAGACTCATCACTTTTGACGAGTCATACCTTCTCTGCGGCCAGTGCCACGGCACCATCTTCCGCGACTGGCGCCAGGGCATCCACGGCCGCCGACAGGGCTATTGGAACGGCGGGAAGAGCTACCTGCTCTGCGCCCACTGCCACGACCCACACGCGCCCGCCTTCCACACCATTGCACCGCTGCCCCCTCCGGTGAGACCGCAATTCCTGGCTCTGGCGGATCAAGAAGAAGATCAGGAGGCCGATCATGAGTGAGAAGACCCTCGACCGTCGAACACTCATGATCAGCGCCGGATTGAGCACCATGGCCGGGATCTCGGCAGCCGCCTCCGGTAAGAGCGCCGGTTGGGTGGAGCGACTGCTGAAACGGCGGTTTGTCGAACTTTCCGATGAACGCCGGGAGGAGATCCTCGCCGATCTCGAAGAATCCTGCCGGAAGAAGTACGGCCGCGACGACATCACGGTGAGCGACACCGGTGCGTTGGACGGCGTCGAGTTCGCCTACGGCCTCGATCTCTCCCGCTGTGTCGGTTGCCGCCGCTGCGTCTACTCCTGTGTCCACGAAAACAACCAGTCCCGCGACCCTCAGATCCAGTGGATCCGGGTGCTCGAGATGAAGAAGGACCACGGCATCGACTTTGCCGAGTCCAACGTCTATTACGACCCTGACGAGGTTCCGGAGCCCGACTCGTTCTACGTCCCCGTGGCGTGCCAACAGTGCCGCAAACCCGCCTGCACCAAGGTCTGCCCGGTCAAGGCCACCTGGCAGGAACCGGACGGCATCGTCGTCATCGACTCCGACTGGTGTCTCGGCTGCCGTTGCTGCATGTCGGCCTGTCCCTACGGCGCCCGCCACTTCAACTGGACCGAACCGTCCATCGCGGCCGAGGAGATCAACCCCGACACCCACATCTTCGGCAACCGCCTGCGTCCAAAGGGCGTGGTCGAAAAGTGCACCTTCTGTATTCATAGGACTCGCAAGGGGCGCTACCCCGCCTGCGTGGAGATCTGCCCCGTCGGGGCGCGCAAGTTCGGCAATCTGCTCGACGAGGCCGGCGAGATGCGCTATCTGATGCGCGAGAAACGGGTGTTCGTTCTGAAACGGGAACTCAATACGCGGCCTCGCTTCTACTACTTCTACGCCACCTGAGGGAGGAGAAACGACATGATCAAAGACATCACCTCCTTCGCCACTGGCTCGGCCCGAATCGCCTTCAAGGGCGGGCCGACCTTCTACGCGTGGATCGGCTTCCTCGCGATCGTCTGTCTGTGGGGACTCGCGGCGTGGTGGAACCAGTTCGAGCACGGCCTGATCACCACCAACATGCGCGACCAGGTCTCGTGGGCCTTCTACATCGGCAACTTCACCTTTCTGGTCGGTGTTGCGGCGGCGGCGGTCATGCTGGTCATCCCGGCCTACATCTACAACTGGAAACCCATCAAGGAGATCGCCATCTTCGGCGAGCTCCTCGCCGTCAGCGCCATCGTCATGTCAATGCTCTTCGTCTTCGTCGATGTCGGTCGCCCGGATCGCGTGTGGCAGCTGATGCCCATCATCGGCACCCCCAATCTGCCGAGCTCCCTCCTGGGTTGGGATGTGATGGTCCTCAACGGCTATCTGGTGCTCAACCTCATCATCGTGGTTCACCTGCTCTACACCGGTTTTCACCGGCGACCCTACAACCGGAAGTTTGTGGTTCCGCTGCTCCTTTTCTCCATCCCCGCGGCAGTGGGCATCCACACCGTCACCGCCTTTGTCTACGCCGGCACCGCCGCCAGGCCGTTCTGGAACTCGGCCATCCTGGCGCCGAGGTTCCTCGCCTCGGCCTTCTGTTCCGGCCCGGCGATTCTGCTGATTCTCTTTCAGATTCTCCAGCGCACCACCCACATCAAGATCAAGGACGAGGCGATCTGGAAGATCGCCGAGCTCATGGCCTATGCCATGTTCCTCAACCTCTTCCTCTTCGGCGCCGAGATCTTCCGCGAGTACTACTCGGACACCCACCATCTCATCCACACCCAGTACCTCTACAGCGGGGTCCACGGTCACGACGCGTTGGTGCCCTACGCCTGGGCTTCGCTCATCTGCAGCGTCGCCGCATTCCTACTCTTCCTGATTCCGGCGACCCGAACGAATCTGGTCACCCTCAATCTGGGCTGCGTGCTGATCTTCACCGGGGTCTACATCGAGAAGGGAATGGCGCTGGTCATCCCGGGAATGACCCCCGACACCCTCGGTGAGTTCTACGAGTACGTCCCGACCCTCAACGAGGTCCGGATCGGCGCGGGGATCTTCGCCATCGGATTCCTGGTCTTCACTTTGCTGTGCAAGATGGCGATCCCGATCCTGCAGGACCCCGATTCAGGGAAATCTGCGTGAGACCGAGTTTGGGCGGGCTTCCGTCACGTCTGACGGGCGGTACCTTCATCGACGACGACGATGTTCAGAGCGTCCGGATTTTTCCCTTGATCAGGTAGATCTGAAAGGCGAGGCCCGCCTTGGTCGCCAACCGTTTGAGTTCGCCGAGGGGAAGACCGCCCACGCTTTCCTCCTGATTGTCGCCGTAAAGGAAACAGACGGTTTTGTCCCTGACTCTGACCGGCAGGATGTAGCAGTCCTTCGGGGTAGGTCTCCCGAGCGCCATCAGGAGATCCGAGTTGTGCGGCATGGAGGGCAGAGGTCCGAGCCAGAACTCGACTCCCTGAAGCAGCCCGGAAAACACCGATGGTTCACCGGCCGGGATGCTGACGGTCCGCACCACCTGTTGATCGACGCCGACACCCTCACCCCGCCAACCCATGATGGTGTCTCCCCGCCGAACGAGCATCATCCGGCGGCGGAAGAGGGGTGAGCAGAAGCCGAGCATGGCATCTGCGATGTCGTCCCGCATCTCGGCGTTCTGCATGGCCAGGGAGGCCGCTTGGAGCAATTCCTCGGGCCCGAGCTCGGTTGTCTCGGCGACAGGTTGTGGTGGCACCGGCTTCTCGGTCGGCGGGGGGGCTTCGCCCTCCTTGACGAGCGGAACCGCACCCGAGATTCCGCCCGGATCCGCCTCCCCCTCCAACTCCTCCTCACGCAGCGAGGGGAAGAGATCCAACTCTTCTGCGCTGAGCTCCAACGGTTCTTCGGCGGGCCGCATCGCCGAGATGCGTGACCACTCGACCGGTCGCCGAGTAGCGTCCGGTGATGTGGAACTCGCCGGAACGGGCTCCATTCTGTCGAGCGGCCAACGGGCAGCCCTCTCCGGTGGCGCTTCCTTCTGTCCCGTCAGGCGTCGAAGGAGATTGGCGTAGCGCGCGGTGATGGGCGCCTGGTAGTGGCGATTGAGCGCTTCCACGAACCTGATCTCGAGGGTGACGAAGCTCGCAACCATGCATCCGGTCTGCTGCGCGATCTCGTCTTCCACCAGGAGATCGCCCGGGCTGAGCGTGGCCACCGACAGGGTCTTGCCTTCGACCTTGAACGGCACGACTCCCAAGCGGCTGGCGATGCGAGGGGTGAGCATCCGCACCGCTGAAGGGCTTGCGAACTCGAGCTCGGCTCCCGACACCGTTCGCGTCCTGTGGAACTTGCCGAGGGCTTCGAGGACAACGGCTTCCGAGAGAATCTGGAGATCGATGATCTCGGTGTCCAACCGCCCGAGTCGCCCCCGCTGAGCGTCACGGGCTCGACGCAGATCGTCCTTCGTGAGAAGGCAATGGGTCGCCAGCCAGTCGCCAAAGCTATTGTCGTCGGTCAAAGACATACTCCGAATTCACGTCGAGTATAGCTGGTGTACCCCGCCACAATTGGGGTGAAGTACCGAGAGTGCCGAGGCGCGCTCCTGCCGGTGTTTCGCGAATGAGGCGTACCGTTTCGCAGGTTGACCATACCGCCTCCAATTGTGGCGGGGTGCACTAGGTCAGCGACCGAGAAAATAGAGCAGGTAGCCGCAGAGGACGACCACCGCCCAGAAGGCGATCGCGCCGGTGGTCCAGGTCCGCGCGAAGACGCCTTCGGGCCCATGCAGCCGGTAGACCAGACGGTAGGTCCGGTCGAGGAGACCGCGAACCGGAACGAGGATGGCGTCGACCACCACGCGTCCGATCCTGACCGACGCTCGAACAACGGCCGGCAGCGCCTTGCGGTAGGTCCAGTCGAAGTCGAGGTTGACGGACCGAAGCTCGGGCGGATAGAGACCGGTTTTCTGGAGGAACACGAACGCCAACGCCGAGAAGAGCAGCAGTTGGTACTGGGTGATGACATGGGTGGTCGTGTAGGGGTGGTACTCCATCTGGTATGGCAGCACCCGGTAGAGCAGCTCGGGGAAGATCCCGATGCCGATGCTCATGACGGCCATGACGGCCATGGCGAAAAGCATGTTTGCGGGCGCTTCCTCGACCCGCTTGCCGGAGTCGTGGGCGAAGAACGCGAAGTACGGGATCTTGATCCCCGAGTGGTGGAAGACGCCGGCTGAGGCGAAAAGAAGCATGAGGTAGATGATGACGTGGTGGCCGGCGGCGGTCTCGTCAAGGATCAGCGGCTTGGTGACAAAACCGCTCAAGAACGGAAAGGCCGAGATCGAAGCGGCCCCGACGATACACAGTGCTGCGGTCCACGGCATGGTTTTGTAGAGCCCGCCGAGCTCCGAGCCCAGGCAGGTGCCGGTGCGCAGGAGCACCGCCCCCATTGCCATGAAGAGCAGGCCCTCGAAGATGATGTTGGCAAATGCATAGGCGACGGCGCCGTTGAGGGCCAGCTCGGTGCCGATGCCGATCCCGACGACCATGAAACCGAGCTGGTTGTTGAGCGAGTAGGTTAGAACCCGGCGGAGATCGTTTTCGATGACCGCGAAGAAGATCGGAAACGCAGTCATGATCGCGCCGATGACGATCAGCACCCCGGTCCCCGGAAAACCGCGCGCCAGGGCGTAGACCGCGAGCTTGGTGGTGAAGATGCTCAGGTAGACCGTGCCCGTTACGGTCGACTCCGGGTAGGCGTCCTGGAGCCAGTTGTGGAGCAGCGGGAAGGCGCACTTCATGCCGAAGGCGAGGAAAATGAACAGAACGCCGACACTGGTCGACCCGAGGAGGCCATCCGCGCCGATGAGCTTGCCGAAATCGAGGGATCCGGTGTCGACGAAGTGGAGGATGACTCCGGCGAGGAGGATTACCCCGGACCCGACCTGGATGATGAGGTAGCGCATCCCTGCCCTGGCGGAGCGTTTTGTGCGCCCGGCCCAGACCAGGAAGACCGAGGTGACGGCGGTGAGCTCCCAATAGATGAACAGGGTGATCAGATCACCGGCAAAGACCCCGCCGATGGCCGAACCGACATAGGTCAGCGCCGCCACGAGTTGGACGCTGTCACGGACCTGCAGCCCGTAGATCCCGCCGAGGATGGCGGCGATGAAAAAGACATAGCCGAAGACCAGGCTCAGACCGTCGACCCGGACCGGTGTGAGCTCATAACCGAAGACCACGAGGGTCCGGACGAATCCTTTGTCGAGAGCAAGCAGGTGCACGAAACCGAGGACCGGCAGCACCACCCCCGCCCAGGGCTTCAGACGGCCCGGCAGCAGCGGGACCAGCAACCCGCCGAGGATCAATATCGCGCCGGGAGGGAGGAACTCAATCAGACCCACGGTGAGCGATCCTCCCGGATGAGATGTGTGAAGATCTTGAGGCTCTGTTGCTCGCGAAAAGCGGAGGCGTACCCTGAGGTACGTCGAGCATTTTCGCGAGCAACAGAGACCAAGAGGTTTGCGCAGATCGCCGGCGAGAATCGCTCATTGTGGGTCATAGTAGTCCTCGTCCCGCATCAGAATCTTGCGGAGCTGGGTCGCGGCGAGCACCAGGGCGACACAGGAGACGAAGCCGTAGATGCTGTAGAAGCCGGGCCAGTACTCGAAGGCGAAATGAAGATGGTGCTTGTACGGGAAGAGATCGGCCAGCGCGAAGAGGGCGCAGATGGTGTAGAGCGCATAGCAGACCTTGTCGACGTTCTTGGGTTCGTCGAGCCAGTACCTGCGTTCGTTGCCGTTGGTCTCGCTCATGGCACCATCCCGCTCAGCAGGTTCCAGATATCGCCTGCATAGAAGAAAAGAACGACCCCGCCGATGGCCGTCGCCACCGGCGGAAGCACACACAGAAGGGGCGCTTCCTTGATCCCGGTTGCCGCGTGGTGATCGTCCACGGGCGCCGGGCGGAAGAAGGCGCGCACCACCACCGGCATCAGATAACCGATGGACAGCAGCGAGCTCGCCATGAGCACCACCATCATGATCCACTGGTCGGCCTCGGCCGCGCCCAGCATGAGGAACCACTTGCTCCACGAACCGCCCATGGGCGGCAGGCCGATAACGCTCAGAGAACCGAGTAAAAAGGCGCCAAACGTGAAGGGCATCCGCCGCCCGAGGCCGTCCATCTCGCTGACCTCGGTCTTGTGTGCGCCGACCATGATGGCGCCGGCGCAGAAGAAGAGGGTGATTTTGCCGAAGGCGTGCATGACGATGTGCATCCCGCCGCCCATCACTCCCGCGGTCGTGGCGAGGGCTGCACCGAGCACGATGTAGCTCAGCTGAGAGATGGTCGAGTAGGCCAGCCGTGCCTTGAGGTTGTCCTTGCCGAGGGCCACGCACGAGGCCGCAACGATGGTGAAGGCGGCGACCCAGGTCAGCCAGCGGCTGGCGTCGGTGGCGGCCAGGAGATCGATCCCGAAGACATAGACCACGACCTTGAGGACCGTGAAGACCCCGGCCTTGACCACCGCCACCGCGTGGAGCAGGGCGCTCACTGGTGTCGGCGCCACCATGGCCGCCGGGAGCCAGCGGTGGAAGGGCATGAGCGCCGCTTTGCCGGTGCCGAAGGCGTAGAGCGCGAGCAGGACCATCAACTGGGTGCCCTCGACCTTGCCGGCGAGGATGCCGCCCGGAGTGAACTCCGTGGTGCCCGTCGCCAGCCAGGTCCAGACCAGGGCGAGGAGGAGGAACGCGATGGAGGTCCCCATGAGGATGCCGAGGTACATCCGTCCGGCATGTCGGGCCTTTTCGGTCCCGGCGTGGGTCACCAGCGGGTAGGTGGACAGCGTGATGAGTTCATAGAAGACGAAGAGGGTGAAGACGTTGGCCGCGAACGCCACCCCGAGGGCACCCGAGATGGCGATGGCGAAACAGATGTAGAACCGGGTCTGGCTTTTCTCGTGGTGACCGCGCATGTAGCCGATGGAGTAGAACGAGGTGACGATCCACAGCCCCGACGCAACCAGACCGAAGATCATCCCCAGGGGCTCCACCTCGAACGCGAGCTGGAGACCCGGGAGGACCTCCAGCAGGTCGACTCTGGGCCGCCCACCGGCCTGCACCTCGGGGAGGATCACCCCTGCGACGATGGCGAAGAGCGAGCCGCCGGTGAGCAGGGTGCCGGTCTCGCGGAGATTGGGCCAACGCTGGAAGGCAACGATGAGGACTACCGCGAAGAGCGGCCAGACGACGGCCAGTCCGACGGCGGTGGCGGCGGTCACGAGCCACCCCCGATGAGCATCCGGGCCGCGGCCGACGCCACGCCGGCGCTGAGCGAGGTCCAGACACCGAAGACGAGGGTCGAGCCGATGAGGATCCAGGTCGGCACCAGCATGCTCAAGGGCGCCTCGGTGATTTCGTCGGCACCGTCGGGCGGTTCCTTGAAGTAGCCGACCTCCACCACCCGCCAGATGTAGATCAGCGCGAGGATCGAGCTCGTCAGGATCAAGACCGCCACCGGCCACAGGCCGGCGTCGAGGGCGCCGAGGACCAGGTACCACTTGCTGACGAAACCCACGGTCATGGGCACACCGATGAGACTCAGCCCCCCGAGGACAAAGGCGGCGAAGGTCAGGGGCATCCGGCGACCGAGCCCGGCAAAGGCCGAGAGCCGGGTCGAGCCCATGCGCAGCACGACGCAGGCGAGCACGAGGAAGAGCCCGCACTTGGTGACGGCGTGGTTGAAGACGTGGACCAGACCGCCAGTGAGACCGTACTCGTTGGCGAAGCTCAGACCGAGGACCATGTAGCCGATCTGGGCCACCGACGAATAGGCGAGCATCCGCTTGATGTCGTCCTGGTAGATGGCCACCAGCGAACCGGCGAACATGGCGGCGATTCCAAGGGTCATCAGGACCGCGTTGCTGTGGGTGCCGTCGAAGGTGAGGTTGATGCGAAACACCGAGAACGCGAACCGGACCAGGACGTAGTACGCAACTTTTGTGGCGGTGGCGGCGATGAAGGCCGTCACCACAGCGGGCGCATAGGTGTAGGCGTTGGGCAACCAGATGTGGAGCGGGAAGACCGCCAACTTGATGCCGACACCGACACCGATGCACGCCGCCGCAACCAGAACCGTCCGGTTGGGGCCGACCAGCGCCAGTTGGTTCGCCAAATCGACGATGTTGAGGGTGCCCGTCACCATGTAGAGCATCCCGATGCCGAGCAGGATGAAGGTCCCCCCGATGGTGCCCATAATCAGATACTGGATGGCCGAGGTCAGGGCTCGGCGGGTTCGTCCCTGGGAGATGAGGGCGTACGATGACAGCGACGAGATCTCGAGGAAGACAAAGATGTTGAAGACGTCACCGGTGATGGTCATCCCGGCAAGACCGGTCATGCACAGGAGATAGGCTGCGTAGAACAGATAGTGCTTTTCGCGGGGGATCTCGGCCTCGATGCTCCGCGGCGCCGCCAGCAGCACGATGGCGCAGATCCCTGTGACCACCAACAGCACGAACGCGTTGAGCAGATCGATCCGGAGTTCGATGCCCCACGGCACCGGCCAGCCTCCCTCGGCGTAGGAAATGGTTCCGGTGGTCACCACCCGATGAAGGAGAATCCCCGCGTTGAGGAACGAGCCCCACGCCACCACCATGGCCACGGTCCATGCAGCCATGGGTCGGCGAACCAATATGCAAAGGGTCGCCGCGAGCAGCGGCACCGCAATCTGGAGCGCCGGCAGATCGTCACGGATCAGTGCCCACAGACCGTCCACTAGGAGGCATCCTCATCGGCTTCGATCTGCCGGATCTCGTCTTCTTCGATGGTGCCGTAGGCCTCGTTGATCCGCACGACCAGAGCCAAAGCCAGGGCGGTCGTGGCGACCCCGACCACGATGGCGGTGAGCATGAGCACGTGGGGCAACGGGTTGGAGTAGACCTCGAAGCCCGGAGCCTCGATCGGCGCCGTTCCCCCGCGAACCTTGCCCATGCTGACGTAGAACATGATCACCGAAACCTGGAAGATGTTGAGCCCGATGATCTTTTTGATGAAATTGCCACGCGCGATGACGACATAAAGGCCGGTCATCATGAGGAAGATGACCACCCAGTAGTTGTAGAGGCCCCACTCAATCATCGGTGCGTCCCCTGCCGGCGAACTGGAAGAAAATGGTCGCCATCACCGCTGCCACGGTGATCCCCACACCAAGCTCCACCAGGAGGATGCCCAGGTGCTGCCCGTGGGTCGGGTCATGGGCGAGGACGTCATAGTCGAGGAAATTGCCACCGGCGAAGATGGCGGCAATGCCGACCCCGCCGTAGAGCAACACTCCCCCGGCCACGAAGATCTCCAAGACCCTCGGGCGAAAGACCTCTTTGGCCTGGTCGAGGCCGAAGAGGAGGGTGTAGAGGATGATCCCCGCGCCGAAGATCACTCCCGCCTGGAAACCGCCTCCGGGGCCATAGTCCCCGTGGAACTGGACATAGAACGCGAAGAGCATGATCAATGGGATCAGTAGCTTTGACAGGACCCGGGGAATGTGGTGGGAGATCACGATTCACCCTCCGGGCCCGAGTCCTTGCGCCGGCGGAAGCGATCCACAATGGCATGACCACCAAGGAGCAGCATGACTCCGACGCAGGCGGTGAAGATCACCGTGGTCTCTCCCCAGGTGTCATAGCCCCGGTAGGACGCCAGCACCGCGGTCACCATGTTGGGCACGCCGATCTCGTCTTCGGTGTGCTCGATGTAGTGCGGCGCGACGTGCTGGTGGATGGGCGCTTCGGGATCGCCGTAGCGAGGCATATCGAAGGTGGCAAAGACCAGGATAGCGCCTGTGACGACCACGGCGATGAGCGGCATTGCCTGGAACCGATTGTGTTCCGGATGCTCCCCACTCTCGGTGAGGGCAAGGGTCGCGAGCATGAGAATCGTGGAAATCCCGGCGCCCACCGCGGCCTCGGTGAAGGCGACGTCGACGGCGTCCATCACGGTGAAGAGTGAGGCCGAAAGCAGGCTGAAGATCCCCATGAGCATGACCGCCGCAAAGAGATCCTTGAGCCGGATGATGGCCACCGCGACCACCGCGAGAAAGGTGAAGAGCACCAGATGGACGAGATCAAGCATGGTCGTCCACCTCGTGCCGATCGACGAGATCACGCCCCTGAAGCGGGTCGAGCCCCCGCATGAACG
>Ga0316194_10001114_pt1 | contig 18382 bp, 13 predicted proteins | sample CroRivsedime1_MG_FD_204936 | JGI IMG/M metagenome (GOLD analysis project Ga0316194, IMG submission 204936) | Coastal sediment microbial communities from Maine, United States - Cross River sediment 1 | ecosystem: Environmental > Aquatic > Marine > Coastal > Sediment | place: USA: Maine...
GGTGAAAACAATTCCGGAAGCGGAAACTGGGGTGAAGACAGCTGTTTCCACGGCACTCATGTCGCTGGAACCATCGCCGCATTAGCCAACAACAACAAAGGTGTTGTAGGGGTAATGCCAAGTGATAACGTGGGCCTGCATATCGTCAAGGTTTTCGACGGCCCCAACTGTGCCTGGGCTTACTCTTCATCGCTGGTTGCAGCCCTCGATGAATGTGAAACTGCAGGGGCGAACGTGGTGAGTATGAGCCTGGGGGGCAGCTTCAAGAGCCGCACCGAGGAACGTGCGTTCCGTAACAGCAACAACGCCGGAGTTCTCTCTATTGCCGCGGCGGGCAACGACGGCAATACGCGCAAATCCTACCCGGCCTCCTACAGTTCTGTCGTTTCAGTCGCGGCAGTGGACTCGGCTGGTGTGGTCGCAGACTTCTCGCAACAGAATGACCAGGTCGAACTGGCGGGGCCAGGCGTGGCCGTGCGCTCGACGGTGGGTACCAGCGAGGGTCTTGAAGAAAGCCTGGAAGTCGACAGCTCGGTATTCGAAGCGACTGGTATGGAAGGCTCTGCGAAGGGCATAGCGGTCGGAACACTGTTCCGATGCGACGCCGTGGATGGCCTGGGCAGCCCGGGCGATTGCGCCGGGGCAAATGGAGGCGTCTGCCTGATTTCACGTGGAGACATCACTTTCGCCGAGAAAGTCCAGGAGTGTGAGATTGCTGGCGGGAATGCGGCCGTGATCTTCAACAGCACCGATGCCTTGTTCAGTGGCACGATGGGCGGCGTGGCGACCGGTATACCGTCTGTCGGGGTTTCCGGGGAGGATGGCACCGAACTCCTTAGTATGATTGGTAACAGCGCGACGGTGACCGTTGGCGTCGGCAACTACGCTTACTACGATGGCACCTCGATGGCCACACCACATGTATCCGGTGTCGCAGCACTGGTCTGGAGCCAGGATCCGAGCTGCACCAACGATGAAATACGTAATGCCCTGGCTGGCACCGCGATCGACCTTGGCCCGGCCGGTCGCGACAACGCTTATGGCTATGGCCTGGTTCAGGCTTCCGCAGCAGTCGACGCTATTAACGCTGTTTCGGGTCTTGCAGATCCAGCCCTGGAATGCGGTAGCGACATTGGTGACGGTGGCGGTGGTGATGGCGGCGGTGGCAGTTGTTCCGCCAGGGACACAACATGCACAGCCGATTCCGAGTGCTGCTCAGGCGCCTGCAAGGGAAAGCGGGATAGCAAGTCCTGCAAGTAGAGCGGCGAAGAAATCTTCGCCCTGCAGGCCTCAGCCGTCGTCTGACTCTTCTACCTGGCTATCCGGCGGCAGGCTGTAATACTGGCCGGGCTGACCCTTGCCGCTCCTGGCCTTGGCCTGGCGGCGGCGCTCCTGCATCAGCGCCCACTGCTCGTCGGTAAACACGGCCCGCACTTCCTCGCGGCTGCCGCCTCTTTCGCGCAGCTCGTGCAATTGCGCGACCTGTTCATCGCTCAGGCCCAGGTTTTTCTGCATCCGCGCCAACTGGTCAGCCCCTGCGCGCTTGCCCTCGACTTGTGCATGGGCCGTGGCGGACAACAAAACCAGGACGGCGGCAGCGGCAAGAAACTGTTTCATGGGCAGACCTCTTTTAACCATTTTTCGATACCTTGCAACGCTGGCTATTCTGACCCCGCCAAATGAAACAATCAATCCGTCGAACTCAACCCGCCGGAATTTTTTCAATTCATGTACTAAGCTTCTACGAGCAGTGATAAAAAATACCTGACCGGGGAGAGTCACCATGAGTTCCAGAATGATCTTCTGTTTATTTTTCCTGTTGCTTTTGACAGCGGGTTCAAATCCGAGTGCCGATGTCATCGACTCGTTTCTGCCCATCCAGGGACCATTCACGGTGGGACCCGGGGAGACGATAACTGATGAACAGGCGGTGGTTTATTCCGAAGACATACTGGGCGGATTCCGGGTTTCCACACCTGCTGTGGACGACCTGGCATCAGCCGGTTCCACGGCATCCATGGCCTCCGGTGGCGGAGCGTTTACCTGCGCCCTTCGTTTTCCGAATGACGGCAACGCGGACAATATTGGCGGATGTGCCAGCGTGTACGATCGCGATGAAGGCCCGGTCTTCGACCTGAGCGGATCGACCATGTTCCAGTTCGAAGCGCGGGACGTCTCGAACAACAGACCGTTGCTGTTCGTGAGCCTGGGAGATATCAACAACAACGTCAGTTTTGGAACCGTTACCGTTTCGGGCGAGGGGCAGGTCTCTCTGCCATTCAGGCAACTGACGCCACCCGTCAACGCCGGCGGGGCAGACCTTTCGCTCATCGACAACATCACGCTGGTCATGAGCAAAACAGCGAGCGAAGGCATGGACATCACGCTGCTGGAGTTCGCCACCGACGGTCCCATCGTGGCAGGCCCCGACTTCCCGGGCGACGACGACATCGTGGCCGAGGAACTGTCCGGCAGTTACTATAACGCTGCCCGCAGCGGCGAAGGCTGTCAGCTCACCCAGGAACGGGATGGCATCAGCTTCATCCTGACCTGTTACCTCTACAACCAGGGTGAACAGTTCTGGCTGATCGGCTTCGGCTTCCTGATGGACGGGCAGATTATCATCCCGGAAATGACCGTCACCAGCGGGGCGGATTACGGCGAAGCGTTCAATCCTGCCGACGTGGTTCGCGAAAAGTGGGGATCGGCAACCATGACCTGGGGCGACTGCAACAACGCCGAGTTGGAATTGACGCCGGAGTTGGCGGGTTTCGAGCAATACACGATGACCCTGACCCGAATCGTTCCGGTCACCTGCGGCGGTGGCGGAGCCCAGGGTGACGCGCTGCCCTGGATGGGTTCATGGTTCTGGATCAACCGCGATGGTGAAGGTTTCCAACTGTCGGTGGAAGGCGACGATGCGAACGTCTTCGTGATGACCTGGTACACCTACCTCGACGGCAAACAGGTCTGGATGATCGGCACGGGTGTGCGCAACGGCAACCGGTTGGTGTTCAGCGAAATGATCATCACCAACGGTACAGGTTTTGGATCTGCTTTCAATCCGGACGATGTCATCCGCGAGGTCTTCGGCAGCATCACGCTGGATTTCAGCGATTGCAATAATTTGACAGCGACCGTGGATTCCCAGTTGCCGGAATTCAGTGATATCACGCTTGAAGAGATAAAGCTTATTCCGGGGAATTGTCCGTAGTAAAAAAGGGGTCAGGTTAACTTAAAAAAATAAAAGGGGTCAGGTTAACTTTTCTAGCTGAGCTGCTGCTCTCGCGCGAAAAGTTAACCTGACCCCTTTTATTTTTTTAAGTTAACCTGACCCCTTTTTTGGTGGCTTGATCCCGGCACGCTGCAGCAGGTCCAGGAACCTGGGGTCATCGAACAGCGGCTCGAGGTCGGGGTCGTGGCGGATGAAGGGAAAATTGACTTCGCGGGTCTGCAGCGCTTTTTCAAGGTATTCCAGCGCCCGGTCGGGCTGGCCCATCTGAACCAGGGCTGCGGCGACGGAGGAGAATTCGTACTGCTTTTCTTCGGCAATTTCGATCATCCGGTCCAGGTACTCCCTGGCGCGCTGCTCATCACCGGTGTGGTAATAAGCGATGGCGGCGTCCTGCAGGTCCCCGATTGACTCCGGCTCTTGCGGAAGCCTCTCGATCAGCTCTGCCCACTCACCCTTGAATCGGAGCGTGATGAGGGTCATGTTCTGGTTCCATCGTTCCATGAAACGCTCATCACGGTGGGCTGCCAGTTTCTCGGTCAGCGCGGCCATTTCTTCGAAATTTCCGGAAAAAATGTAGCTCATCGCAAGGCCGTAATAGACCCGCAGCTGCATGGGGTCGACCTCGAGCGCTTTTTGGTAATACTTGAAGGCCTCGTCGTAGCGCCCGTCCGTGGCCAGGAAGTAGCCGTAAGTGCGTAATCCTTCGGCATCGCTGGGACGGATTTCCAGCGCCCGCAGATAGGAGCGTTCGGCCGCTTCCATGTCCCAGTCGAATTCGAGCTGAATGTCGGCCAGCGCCAGCAAGGCCTCGACCAGGTCCGGGTCGATCGCCAGCGCCTTTTCCGCCATTTCGCGGGAACGCTCGTATCCTTCATGCGTATCAAGGTCGCCCCGGATGGACTGGAAACCATAGGCATCGGACAGGCCCGCGTAGGCCAGCGCGTAATCGGGGTCGCGTTCGAGCACGGTCTCGTACTGCTCGATTGCACGAGCGACCATATCATCATCACGCGTGTCCCGGCCCAGCTCATAGGTATGGCGTGCCCGCAGATATAACAGGTAAGCATCCGTGTCGGTTTCGCGAGCTACCGTCGGCGCCAACTCGCCGGGTTCCAGTAATTGCACCTTAAGAGCATCGACCACCGCCTGCGCAATCTCGTCCTGTATCGCGAAGATGTCATCCAGTTGCCGGTCGTAGGTCTCCGACCACAGGTGTGAATCTGTATCCACATCGATCAGCTGGGCCGTGATCCGAACCGTCGCGCCCGACTTGCGCACGCTGCCTTCCAGGATGTTCGCCACTTTCAACTCGCGCGCTACCGATGGGATGCTGGTGTCCTTGCCCTTGAAGGCGAACGAAGAGGTGCGTGAGGAAACCCGCAGATCATCCACCTTGGCCAGCAGGTTGAGCAGCTCCTCGGTGAGGCCGTCGGAGAAGTACTCGTTCTCTTCGTCGCCCGACATGTTGACGAAGGGCAGGACGGCGATGGATTTTTGCTGGGTGTCGCCGGCCGGATCCGCGGCGGCATCAGCCCCGGTGACTTCGACGGCCGGGCCCTGCACCGCCACCTGGGACGGTTTCTCGGGATCGGGCATCAACAGGAAACGGTCAGCCAGCAGCACCGCAACGATCGCCACCAGGCCAAAAATGATCAGCCGGTCGATTTTGCGGCCGGTATTGGTTGTGACGGACTCGGAGCGGTCGATTTCACTTTCGCGCTTGATGCCCTCGGGCGTCATTTCGAACACCCAGGAGAAGATCACCACCAGCGGTAGCCCCAGCAACAGCAGGCCCAACACCAGGCGCAAACCCCAGCCCGGCACATCCAGCAGGCCGAACAGGATGTCCGCGATCTGCAGCAGCACCCACCCCGCTACCGAGTACAGCACGGTCATGCGGATGACGTTACGGCGTTTCAGCTCAGTCCAAAGTGATGCCATTTTAATCCTCGTGATCGCGCAATAATCAGGCCTCGCCTGACGCATCGGTTGGGCTATTCTGACCCCGCCATCGGGAACAATCAATCAACCGTATTCATCCTCTTGCGTGGGTTCCCTTTTCAGGTCGTCATCGATCTTCAGCCAGCTGACCCAGCTCTCAACTCCGTAGTGCCCCTGCGGCGGGGCAACTTCCGGGTCATCCAGCGTGCCGGCCATCACGGACAGCCAGTCCTCGTTGATGGGACGGAAAAACAGCGGTGAGCCACAGTCGGCACAAAAGCCGCGTTCGACAAACTTCGAGGACCGGTAGAAGTTTGGTTCACCGCTGGTGATGCGCAGGCGTGCCTTGGGGACAATCGCGCTCGAGGAAACGATGCTGCCGGTCGCCTTCTGGCACATGCGGCAATGGCAATACCAGTTCTCCGTGTCGGCCACCTCGGCTTCGTAGCGGATGGCGCCGCACAAACAGCCTCCGGTCCAGGTCATGCTCTCGATCTCCATTCAGCGGGTTTTGCAATAAAGGCGTCAGTATAGATCGAAAAGGGTCCCGGGCATGCCGCCCGCCACCCGGTGAAGAGACCAATCGAGCATTCGCCGCGATTGCATGAATTCTACTGTGGTCTTGCATGGCCTAATATATGGGCATGCAAAATCGAATTCAGAAACTGTTATCGGGGCTGTTACCCGGGATGTTACTCGCGGCGGCACTTGCCGTGGCGGCGCACCCTGTCAGTGCCGATGAAGAACTGAAAGGCGAACCCGCTGCGCGGGAGCTCGCTGACAAAATGCTCGAACGCCTCGGCGGCCGCGAGGCGTGGGCAGGCCTGCGTAACACCATCAACGGATCGCAGCAGAACCGCGCCGGCGAGCCGACGGTGGTCTACGCTGTGATCACCATGGATTTCGAGCAACCCAGGTTTCGCATCGAGACTACCGCGCAGGACCTGCACCTGATCCGCGTGATCGACGGTAAAAACAGCTGGCGGCTGCGGCGATCGGGCAAGATCGAGGACGTTCCCGAGGACCTGTTTGCCGGCGAAATGAAATGGTACAACGCCCACCTTTACCGCACCATTCACCGCATTGCCGCGCGTGATCCTGCGCTGTCGCTTGGTCTCGGTTCCGATGGCCGGCTGGAAATTTTCGCCAACGGAGAACGCATCCTGTGGTTCAAGCTGGATGCGAAGGGCGAACCCTATGCCTTCGGTGCATGGGATGATGAAGTCGGCGGCCTGTCCGGCCCCTGGGACTTTATCAAGGACGGAATCCACCACCCGCGCTGGGTTTCCAACCCGGACGGCACCTGGCGGGCGGCCGTGAAAGCGCTGGATGTGAATGTGCCGCTGCATGACAGTACTTTTGCCAGGCCGGCGGGGGAATAAGCCCACACCGGCACAACTAAAACGGAGCTATCCCCATGCTGCGCACACTGATTTTGTCGCTGCTTCTTGTTTCGACTGCTGCCCACGGTGAGCTGCTCTGGGAGTACTCCGCTGGTGGAATGATTGCCGGGAACCCTGTCATCCACCATGACCGGGTGTACGTGACCAGCGGCAACAGCCTGCATGTCCTCAATCGCAAAGGCGAAAAACAGTGGTCTTACGATACCGGCGCCGCATCCCGCAGTACGGTTGCCTTTGCGAACGGTGTCATTTATGTGCTCGCGGACAACGGACTGCATGCCCTGGATATGAAAGGCCAGCGGCTTTGGCTGTTTGAAACCTCCGACGGGCCCCTGGAAGTGGCGGGACAAACCATGGGCTGGGGCGAAGGGGACTTCGAGGATCCCTGGGCATGGTACCGCTCTGCACCGCTGGTGGTTGACCAAAAGGTGGTGTTTGCCAACCGCCAGGGAACCCATGCCCTGGATGCGAAGACCGGCGAACGGCTTTGGCACACGGATACCGGCACCACCCACACCCGCCCGGTGCACCACGAAGGCCTGGTTATTGTCGGCAGTTGGAACAATCACCTGTACGGATTGAGCCTCGGGGACGGGTCCGAGGCCTGGAAAGTGGCCTCCCGCCTGCCCGGGGGTGAAATGGCCGGCTGGTTGGGGTGGGAAGGTTTCAACCTGGACCCGGTAATCGACAACGGGGTGATTTACGCGGGTAACCGCGGAACACATTTCTATGCCATCGATGCAAAAACCGGCGTCGAAAAGTGGAGCTGGAAACATCCCTCGTCATGGGTCGGATCTCCGGCCGTCGTCAGCGATGAAGTGATTTATTTCGGCATGTCAGACGGAATTTCACTGGTGGGTATGCAGGTGGGAATGGGTAACCAGACACTGCTGTTCAATAATCGCTTCCTGAATTTCGCCCGCCCCCAGGCCAACAGCCAGAAGGTATTCCTGGCCAGTCTTTCAGGTGAGCTGTTTGAAATTGAACGGTCAACCGGGAAAGGCCAGCGAGTATTTGCAACCCAGGCCAGCCAGGCAAACCTGGCGGAGCTGCAGAAACCGGAGGGCGGCCTCAAGTACTACTACAGCACGCAGGGCGGTTATACCCACGAGAACGCTACAAAGGATGTGCAGCGAATGCTGAACATGCTCGACAGCCTGGTGAGTCTCACACTGGACGGGGACGTGCTGTACGCGGGCAGCGCCAACGGCAAGTTGTATGCCGTGTCGGTAAGGTGATTCACCGGCTCGGATCTATGCCAAAATAGCTCACAATTATTCAACCAATGGGTATAGAGGAATGGATTGTCCATGAGCAACCTGGCGACCAGAATACTCGACGAAATTCAACAAGAATTGAAAGTCGATGAGCAATGGACGGACAGGCGCAGCAACAGCCTCATGTTGATTGCCGACAAGCTGGAACAGACTTTCAGTGTTTCAGAGCCTTTTAGCTACCTGGACAACGAGGCCGTGGCGGTGGAGTCCAGAATTCCCATTGCTCGTAACGTGGGCCGGCCCGGGGAGCAGGTCTGTGGGCTTCTTTCGCAGTTCAATTACGCCAACATCGGTTCTGCCTACGTTTTTGACCCGGAAAGAAAGGAAGTCTTCAGCACGCTGAAAATTGCCGCGACTGAAAAGGACCTGGGTGAGCGGTGCTGGCAAACCCGGATATTCGCGATGTTCCAGTTGATCATGGCGGAACACCAAGCCATTCACATCGCCGGTCCCATATCCGGCGAGGTGGCCAAGGCAGCCAAAACCCGCCCCCAGCCGGACCCCATGATGAACTCGTTCATGCAATTCATCACCTCACGCCCGCGAGCAGAGAATCGTTTCGAGAACCTGGAACTGTTCGGGCAAGCCGCAGAGTACTGCAAAAAGATTGGCGGGGTAGCAGATGATCCCGACCCATGGGGATCAACAATGGAGTTCCGGTTTTCAGACTCCAGCACCACCATGGCCTCCCTGGTTTCCAATCTTGAGCATCCAACCTTTGGCAGGGGCTTGCGCACCTTCCTGGCGCTGCCCATCAGTTACAAAACGAATGCCGAGGCCTCGCTGCAGGCGAATATGCTCAATCTGCGGGAAGTTACCGGCAATGAAAATGGCGATTTTCTGGGCGCCTGGTGTATTGACCAGCGGACCGAGAACCTTTCGCCCGTTTTTAGTTCCTACATACCCAATTCCCTGTTTGCGGAATCATGGATGTCAAAAGTCGTCGTGCAACTGGGCCTGCGGGCGCGCAACTGCGAACGCTGGTGGTTTCCGGACACCCCGTTCAGCAAAACCACGCTGGAAGTCGTGATGGGAAGGAAAGGGCAGGTTCATGTGGGGGGCGATACGCCCCACTAAAAAAGGGCAAAAAAAGGGGTCAGGTTAACTTTTCAGAAAGGGGTCAGACCCCTTTCTGAAAAGTTAACCTGACCCCTTTTTTACCCGTATTCATCCCTTCTCCAGCACCAACTCCACCGGCAATGAATTTGCCACGATGTCGTAAACAGCTGAGTACATGGCCAAATTGCGCAGGGTTTCGGCATCGGCCTGGCTTTTCACTCGCATCACCACGCGCACCGTGTTGAAGCCCTTGCGCACCTCGTCCGACAGACCGAAGAAACCGCGGACATCGATGTCGCCTTCTATCCGTGATTTCACCGATTCAATGGCGATGCCCTGCACCGAGGCGTGGTAGACCATGGTGGTGGTCAGGCAGCTGACCAGCGCATGCAGCACGTATTCCACTGGTGTAGGCGCCGTGTCCTGGCCGGCGATCAGCTCGGGTTCGTCAGCGTCCAGGGTGATCTGCCGGTCGCGGCTTTGTTCATTACCTAACGCGAACCACTCGTCCATGCGGCTGCGGTTGATGCTGCCGCCCTGCCAGTGGTTGTGCAGGCGGAACTGGAACTGCGCCATCTCTGCGTCCTGCTGGATGAGGTCGATAACCTCCAGCAACTGGCCGGTGGGCACGCCATTGACGACCGGACCCTTGGTTTTGGGCTTGGTGATGCTTGCTACATTGTGTGAATTCATATCGTTCTCCTTGTCTGGTTTGAAAAGCGGCTATGTCGAGCCGCGATCAGGATAGGAAAACGCCCACGGGTTAAAAACTGCACGGGGTGTAGTAATCAACTACACTTTCTGTAGTTAACTTTAAGCGGCGATTGCGGGAGAATCACTCCATGACCGAATACGGACAGTTCTGCCCCGTGGCCAAGGCCACCGAGATCATCGGTGACAAGTGGACGTTGCTGATCATGCGTGAACTGATACTCGGTTCCACCCGCTTCAGCGAATTGCAGCGCGGTCTGTCTCGTATCTCACCCACTTTGCTCTCAAAAAGACTGAAGCTGCTGGAGCAAAAAGGTCTGTTGAGAAAAAAATCTCCACCTGGCCAGCGCAGTTCCGAGTATCACCTGACCCCCTGTGGGCGCGAACTGCAGCCGCTGATCGAACACCTGGCTGCGTGGGGTATGCGCTGGGCGCGCGGCCAGATGAGCGACGACGAACTCGACGTGGAATTCCTCATGTGGGACCTGCAACGCCGGCTGAAAACCGACCAACTGCCCGGCGGAGAAACCGTGCTGTGCTTTCACTTCGACGAACTCGACCGGCACAAAACCTGGTGGATGGTGGCCAGCGGTGGAGAGGTCGACCTGTGTACCGAGAACCCCGGGCGGGAAGTAGACCTCTACATCAATACCAGCGTCCGTGCGCTGGTGGAGGTTTGGCACGGGGATATTTCCCTGGCCCGGGCCCGCAGGGAAGACCGGTTAAGGGTGCATGGGGCTGTTGGGCTGGCGCGGAGCATGAAGGAATGGCTGGGGATCAGTCCGGTGGCGGGAAAAAAGGAGTCGGAAAAAAGGGGTCAGGTTAACTTTTCAGGAAAAGGGGTCTGACCCCTTTCTGAAAAGTTAACCTGACCCCTTTTTTCCAACCTGACCCCTTTTTTCCTCAGGGACAGAGGCTAGCCCCAGGACACCGTTCCGTATCTTCCGAATTGAAAGCGCAGTACATGGCCTGGATGAGCGAGCGATCGTCGTTTTCAATATCACCGCTGAATTCCCAGAACATCATGCCCAGTACTCCCTTTCCCAGGATATAGTCTGCCCGGTCGCAGATGCCGGCCGGGTCCACGTAGGACATGAATCCCCTGCCGTCCTTGCCTTTCAGCCGCCAGGTCAGGGTGGCTGCTGATGCTTCTTCGTCCCAATCGGTCGTAATGGCGTCAGGCTCGATGTTACGCACAATGTCCTCGTAGTCGAAAACCCCTGAATTGCCCCATTTGCCACCGTCCCAGGTCCCTTTGGGGACGCCGGTGTGGGTGTTGAACAGCCCGTGGACAGGGGGATCGCCAAATGTTCTGTCCTCAATGCCTTTCCAGGAGTGTGCGTAGACAGGCACTCCTATGGTGAGTTTCTCCGCAGGCACTCCGTTGTCGAGATAGCCTTGCACACAACGGATCGTATTGAATTCCGATTCCGGGTATTCCGGGAAATATGTCTCCTCGCTGCTATTCGGATGAAGTCCGGCATGGTGCCCGGTTACCGGGCTCCACGAGCCTTTCATGTCATAGGCCATCAGGTCGATCCAGTCGATGTTGCCAATCATGCCATCGAGGTCCATTTCGCCGGGATCTTCGTTCTCGGGAGGCTCCGCGTAATCGTTGTATTTCTGAGGGTCGCAAGCCAGCGCCATGGTCAGCAGCTTGCCTGCGGTTTGCAGCCTTGGCCCGCAATAGTTGACGAATTCTCGAAAATTCTGGGCATCACAGGAGCCGCTGTCCACCGGGTCTGCCAGATGGTCCTTGCAGGACCTCACCACGTTATCGCCTTCGCCCTGGACGCCGGGGTATTCCCAGTCGATGTCGATCCCGTCGATGTCATAATTTTCCAGGTACCAGAGGATGCTGTCGCAGTGGGTCTCGTGTTTTTCCGGGTATGCGTAGATTTCCGAGAAATCGTTCGACCAGGTCCAGCCGCCGATCGACAGCAGGGTTTGGATGTGTGGGTAATTTTGCTTGAGAATTTTCAGTTGGCAGAGATTGCCTTTCTTGCCAAATTCATCCGGAAAGTCATCACAGGTGGCGCCCTCATTGCCCCAGGCCTTGTTGTGGTCGGAAAATTCATCGCCACTGAAGATGGCGCCACTGGCGTCATGCTGGAAGAACGCGTACTTGATATGGGTGATGAACTCGGCGGACGATCCGGATATCGAACCGCTGCTGCAGTCGGATTCGCCTTCAATGTGGTTGACGCAAAAATTACGCCCGTACTGGCTCCAGTTGGTGTAGTAGCCAATGATGGGCACCTGGCTGCCCCCGACAGGTCGCGGAGGAGGTGGTGTGTCAGCACTGGCTTCCATGTACAGGTGGTCAATCGAAAGACTGGCGTTGTTGCGGTGTCCACGGGAGCAATCCGTATCCGCCACCTTCACCGTGAACGACCCGGCACTGCCCACGATGACTGTTGTCTCGTAGGTCACGTCGCTGCCGGAATCAATGACAAGGCCGGCGGGTGTGAAACTCGAATTGTCAGCCGACACAAAAAAGCTGAAGTCATCACCGTCGGCGCCAACGTCATTACGCTGCCCTTCCACCACCAGTTTCCAGTTTCCCCCGGCTGGAAGTGTGAAATGCCAGCGCTGGTCGAGGTAGTCGCATCGTTTGGGCGGCGGCCCGACGGTCTCGTCCTGCTCGGTCAACACCATGTATGTATTGTCGGAAATTTTGACCTCCACAAGGCCGCCGGTTTTACCGCCGGCTACGGTTATCTCAGTCTGGGCCTGGCACCGGAAGGGAGCATCCTCGCCGTCACCCGTGCAGCTCGCGTTAGCTTGTACCGGCATCAAAACGGAAAATGCCAGGACACAGCAAATCGAGGGAATCGTGCGGTTAAAGACAACCATTCCGGACCTCCACCTTGGTTTCAAATAAGTCGGGACCTTGCAGAGTAACTATAGGAAATCACGCGGGTTTTATCTATGGGAAAAGGAGTCAAAAAACGAATGCACGCGTCTTGTAACGTCCACCGCGGCGCAGGTCGTTCCCATGTGCCCGCAATTGCTTTCAACTGCGTAATAGCTGGCTCCCAGGGGCGCAGAGAGTTCTTTCGCCGGCGTCGGATTGACCATCTGGTCCCCGGCGACGCCGATGATGAGTACCCTTGCCCGGGTATTATCGATATAGCTTTGCCGGCCCTCGTGCGACGCGCCAAATACGTTGTGATTCATCATTGCTCTCAACTGGGAGAGATAGTCATACGCGTCAAAATCTGAATATGACTGCAGAGACTCATCGATAAATGCCTGCACCTCGTCAGCCTCGACGTTTTCGACCAGGTAGTCGGGTGTCCAGAGGGTCATCAAATTCAATGGCGACACGACTTCGGCGATGTCTGCGTTACTGTGCCCGGCACCCTGCATGACGCCAATAATGCGCTCGTGTGTTTGCCATTGGAGCATGTCGTAAGACGTCATTTTTGGCGTGCCGTCTATAGGTATCGCTGCATCCATGAAATCCGGATAGCTTCCAAGCCATTGACATGTTTGCATGCCACCCATGGAAATCCCCATCACGGCTTTCACATGATCGATGTGGAGATGTTTTGTCAGCAGGCGATGCTGGGAATTGACCATGTCAGTGATCGTGATAGCGGGAAAAGCCCCGCCGGGTTGGTCAGCGCTGTTGGACGGGGATGACGATACACCGTTTCCCAGCGCATCGATCGCAACGACAAAATACCGGCTCGAATCCGCCAGTTTTCCCGGGCCGATCAGTTCGTATTTGAGCAGATCGGAAGTTTTGCCATCGAACCACGTTGGAAAGACCAGGATATTGTTCTTTTCCGCATTGATTTCACCGAATGTGCGGTATGCAATCCTGGCTTCCCGAATGACCTCGCCCGAGACCAGCTGGAAATCGCCGAGCGACGCGACCTTGGCGGGTTGCATGGCCGCCAATGGAAGCGAGACCAGCGAAAGGGCCAGTGAAAGAGCAAAAACGGTGAGTGATCTGGGCATGAGTTGAATTCTGTGTTCGAGCGAAAAGAGGTCAGGTTCAGCGTGGCGTCCGGCTCCGTTTCCGGAGCGGACGGCCATTGCTGCACTGAAGGCAAGATCTTATGCGTGTTCTCTCTGAGTGGTAACCAGTGAGAGATCAGTCCTTCGGGCTGTACCGCCACACATCATTTTCCACCCGCTTCCAGTTATCGTCCGGGACCTGAAATTTTGGCGGGACCGGGAACAGCTCCCTGTCGCCCCCGAAGGTGAAAATGGAGGGCTTCATGCCGCTCTTGCCACCTTTCACGGTCAGCACGTCAAAATCATAGCGGATGTTGTCGCAGGTCACGTCCGGTGGGTCCTCGGTGCAGCCGGGGTCGGGATCGTTGTTCCAGGGTGATTCGCTCACCGGCTGCCACTCGGCGCCGTCCTTGCTCACCCAGATGTCCGACGGGTTGCCAAGCGGATCGTATCCACCAAAGCAGACGAAATGATTGGCCAGCACTCCGCATCCGTGGCCCGGCCGGGGGGACCAGCCGGCGCCGCCTTCAGGGGTGACCTCTTCCCAGTTTTCCCCGTCCTTGGTCCGCCAGACATCGTTGAAGTAGGGAAACGGGTTCTGTTCACTGGGAAGAAAGGCACTCTCCCCACCCAGGATGTACAGCCAACCGCCCTTAACCAGCGCCACTGCGCCGGCACGCGGCCGCCAGATGGCTTCCGGATCCTCCTTGTCGACGTTTGCGGTTGCTTCATGCCATTCAACGCCGTCTGACGAATACCACACGTCGTTGAACAGTTTTCGCCCGCAACCCCCAATTGAAAAATCATCCCCCTGCGAGCCCCCCATCACCCAGATTTTGCCTTTGAATGTGACCGCACTCAGCCCGGCGCGCGCCTGCCAATGGCTGGTGTCGTCGTTTCCACTGTTGGCTTTCAGCTGCTCCCAGTTGAATCCATCCGGGCTGCTCCAGACGTCGTTAAAGAACACGGAGAAATCGAAGCAGCCGTTTTGGATGGTCGGTGAACCGGAGGGCGGGCCGGGGGGTGGGGCCGGCAAAAAATTCTGCCCCCCCATGATGTACATCTGACCCCCAAGAGTCACGGCCTCGTGGTACGCCCGGTTCGGCCATAGCGCGACATCGAAAGGATCGGCCAGCAACTGGCCCCAGGTCTTGCCCAGGTCGTTGCTTACCCAGACATCACCGTGGATGATGCTGGCAAAACCTGCGTTGGGAATCGGTGTGCGACCGCCAATCACGAACAGCATGTTGTGCAATTCCACCGCTTCGAGGCCGGCTCGGGGTTCCCAATGGCCAACACCGGGCCAGAAGGGCAGGCCCTGATCCGGTGGCAGCTGGCCATTAACCCCCAAATCGGTAGCGATCTGCTCAGTCCACTCGTAGGTGAGAAACGACGGCCCGCCCTTAGGGCCCTTGCCGGCGAAAGCAGCGGAAGAAACGGATACAACAAAGATACAGCAGGAGAGAAGAAGAATCTTTTTCATAACAACCCCTTGTTGGAAGCGTAATGTGGAGATTCCCTTCGTGAAATTTGTCCCTATAAACGTACATCAGGACAAAAAGCGAAAATCGACAACCACAGGTGTGCTCGCAGTTCGCGAAAAAGTTAACCTGACCCCTTTTTTATATGGGTTTATTATTGCGCAATGAATTTCTGGAAGCTGGTTAAAGAAATGAGACGGCGACGGGTTTTCCGGGTGGCCGGAATCTACTTGATCGGCGCCTGGGTCTGGCTGCAGGTCATGGATGTCATTGCCGAACCGGCCGGTTTGCCGGCCTGGTCCATGACCCTGTTGCTTTACGTTGAAGTCCTTTTATTCCCGGTTGCGGTTTTTCTGGGCTGGCGTTACCAGATTACCGATCACGGCCTGGTCCGCACCACTTCGGAAGTCGGCCGGGACGAAGAACCTCTCAGGTTGGGCCCCCCGGACTATGCCATTTTTGCAGGCCTGGCCTTGATGCTGGTGGTTGCTGGTTACGGCTTGCTCGGCGGAGATGACCCCTTTCTGAACCTGGAAGATACGGCCCGGCAGACGCAGTCCCAGGCCGGGAGCCAGCAGGTAGAGGGGCTCGATTCCATAGCAGTATTACCCTTTGTCGATTTGAGCGCGGCGGGTGACCAGGAATATTTTGGTGATGGCCTGGCCGACACCCTGTCGCAGGTACTGGCGCAAATTCACGGCCTCCGGGTTGCTGCGCGCACCTCTGCATTTGCATTCAAAGGAACAGACACGCCCCTGGGCAAAATTGCCACAGCATTGGCTGTCACCCACATTCTCGAGGGCACGATCCAGGCGGCGGGATCACAACTGCGCGTCGGGGCTTCACTGGTTGAAGCAGCCAGCGGAAAAACGTTGCTGTCGAGAACCTTCGATGGCTCCATGGAAGATGTCTTCAACTTCCAGGACGAAATCACCCGGGAAGTGGTTGCAGCTTTAAAGATCGAACTTCTGCAGAGTGACCAAACCCGCCTGGATGAACGGTACCGCCCCAACCTGGAAGCATACGATCAGTTTGTGCTTGGCCGCCACGAGATGGGCAAGGGCACCGTGGCAGGCCTGCAGGCAGCCGTCGGGCACTTTGAACGGGCCAGTGAGCTGGATCCGGATTACCCGTTGCCTTACGTGTACCTTGCCGATACGCACCGCTCGCTCGAAGTCTATGCCTTTGGTTTCCAGGATTCCTATTCGGCGCTGCCAATGCCATGGACCGAAGCCCTGCAACGCCCGCTGCTGGAGAAAGCGCTGGAACTGGATTCGGGGTCCGGCGAGGCCGTAGCTGGCCTGGCCTCCATCGAACGGGATGAAGAAAAAGCCGAGACAGGATTCATCCAGGCCATCAAGCTCAACCCCAACAATACCAATGCCTACCTTTGGTTCAGCAAATTCCTTTCCTTAAACCAGGGACGATACGATGAGGCCCTGGAGCAAATTGAAAAAGCGGTGGACCTGGACCCCTTATCCGACATCATTCAGTACGAATACGCCAAGGCGCTGTGGGCCACGGGCCGGATTGAGCTGGCGATGTCCACGCTGCTGGACAATGTAAAGCGAAACCCGGGCTTTCCGTACAACTACAAGCTGATGACACGTTGGAAACTCCAGACGGGGAATGTCGGTGATGCGATGCGCTGGATCAAGGCTTTGCGCAAGCTGGAACCCGACAGTCCATCGCACTGGGGCGAGTTTGCCGGCGAGTGCCACCTTTACGACCTGCTGGATGACAGTGATGCGTCTATTCAATGCTTCTCTGAATTTGTGGAGGTTTTCCCTGACACGGTGACTGCCGGGCCGTTCCTGGCTGAGCAGGCCGCCATTGAGGCGGGCGAAGTCGGTCAAATTGAGCACTTTGGAATCCTCAAGTCGGAACGGGCACTGGATGTTTATCGTTCACGCGTTGTGGCAGAGCCCGGCAATGGTTACCGGGCCAATCAGCTGGGGTTTGCCCTGCAACAGGTGGGTAAGTTCGAAGAGCTGCTCGAGGCGATGGAGCGCGCTTACCCGGAATTATTCGAAGATCCGCCAACCGTAAGCGGCGCGACGACCTGGCCGGCGACGATGACCGCGAATGCCTTGCTCAAGACGGGCGATACTGAACAGGCCAACCTGCTGCTGGATGGTATAGAGAACGTCATTTCCGGTATGCGCCTGATCACCGGCCCAGGTTTCACCAACGGCATCGAAAACATCGAAGTCGCTTCCTTGAGAGGGGATACAGAAGAAGCACTGGCTGCCTTACGTCGCGCCATCGATCAAAACTGGCGATTCACGTGGGACTGGATGGAGTACAACAAGTACCTGGACCCCATTCGTGATGACCCGCGCTACATAACAATGTATGAAGAACTCAAGGCCGATATAGCGCGCCAGCGGGAGTGGTACGAGAGAAACAAGGACCTGCCACTCTACTGAAATTGAGGAACCGATCCGGTTTCGGGTTTATCATGGCGCGATGAATTTGTGGAAGCTGGCCAGGGAGATGAGACGTCGCCGGGTATTCCGGGTGGCCGGAATCTACCTGATCGGCGCCTGGGTCTGGCTGCAGGTCATGGACGTCATTGTCGAGCCGGCCGGTTTGCCCGCCTGGTCGATGACCTTGCTGCTCTACGTTGAGATCCTTCTGTTTCCGGTTGCGGTTTTCCTGGGCTGGCGCTACCAGGTCACGGATCATGGCCTGGTCCGCACCACCTCGGAAGTGGGCCGGGATGCAGAGCCGCTCAAGTTAGGTCCCCCCGACTTCGCCATATTTGCAGGACTGGTCTTGATGCTGGCGGTTGCCGGTTACGGCTTGCTCGGCGGTGATGACCCCTTTCTGAACCTGGAAGACACGTCGCCGCAGACGCAGTCCCAGGCCGCGGGCCAGCAGGAAGAGGGGCTCGATACCATTGCGGTGCTACCCTTTGTCGATTTGAGCGCGGCCGGGGACCAGGAGTACTTCGGTGATGGCCTGGCCGACACGCTGTCGCAGGTGCTGGGGCAGATCCACGGCCTGCGGGTTGCTGCGCGCACCTCTGCTTTCGCCTTCAAAGGAACCGACAAGTCGCTGGGTCAAATTGCCGCGGAATTGTCTGTTAATTATGTGCTGGAGGGGACGATCCAGGCGGCCGGCTCACAATTACGGGTCGGAACCACCCTGGTTGAAGCAGCCAGCGGCAAAAGCCTGGTATCCAGAACTTTTGATGGCTTCAAGGAAGATGTATTCAACTTCCAGGACGAAATTACCAGGGAAGTGGTTGCGGCATTGAAGATCGAGCTTCTGCAGAGTGAAGAAAGCCGACTGGATCAGCGG
>Ga0316194_10001116_pt1 | contig 18354 bp, 18 predicted proteins | sample CroRivsedime1_MG_FD_204936 | JGI IMG/M metagenome (GOLD analysis project Ga0316194, IMG submission 204936) | Coastal sediment microbial communities from Maine, United States - Cross River sediment 1 | ecosystem: Environmental > Aquatic > Marine > Coastal > Sediment | place: USA: Maine...
CTCCAGTGATGGTCTATTTGCATTGTTGGGCACCATTGAAAACGTGAAGTTGCTGGTTTCCGGCGTAGGCTGAAATCCAGTCAATCCCGGGATGTACGTCGGGGGCGTCAAACTTCGCCTAAAGACTCGAATTACGAAAGACCTCTTCGGGTCATTAGCGGTCGTTCACACTGATTCTAGCCCATTGACGGCTTTGAAGCAGAAAGCGGCCATTCATCCTGACAGATCGTCCGCTGTCACCGATATCAGATCTTCAGGACCGCTGAAACGGACAAATTCGTCCGGCGGCTTTCGGTGACAGCGGACACGTAGCTTTTTGGCATCGAGCGAGCCTCGCGGCTAGTCGATGATCACAAGTTTGTATTGATACTCCTGATCAAGTGTATCGAAGCCAAGCACCTGAACGTAATAGGGTATTCCTGCATCGAAATCAGCGGTCACTATCTTTGTCGATTCTGCATAAAGCGGATTCCCCGCGATCACTGTCCCGAATTGGTCGAGGACTCTGATTGCTACCATGCTATCGGTGGGGTGCTCTGTACACGTATCTGCACAAAGGTAGATCGCATAAACTCCGCTCATGTTCGGCGACAGGATGAAATAATCCGACTCATCCGACACGTCCCGTACCGCCCCGGTGATCTCAATGCCGGGAACGGCATCACCGCTGACAGTGGGAAATGCCACCGGGTTGGCGTTTTCCGGGACGTTATTGGGCTCGTACTCCGTATACCTGGCGATATTGGCGGGATGGCTGCTGTCTGTAGCCGTTCCGCCGGGATCACCGCCACCGCTGCTGTTACTACCGGCACCGGAACCGGTACCGGTTCCGGTGCCACTACCACTACCACTACCACTACCGGTGTAACTCTGCTCACATTGCCAGCCACCATCGACGTAAATGAAACGTGGGCACCACGGTACCCCGTGGCTGAGTGGGTCCAGGGCCTCGGCGAAGCTGAGGCCACTACTGCCCTGATCTTCTGCCACCTCGTCATTGCAGGCGACCAGTCCGAATGCGACGAGTAGGAAAATAATCCTGTTCATGTGTTCTCTCCAGCGTCTTACGCGTTGCGATACCGCTGCACAATGGCAGCCGATGCGCTGAACGTATTGACTGGGATCGATAGATTTTCTGATTATTTTCTGATGACGGGGATAGCGCCGCAGGTAATTGAAAAACCTCGGATCTTAATCGTGCCGGGATGCATCGCAGGCGGTCTCGACGAGTTGTCGGGCCGGAGTTGACACCGAACTTTTGACAATAATATCCCTACTACAGCTCGCAGACGCCGGAGAGATATTCATAGAATCCCGGTAGCCGATCTTGTTTGTTTGATCGCCAAGCCTCGACCAGGCTGGGGTCGCGTCCAACGAGCTTACAAAGACTCCGAGCGTAATAGTCGGCTTCCTGCTGGTTGATGATTCCCTTGTCATAGTACTTCCATGCGGCCTCGTTCACATTGATCAAATACTCGAGTATCACGTAAAGAGTCCAGCGATCGTCAGCATTCAGAGATTCGAAATCAGACATAGCGTGACGGAATACTCTGGATAGTTCTGGATTCTCGGCCAGCGCTAAACCCATCTCGTTCGTCATGTTATAGATAGTTGCAACTGCTTCAGTCTCAGCGATGTCGTTCGAACGCTTCAGCTCGTAACCAAGAAAGATAAGCGACACGATAATTCCAGCAATTCCTACAATTTCCACGGCTCGTCCGATGTCTATTGAAGTTGCACCTTTCGATGAGGTCGGCATTTCTAATCCTCGTAGGCGTGCGTCATGATGTTGATGTAGGAATCAACCCAGTAAGTATCTTGATTCGCAGCCAGATATTCCAACAAATAGTCGTGCGCTTCTGACGACACGGTCAGATAGTCTCCGCCTATCCCGTGGAAAATGATATTGAACAACTTGGTGCCTTTGGCTACCTCGGCTTCTATTCGATCAACTAACTCCGGACCGGAGACCTCGATGGCCCCCCACCAGTCTGCAAAGGTCGTGTCTTCTGATTCAAATCCCTTAATTGCAATAAAAAGCTCTCGCACGGCAGGTATGTAGTTTTCGCCGCTGGCCATAAAGTCGCCGCACGGCACTGTCAGTGTACGTTCGTTTCGTCCGTCTATTGCGTGCAAGAAGCTATTAGCCACAGTGACCTCATCTACTATCTCTTCAATCGCATAGTCGTCTATGTTGTGGTAGCTCTTCACCCAGTCTCTATCGGGCAAAGCAGCGCTGCAAGGATGATAGATTGTGTGATTACCTAGTTCGTGTCCTTGCATTGCTGCCGCACGCCACTCGCTCAAACGGTCCCTAACGGTCGGGGATGCGAGGATTAGATAGAAGGATGCAACTAACCCGTGTCGGTTCAGCGCTGGAATCGCATTGTCCAGATGCGAGTTGAGGGCATCATCATAGGAAAGACTGATGGCCATCTTCTGGCCGTCAGGCCACGTGAATGCGTCGTCTGACATGTAATTGTCCTCCGCTGAAACATTCCCCAATACCGAGGCCAGGAGGAGAGCCCCCAACCAGAGACTAATTGCCTTCAAGAATTTGCCTCCAGAGCTCTAATCTTTACAAGCGAACATCAGAAAGGAACGGATGTCAGATTTGGGCCTGTAGCGGATATCGCAGACCGAGCCTAGAGCTCGACTATTGGCTCGAAGCCACCGAAGATAAGGCGTTTGCCGTCGAACGGCATCGGATGCTTTTCGGGATCCATCCGATCGTCATTGAACTCGTCAGACATCATTTTCTGCATCGCCGCATCGCGGGTACCCTTGTCAGGCCATTCAATCCACGAGAACACAATTGATTCGTCTGCGGTCGCCTTCACCGCTTTCCGAAAATCGGTGACCTTTCCGTCGGGCACATCGTCGCCCCAGCATTCGATCACTCTGGTAGCACCGAGCTCGGTAAATATGGTGTCGGCCATCTTGGCGTGGTCAATGAAATTCTGCTTATTCGCAGTCGGTACAGCAATTACGAAACCGTCGATGTAGCTCATTGCTCTACTCCCAATATCCGTACTGACAATTATTTATAGAGTGATTTGTTGAAGCGCACAAAACGCATCGGAACTGACGCCCACTTCGGGTCAGTAGCGGTCGTTCAGGCGTATTCTAACCGAATGGCAGCTTGCGGGCGGTAAGCGGACATGTAGCGAGAGCAAATGTCCGCTCTCACCGATACCAGACGTTCAGGGTTGCTGAAACCGACCGAAATGAACGTCTGCTAACGGCCATATGCAGTCAGTCAGGCCGGCGAGTGCTCCGTAATTCAGCATAGCGTTAGGTGAGTTTCTTTCGAAAGCCAATTCTCCAATGACCCCTCGGAAAATTGTCGAAGCGAGTGAACTGGCTGTAGCCAAGCTGCTTGTAGAACCCTTCTGCCTGCCAGCTCTGCGTCCACAACCAGAGTCCCTGGAGGCTCTGAGATATTGCAAACTCCTCGGCAAGCTGCATCTAGTGCTACTTCAATTAGCTGCCTGCCGCGTTTGCAATTGCTGCAATACCATCACTGTTGTCAGTTCGAAGCGCAATGATCTTCTGGTATTCAGGGGAGTGGTACCATTCTCGCGCCGCCTCTTTTGATGCAAATTTGAGCACGACCGTGACGTGCCCCGGGTCCCCCTCGATTCCCTCACTTTCAAAATCCGCAGCCAGGATTTCAGCGCCGTGGGCTTCCAGCACTTTTGGCACCTCCGCCAGGTAGGGCTGGTAGGCATCCTGATCGTTCACACGGTAATTGAATACGAAATATGCGGCCATTTTCTTACTCCTGAAATATCACGACTGAGATCGCTGGATTCGCATATTATGAATCCCGCTTCCACTGAATGTTGGTTTTTGTCGGATCGAAGTGCGGCCTGAAGAGATCGGTCAGTCGCGAAGTGTCATATCGTCAAACCAGCTGAGGGCCTCATCGACTGATTCGACGTAGGAGGGGACGCCTCTGCCACGGTTAATCTCGACAGTATGCAAGAACTCCGCTTGCTCCCTGGCGACAGGGTCTTCCGGCATCAGCACAGCCGTGTTGTTCCAGACGGAGAACCCGGACTCCTTAAACTGTTCACCAAGGTCATAGGCAACAAAATCGGAGCCGTCTTCAATCGACAGTAACTTTCGAATATCCACGATGAAGTTACGGTAACCTGTCTGCTCTGCGAGCTCGACAGTGCGACGGCGCATCTCGCGCACCTCCTCCGCACTAACGCAACCCGCAACCTGTATGGCAACCGCTCGTTGCTCGTTCAGTATAGAAAATTCGATTTCCATTGACGTTCACGTCTCAGCTATTTTTCGGAGAAGGTCAACTCGGGAGCGACCGGCCTGGGCTGCGCACAACCAACCCTCAGGGCAGGCGCAAAGACACCAACGACTCGCTTAACTCTACGACCGTTCTAGTTCAGGGAATGTAAGCCGATCATGTTGCCTTCCGTGTCGAAAGCAAGTCCGATATGGCCATACTCGCCGATCGAAAACTTCTCTTTCATGATCTTCCCGCCCGCGCCCGTTACGCGCGCCAGTTCGTCGGCACAATCGTCACACGTGAAATAGACCAGCGTACTGTTGCCGCCGGACGGCATTCCCTCGACGCTGGCCAGAGCGCCTGACGCACCGTAGCTGGTCATCGATTGCGGGAATTTCCAGAGCTCCGGTTGTTCGTCGCTGAGCTTCTCAAGCTTCACATCAAACACGCTTTCGTAGAAAGCCTTCGCCCTGCCCATGTCCTGTACATAAATTTCGAACCAACCGACCGGATTCATTGCCGTATCCCCCTGTTTCCAGAGCATCGCGAGCCGCTCTGCCTGTGGGCATTGTACCTAATCGGGGAAAACCGCCGTCGGCCTACAGATCGACCTCCTTATAAGACTCGATGCCAGCCAGGCCGGGCCCAACGGCGACAAAATCCCAGCCGAGGCTCCGGCAGGCACGTTCGTCCCACTCGGCATCGCCGAAATACGTGACGGACTCGACGTCACCGCCAATTTTCGCCAGCGCGGAACTCATGATCTCGATTCTCGACGGCGAGTCGTCGCCGGTGACCAGCGGGATGCCGTTGATGTCGAAGCCCGCGCTCTCGAGTTTGAGGAGTGCCGACTTTCGCCAACCACCAGTTGCGATGGCGACGTTCTTATCGCCAGACGCCCGGACCCTGGCAACGAATTCGATGGCGCCATCGATCGTCGTGAAAGGCCCTTCGGTCTCGATATGCCTTGCAATCTTCCTGACGAAAACGGACCGGACGGCTTCAATGAGCTCGCCATCGTACACATACCCGTTATCATCGAGCAGTTGCGCGAGTATTCCGCTGTCAGTCACGTGGTCATAGTCGCTGAGCTTGTCGCGAGTGCGCACCGGGCCGACAACCTCGGCAATCGAGGCAAAGTACAGCTCGGTGTCGACCGCCATCGACTCGATCAGGGTGCCGTCGATGTCCAGAATTATCGCTTTCATGGCAATCGGGCGCCGTCCGGTTACCAGACGCCGAGGTACTTCGAGATGCCCTTTGCCGCCTCGCGGCCTTCGAAGACCGCGGTGACCACCAGGTCGGAACCGCGCACCATGTCGCCGCCCGCAAACACCCTGGGGTTTGTCGTCTGGAACGGGAAGTCGCCGAGCGTCGCGACGCGCACCCGGCCGCTCGGCAGGACATCAATACCCGCGCCGTCGAACCACGCGGGCGGATTGGGACGAAAACCGAAAGCGATGATCACCGCGTCCGCGGGCAAAATTTCCTCCGTGCCCGGCACGGTTTCCGGCCGTCGGCGCCCGTCGGCGCCCGGTTCGCCGAGCCGTGTCTCGATGACCTTGACGCCGGTGACCCGGTCGCTGCCCACGATCTCGAGCGGCTGGCGATTGAACAGGAACTTGATCCCTTCTTCCTTGCTGTTGCGGACTTCGCGACGCGAGCCGGGCATGTTTTCCTCGTCACGGCGGTAAGCACAACTTACGCTCGCCGCACCCTGCCGGATCGCTGTCCGATTACAGTCCATACCGGTATCGCCGCCTCCGAGCACCACCACGTGCTTGCCTGCGAGGTCGACGTAGTCAATCGAGTCGTCCTCGATGCCCATTAGCCGGTTAACATTGGAAACGAGATACGGCAGCGCATCGTAGACGCCGTCGAGTTCCTCGCCCGGAAAACCGCCACGGACGGAAGTGTAGGTGCCCATACCGAGAAACACGGCGTCGTATTCGTCGAGGAGCTCTTCGAATGCCTTGTCCTCGCCGACACGGGTATTCAGCACGAATTCCACGCCCATGCCTTCGAGAAGGTCGCGCCGCTGGCGCACGATCTGCTTCTCGAGCTTGAACGGCGGAATACCGAACGTGAGCAGGCCGCCGATTTCCGCATAAGCGTCGTACACCACCGAACGAATTCCCTCGCGCGCGAGGATGTCGGCCGCGGCGAGCCCCGCCGGTCCCGCACCGACAACCGCCACCCGCTTGCCGGTATCGATAACGTTCGACATGTCGGGCCGCCATCCGAGCTTGACGGCTTCGTCGGTGATGTAACGCTCGACGTTGCCGATGCTGACCGCGCCGATGCCGTCGTTCAGCGTGCAGGCGCCCTCGCAGAGCCTGTCCTGCGGGCATACGCGGCCGCAGATCTCGGGCAGGGAATTCGTCTGGTGGGAGAGCTCCGCCGCCTCGAACAGCTTGCCTTCCTCGATGAGCGCCAGCCAGTTCGGGATGTAGTTGTGCACGGGGCACTTCCACTCGCAGTAGGGATTGCCGCAGGCGATACAGCGGCCGGCCTGTTGTGCAGCATCCGCACCGTCGTAACTGTCGTAGATCTCGCCGAAATGGCGCACGCGTTCTTCCGACGTCTGTTTTTCGGGGTCGCGTCGGGGAACTTCCAGGAATTGAAGTGGATGCTTAGCCATTGGGCCGAATCACGCCGCCTGCCTCAGCGACTGGATCAGCGAACCGAGCTCGGCCGCCTTCGGTTTTACGAGCCAGAACTTCGGCAGGAATGTCCGGTAGTCGTCGAGGATCATCTCGCCCCACTCGCTGCCGGTTAGTTCGATATGCGCCATGATCAGCCCGCGCAGATGGTGCAGATGCGCCTCCATGCTCTCCGGCGAAACGCGATGAATGTCGATGAGTTCGTGGTTGTAGCGATCCACGAAATCCCGGTCGATGTCCAGCACGTAGGCGAAGCCGCCCGTCATGCCTGCACCAAAGTTCACGCCGGTGCGACCGAGGACGACCACGACTCCGTCCGTCATGTACTCGCAGCAATGATCGCCCGCGCCCTCTATGACGGCCGTGGCGCCTGAGTTGCGTACCGCGAAACGTTCGCCGGCACGGCCGGCCGCGAACAGCTGGCCCCCTGTCGCGCCGTACAGGCAGGTGTTGCCGACGATCGCCGTCTCCCGTGCGACGTAGCGCACGTCTTCCGGCGGTCGAATCGTGATGCGGCCGCCCGCCATGCCCTTGCCGACGTAGTCGTTGGCATCGCCGACGAGATTCAGGTGCAGGCCGCACACATTCCAGGCGCCGAAACTCTGCCCTGCCGTGCCAAGGAGACGTATGTCGAGCGGCGCGTCACGCATGCCAGCGTTACCGTGCAACCTCGCGATCTCGCCCGACAATCGGGCGCCGATCGAGCGGTCGGAGTTACGCACTTCGAACGCGAATCTGCCGCCGGATTTGTTGCGGATTGCCTCCTGCGTCGCCTCGAGCATCGCTTCGGCCAACTCGCCTTTGTCGAAGGGTTCGTTGCGCGGTTCGGTGCAAAACTGGGGAACGTCCCTGGAGACACCGGCATCGGACACGATGGGCGACAGGTCGAGCCGGGCCTGCCGGGCCGTCTCGCCCGGCTGCAAATCGACGAGATCCACGCGGCCGATCAGCTCGTCGAGCGAACGAACGCCGAGTTCGGCCATGCGCTCCCGGACCTCCTCGGCCACGAAGCGGAAGAAGTTGATGACCATCTCCGGCAGGCCGACGAAGTACTCGCTGCGCAGCACGTTGTTCTGCGTCGCCACACCGGTTGCGCAATTGTTCAGGTGGCAGATGCGCAGGTATTTGCAGCCGAGCGCAACCATCGGCGCCGTGCCGAAGCCGAAGCTCTCGGCACCGAGGACGGCCGCCTTCAGGACGTCGAGCCCCGTCTTGAGACCGCCGTCCGTCTGCAGCCGCACCTTGTGCCGCATGCCGTTCATGCGCAGCACCTGGTGTGCCTCCGACAAGCCTAGCTCCCACGGGCTGCCCGCATATTTCACCGAGCTGAGCGGACTCGCCCCGGTGCCGCCGTCGTAGCCGGAGATCGTGATGAGGTCCGCGTACGCCTTCACGACGCCGGCGGCAACCGTCCCGACGCCCGGCTCGGCCACGAGCTTCACCGACACGAGCGCGTCCGGGTTGACCTGCTTGAGGTCGAAGATCAGCTGCGCCAGGTCCTCGATCGAGTAGATGTCGTGGTGCGGCGGAGGCGAGATCAACCCGACCCCGGGCTTCGCAAAACGCAGCCGCGCGATGAGGTCGTTGACCTTGTGGCCCGGCAACTGGCCACCTTCGCCGGGCTTCGCGCCCTGCGCGATCTTGATCTGGATGACTTCGGCGTTGACGAGATACTCCGCGGTCACGCCGAACCGGCCGGAGGCCACCTGCTTGATCTTCGACACGCGCTCGCTCTTGTAGCGCGCCGGGTCTTCACCGCCCTCACCGGAATTCGACCGCGCGCCGATCCGGTTCATCGCGATCGCGAGCGCCTCGTGCGCTTCGGGCGACAGCGCGCCGAGCGACATACCGGCGCTGTCGAAGCGCGGCAGTATGGCTTCGACAGACTCCACCTCCTCGAGCGGGACGGCGGGGCCTGCAGGCTCGAGGTGCATGAGGTCGCGCAGCGTCGAAACGGGCCGCCGGTTCACGAGGTCCGAGTAGGCGCGATAACGCTCGTAATCCCCGGAACGCACGGCTGCCTGCAACGTCGCGATGACGTCCGGGTTGTAGCAGTGGTACTCGCCGCCGTGCACGTACTTCAGCAGCCCGCCCTGCGTAATCGGTTCGCGCGGTTCCCATGCCAGGTGCGCGAGCGCCTTCTGGTCGCCCAGCAGGTCGTCGAAGCCCGCGCCCTGTATACGCGACGTCGTGCCCTTGAAGCAGCGGTCCACGATCTCGTCCGCGAGGCCCACGATCTCGAACAGCTGCGCGCCGCGGTAGCTCGAAATCGACGAGATGCCCATCTTCGACATCACCTTGAAAAGGCCCTTGCGGATGCCGCGCCGATAGCTGCGGCCGAGCTGCTGCTGCTTGTCGATATTGCCGCGCTTGGCGATGTCGTGCAGCGACTGGTAGACGAGGTACGGGTATACGGCCGTGGCGCCGTAGCCGAGCAGGCAGGCGAAGTGGTGCGGGTCGCGTGCCACGCCGGTCTCGACGATGATGTTGGCGTCGCAGCGCAAGCCGCTCGCGACGAGGTGATGGTGCACCGCGCCGGTCGCAAGCAGCGCATGCACCGGCAGCTTGCCCGGCTCGAGATAGCGGTCGCTCAGCATGATGATGAGCCTGCCGCCCCTCACCGCAGCCTCCGCCTGTTCGCAGATCAGGTCGAGCGCGTCCGAAAGCGGCAGCGTGTCGTCTACGTTCAGGTCGACGAACTGGTAGTTGTTTTCGTGCATATCCGGCCCGAGCAGCTGCCTGAGCTTTTTCTGCGACAGCACAGGGGAATTCATGATGACCTGTTGCGCATGCTGCGGGCCGATGTCGAACAGGCTCGACTCACGGCCAATGTTCGTTTGCAGCGACATGACGATACGCTCGCGCAGCGAATCGATCGGGGGGTTTGTGACCTGCGCAAACTGCTGCCGGAAATAGTCGAATGGCGATCGTACCTTGCTCGACAGCACGGCCATCGGGGTGTCGTCGCCCATCGAACCGACCGCCTCCTGTTCGGCTTTCGCGAGAACGGCGATCACGTCGGCGAGTTCCTCGCGGCTCACGTTGAACATCTTCTGGTACGTCGCGAGGGTCGCCGGTTCGAACGGTTCCGCTGCCGTGTGCGTGTCGATCAGCTCCGAGTCGAGATAGCGGACGCCCTGCTTCAGCCACTTCTTGTAAGGCGCGCGGCTCTTCAGCCGGTCGTGAATCTCGTCGGTATCCAGCAGCCCGCCGTTCACGAGGTCGACGGCCAGCATCTCGCCGGGACCGAGGCGGCCTTTCTCCACGACATCCTTCTCGTCGTAGTCGTAAACGCCGATCTCCGAGGCGATGGTGATATGGCGGTCCCGGGTGATCACGTAGCGGGCCGGGCGCAGCCCGTTACGATCGAGGCAGCAGGCCGCGTAGCGTCCGTCGGTCAGCACGATGCCGGCCGGCCCGTCCCAGGGCTCCATCTGGCAGTCGAAGAATTCGTAAAAAGCGCGCACTTCCGGATCGATGTCGTCGACGGTCTGCCACGCCGGTGGCAGCAGGATACGCATCGCCTGCAGCACGTCCATGCCGCCTGCGCGCAGGACTTCGAGCATGTTGTCGAGGCTCGACGAATCGGAACCGGTTAGCGAGATGACCGGATTCAGGTCCGAGATGTCGTCCAGCTTGTCGGAACGGAAATTCTTGGCGCGCGCCTGCGCCCAGTTGCGGTTGCCCTGGATCGTGTTGATCTCGCCGTTGTGTGCGAGGAAACGGAACGGCTGTGCGAGACGCCACTCGGGCAGCGTGTTGGTCGAGAAGCGCTGGTGGAACAGGCAGACGGACGATTCCATGCGCGGATCGCGCAGGTCCGGGTAAAACTCCGGCAACGCCGCGGGCATGATCATGCCCTTGTAACTGATCGTCACGGACGAGAGGCTCGCGATATACGTCTCGGGGTCTTCGACGCGATTCTCGGCACGGCGCCGCGCGAGAAACAACCGGCGGTTGAAACGGCCGCGCTGCATACCCTCCGTCGCGTTGACGAAAACCTGTTCGATACGCGGCAGCGTCTTGAGCGCGACCTCTCCGCACGCCGAGGGATCGGTCGGCACCTCGCGCCAGCCGGCCACTTCGAGACCGGCCTCCTGGATGGCGGTCTCGATCACGGCACGAGCCGTCGCAGCGACCACCTTGTCGTGGCTCAGGAATACGGTGCCGGCCGCAAATCGTTCCGCGAGCGTGAATCCCAGTTCCTCGCCCACCTCGCGCAGGAAACGAAACGGAAACTTGATGAGCAAACCGCAGCCGTCGCCGGTCTTGCCGTCCGCTGCCACCGCGCCGCGGTGCGTAAGCCGGGCCAGGGCCGCGATCGCCATCTCGACGACGAAGTGACTGGGCAGATCGTCGAGATTGGCGATCAGCCCGAAACCGCAGCTATCGCGCTCGAACTCGGGGTCGTAAAGCCCCGTCGAACCTCGTTGTACCGATCGCTCTGTCATAGTCGCCCCGGGAGTCGCATGGCGCGCTCCCGCTCAGTTATTTTTGCCGAAATTGGGTGGTTGTCAGCGACCAACCCGAACGATCGAGTATATGTCAGGCGCCGTGAGGCTCGCGAGTGCGCCGCAGCAAGTTCCTTGAAAACAGAGACTTAGGTGATTAACCGTCGGCCCCGCGCGCAACCGCCCGCATGGTTTCGCGCGAAACCATGGCGCCGCGCTAATCGCTGCGATCGGCCGCCAGTTCGTGGGCATTCAGCCGTATCGAGCCCTCGTTGCGGAACGTCACCGGATTGGCAAAAGGCACATCGATCGCGAAGCGGCCCTCGAGTGCATAGGGGATATCCCGGTACATGCCTTCACGAACGATGAACACCAGCTGTGGCGCCGTGCGCATCAGGTCCACGTCCACGGTGATTTCAAAGTGGCTTTCGCCGCCCGCCGGCACGGTGAACGCGGACTGCGTCTCGCCGCTTGCCAGAAGCAGGCCTTCGAGTTCGACGCCGTACGCGATCGAGCGGATCGGCAAAGGAAACGGATTCGGGTTGACGACGTCGAAATCCAGCACGAAGGTCTGGCCACCCAGGTCGGCCTCGGTAACCGCCACGTTGCCAAGCGTGACGCTGGGGCGCTCGACGATTACGCCGGTACTTGCGCAGCCTGCTGCGAGCAACGCGACCGTGCTCAATGCGATGTTCCTGAATCGGGCAATTTCCATCATGGCAACCTCCTAGCGCGGCTCATTGCCGACGTCGTTCCAGCGCGCGCTGACGAGCAACCACTCGTCGCCCGCCTTTTCGAGCGCGAGCTCGAACTCCCAGGCATCCGCATTGAACCCCAGGGCGGAGTCCGTGGTAGCGCCAATCGCAACGGTGAGCATTACCTCTGCCGCTGTGTCGTCGAAGATATCGATGTCGTCGATGCTGACGAGCAGCCCGACTTTTTTCGCGCGCAGGAAATAGAATCGAAACAGATTCTCGATGTCGTTACGGGAATTACCGCGCGCATCGCTATAGGTTGGTGAGATCATCTCCATGAGGGCGCCGCGATCTTTTTCCTCGGCGGCTTCATGACCTCGATCGACCCAGGCTCGAAGCTGTTGTTCCGCGCTCTCCGGGGCACCACCACACGACGCGAGGCCCGTCGCGAGCAGCGCGATCAGCAAAGGGCGCCAGGCCGTGGCTCCGGTCGGCGCCCGGATATCGGATGCGTCGGCCATCATCTGCTAAAGTCTACTGATAATGTCGTCGGCAAACGGCCGGTGCGATCCGAATTGTGACGCATGTCCCACTTTGCCGGCGATCCTGCGGTTCTCATACGGCTTCGGCTCGGCACCGGAACACACTATGTCAGTCAAACTTCTCTCCGAAAGCAGGGGCGCGACCATTACCGACGATGACCAGGCTCGCATCGACGCCATCCTCGCGTTCTGGTTCAAGGAGCACCAGCTCAGCGCACCGCAAATCGATCGGCGCATGGACATCTGGTTTGGCGAAGATCCGGCGTTCGATCACGAGATTCGGCAGACGTTTTCGACGGACGTCGACAAAGCGTCCGAGGGCCAGCTCGAGCACTGGGCTGACGAGCCTCGCGGCCGGCTGGCGCTGATCCTTCTGCTGGACCAGTTTCGCAGGAACATCTACCGGGGTACGGCGAAGGCGTACGCAAAGGACAGGGCCGCCCTGAAGCTTTGCGTCGAGGGCGCGATGCGGAAGAAAGACCGCGGCCTGACGCCGATCCAGCGCGTGTTCTTTTACATGCCGCTGCAGCACGCGGAGTCGCTCAAGGTGCAGGCGAAGGCCGTCGAGCTCTACACCCGGCTCGCCGAGGCCGTCTCGCCCACCCTGCAGGAGACCTTCCTGACCATCGTGCAGTTTGCCGAACTACACCGCGACATCATCGAGCAGTACGGCCGTTTCCCGCACAGGAACACGTTACTCGGCCGTAAAAACACGCCCGAGGAAGACGAGTATCTCGCGGCGGACGCACCCGACTTCGGCCAGGGTTAGCTTTAGGGGACGGTTTAGGGGACAGTGACTTAAAGTGCCAGGCAATAATGGCGCCTGGCACTTTAAGTCACTGTCCCCCGTAAATGCTTTAAGTCACTGTCCCCCGTAAATGGCGAGGCGTTCCCCCATCTACTAAGCTCTGGTAGTCGATACAGGGGGTCTGACATGAAGCGACGTGATTTCTGCCTGTCGGCGCTAGCCGCAGGTGTTACTACTTCAGTACCTGCGTGCTCAAGGACATCGTCGAATACCATCGATGCCATCTCCGGCTCCGGCGAGGAAATCTCTCTCGAGCGTGCAGCCGTCCGCGAACTCGCCGAGAGCCTCTCGGGTGAGCTGTATTTGCCGCAGCAGGCGGGCTACGACAGCGCCCGCAAGGTCTGGAACGGCATGATCGACAAGCACCCGGCGTTAATCGCGCAATGCCGGAGCACGAACGATGTCGCCAGTGCCGTAAGGTTTGCGGGCGAGCGCAATCTTCTCCTGGCCGTCAAAGGCGGCGGCCACAGCTTCCCCGGCAAGTCCACCTGTGACGGCGGCATGATGCTCGACCTTTCGCCGATGCATGCCGTCGATGTGGACGTGCAGGCGAGAACGGCTCGCGTCGACGGCGGTGCGCTCCTCGGTCACCTCGACGCGGCCACGTTCGGGCACAACCTCGCAACGACGACCGGCATCGTCTCGCACACCGGCTGCGGCGGCTTCACGCTCGGCGGCGGGCTCGGCCGCACCGATCGCCTGCACGGGCTCGCGGTCGACAATGTGCTCGCTGCGACCGTCGTTACCGCTGACGGGCGGGTGCTTCAAGCAAGCGCCGGGGAAAACCCGGACCTTTACTGGGCTATCCGTGGCGGTGGCGGCAACTTCGGGGTCATCACCGAGTTCGTGTACCGGTTGCACCCGTTCAATCCCACCGTCTACGGCGGCACGCTGGTCTACGGCTTCGGCCAGGCGAAGGAATTGTTGCGCTTGTGGGCGGAACTCAACCAGACGCTGCCGCGCGAGGCCAACGTCGAACCCCTCTGGTTCGTCGGCGAAGACGGAATGCGAATGATCGTCGTCGAGGTTGTATGGTCCGGCAATCACAGCGCCGGCGAGATGGTCCTCGCCCCGCTACTCGATTTCGGCCGTCGCGCCGGCGGCACGCTTGGCCCGATGGATTACAGCCAGTTCCAGACCAAGGACGACGCCTACATGGGTCACGGCAAACTCAATTACCTCAAGTCAGGGTTTGTGGTCGAACTTACAGAAGATGCGATAGACGCAATCGTCGACAACTACGAGGGCGACTGGCTCCCCGCAGGCTGGTTCCAGCACCAGGGCGGCGCGATGGCACAAGTGGCACCGGCAGACACCGCCTTCGTGCATCGCGATGCCGACCTGAACGTGGGAATCAGTTCGGTCTGGACCGATCCATCGGAGTCCGAGCCGCGTATTGCCGCGATCCGCAGCTATTACGCGGCTTTACAGCCCTACATCAAAGGCTACTACACCAACCTCAACGAGGAATCGGAGCAAAAGACGTGGGGCAACTTCGGTGAGAATTATCCGCGGCTGGTCAAGATCAAGAATCGCTACGATCCCACGAATCTGTTTCGGCTGAACGCGAATATACGACCGACTCGGTAATCGCTCTGCCCGAAATGCGCACGTACCGCCAGGTCAGCATGACGGCGGCCACCGACAGGCCCACCACGAATCCGCCCCAGATATAGTTGGGCGGCAGTTTGTACGTGACCGCTGCCAGGTAAGCGAGCGGGAAGGCGATGATCCAGTAGGCGAAGATGTTAACCGCCATCGGTATCCGCGTGTCCTTGTAGCCACGCAGTGCGCCGGCGGCGCCGATCTGGATACCGTCCGCCACCTGGAAGATCGCCGCCATCAGCAACAGGGAAATCGCGATGCCCTTGACCGCCTCGTCCTGCGTATAGACGCTCACGATCGCGTCGCGGAACAGGAGCAGAAACGTCGCGGAACAGGCCATGAACAAGGCGCACATGAACACCCCGAAGCCGCCGGCGAAGCGCGCATACTCGAGGTCGCCTTTGCCGAGCGCATAACCCACACGTACCGTGATCGCCGAATTCATGGCCAGCGGCACCATGAACATCGTCGATGCGAAGTTGATCGCGATCTGGTGCGCCGCGGTGATCTCCGGGCCGAGCGTGCCCATCAGGATGGACACGGCGTTGAAGAGCCCCGCTTCCGCCGTGATCGTGATCGCGATCGGCACGCCGAGGAAGACAATCTCCTTCAGCACGCTCGGTCGCATCGGCGAAAGCCGCGAAAACAGGTCCAGCGGCTCGTACTTCCTGCTCGTCACCATGTAGGACGCCAGCAGGATCGCGATGATCCACATGGTAATGCCACTGGCGAGACCGCAGCCCACCGCGCCCATGGCCGGCGCGCCGAGTTTGCCGAACATCAGCACCCAGTTCAGGAACACGTTGCAGACCAGCGCAAATATGGACGTGTACATGATCGGCTTCGTATAGCCGATACCTTCCGTCGTGAACCGCAGCGCGAGGAAGATGAACATCCCGGGAGCCCCCAGCGAGATCATCTTCACGTAACCGATCGTCATATCGCGAAAGGCGATGTCGATGCCGATCGCGGCCAGTCCCGGCGCGGCAAGAAACCACGCGAAAAACATGATCGGGACCGCCAGGAAAATGCCGAGGTAGACACCCTGCCGGGTATAACGCCCGATCAGCGCCTCGTCGCCGGCGCCGTGGTGACGCGAGGAGATGGGCGAGATTGCCATGAGCACGCCGAGGACGAAGGCGAAACCCAGGAACCAGACGCTGCCGCCTACCGCCACCGCCGCCAGCGACTCCGCCCCGAGCTGCCCGGCCATCACCGCGTCGGTAAACTGCATGCCCGCCACCGAGAGGTTGTTGATGATCAACGGCCACGCGATGCTCAGGAGCGCTGCGGTCTCGCGCCCGAAACGTCGGACTATTTGCTGCATGTGCATCTGCCGTGACTGCCGGACTCACCCGGCCGGGATATCGGGACACGCTCGAGCCAGCTCACCCTGGCGAAATATGCGAGGCCCTTCTACGTTCCACTCGGTCAATAGTGTAAAGTTGCTTCGCGTTCGTGTGAAACACTCTCTCCGGAGGCACTATGCTTCACGATGGTCGATCCGTTCGCGTTGCCGTGGTCGGCGGCTCGCGCATCCCCTTTTGTCGCTCACATTCCGTCTACAGGAAGTGCACCAACCAGGATCTCATGACCGCGGCCCTGCAGGGCCTCGTCAACAAGCTCGACCTGCGCGGCCAGACCATGGGCGATGTCGCCCTGGGAGCCGTCATCAAGCATTCCCGCGACTGGAATCTCGCCCGCGAGAGCGTGATCGACTCGGGGCTGACGCTGAAAACGCCGGGAATGGACCTGCAGCGCGCCTGCGGCACCAGCATAGAGGCCGCGATCCTCATTGCCAACAAGGTCGCTCTCGGCCAGATCGACTGCGGGATCGCGGGCGGCACCGACACCGTCAGCGATGCACCCATCGTCTTCCGCGACGAGTTCCGCCACATTCTGCTGGACGTGCATGCCGCGCGAACCGCGATGAAGCGCATCGCGCCGTGGTTCCGGCTGCGCCCCCGGCATTTCGCGCCGCAGTTTCCGGGTGTCGTCGAGCCACGCACGGGCCTGTCGATGGGCGAGAGCATGGAGATTACCGCGAAGCAATGGGACGTGCAGCGCGAACACCAGGACCAGCTCGCCCTTGCAAGCCACGTGAAGGCGGCCGCGGCGTACGATGAAGGCTGGTACGAGGATCTCGTCGTGCCCTTCATGGATGCCGAGGAAGACAACAACATTCGCCGCGACACTACCTTCGAGAGGCTGCAGAAGCTGAAGCCCGTATTCGACAAGTCGGCCGACGGCACGTTGACCGCGGGCAACAGCACGCCGCTGACCGACGGCGCCGCTGCGATATTGCTCGCAAACGAAGACTGGGCGCGCAAGAAGAACCTGCCGATACTCGCGTACCTGACGTTCGCGAAAGTCTCCGCCGTCAACTTCATTAACGAAGAAGGCCTGCTGATGGCGCCCGCCTACGCGGTGTCGGACATGCTGAGGCAGGCCGACCTGCGCCTCCAGGATTTCGATTATTACGAGATTCACGAGGCGTTTGCGGCACAGGTTATCGCCACGCTCAAAGCCTGGCAGTCCGAGAAGTTCTGCAGGGAAAGGCTCGGCCGCAACGAGGCCATGGGGCCGATCGACCTCTCCAAGCTCAACGTCAAGGGCGGCAGCGTCGCGATCGGTCACCCGTTCGGCGCAACCGGCGCCCGCGTCGTCGCGACGATGGCGAAGCTGCTCAGCGAAAAAGGCTCCGGGCGGGGGCTGATTTCGGTCTGTGCCGCGGGCGGCATGGGCGTCACCGCCATCCTGGAAGCTGCGTAAGCTCCTGCAGTTTCTATTGGTTCAGGGGTTGCGGGAACGCTGCACGGCGTCGAGCGCCTTGTCGATGCGCTCCTTCGCCTGCGCCGTCACGCCGCCTCGCTCGTATTCGTCGACGACGAACGACTCGAACCGGTCGACGAGTTCGTCCATGTTGCTCACCGCGAATTCGTGCTCGCGCCGCACTTCTTCCGGTGCGTTCTCGTACGCCTTGAACAGGTCGATCCAGCGTTCGCTCTGCTTGCCCAGACCTATGAGGCGGTAGAACTGCGGCCCGGCTCGGTCCTTGTCGCCGGCGACGAGGCTCCAGATGCCGGCGACCAGCGCGGCAGGCACGAGCAGCAGGTCGCGCAGCCCGTCCACGAGCAGTTTTGCCTGGAATACGAACAGGTCCCGTATCAAGGTCCAGCGATCGGGGTAATCATTCGGCGAATCCGGCTTGGGTTCCATTGTCGATGACCGTCGTAAATGTGAGTCGTGACAATCGATTATAGCGCTTGCGGCGCCCGGCCAGCGGTGGCACGCGACGGGCCTTTGCAGTAGTGTTACGGCGTTCGCACACGGGC
>Ga0316194_10001120_pt1 | contig 18320 bp, 11 predicted proteins | sample CroRivsedime1_MG_FD_204936 | JGI IMG/M metagenome (GOLD analysis project Ga0316194, IMG submission 204936) | Coastal sediment microbial communities from Maine, United States - Cross River sediment 1 | ecosystem: Environmental > Aquatic > Marine > Coastal > Sediment | place: USA: Maine...
CCTGCGTCGCGTCTCCGATTGGCACGTGCTCAGAGCATTCAGCTGGAACTACACGTGGGACCAGTTGGTGTTCGTCGGCCGACGCCGCACATCGGTGGGACGGCGCGGCGGCAGGGACATGCCGGTTCAGTAGGCCTGCCGGTATTCGGTGTTGCCGATTGCCGGACAGCGCGATGGCAGGGGCATGGCGGTCAAACGCACCCGTCGCCGACCGCCATCCGTCGTTCAGTTCTGATGGAGGCGGCCGGCGACCGGGAGCCAGGTCGGTTCTCCCCATCCGAGTTCGGCGTCGGCGTTCCCCTGCGTGTTCGTGAACCGGAAGTAGAAACGCGATGTCGAGGGTCGGTAGATACCAACCGTGTCGATGCCGTCCCTCGTCCAATCCGCTGCGACCATACGATCGCCGGGGTTGCCGTAGATGAACGACACGTCGGCGATGCCTTGTGTGTTCGTGTTGCGGAAGTAGACGAGGCCGGTCGATTCTCGATGGAGCCCGACGGTGTCGACCCCGTCGCCGGTGAAGTCCCCGACGAACGCCTTGTCCCCCGGGTTCCCGAAGTAGTAGGCGTAATCGGCGGCACCAAGCCCGCCGCTGCCGTCGCCGAGTCGATTGATCACGTAGACACGCCCTTCGGACTGCCGGTAGATCGAAACCGTGTCGCATCCGTCTCCGTTGAAGTCTCCGGCCAACGGCACATCGCCCGGGTTGCCGAAGTAGAACTCGACGTCCGCGTTTCCCTGGGTGCTTGAGTTGCGCAGGTACACGAACCCGTCGCTCTGGCGGTAGAGGCCCGGAGTCTCAGAACCGTTGCAGTCCCAGTCGCCGACGAACGGCACGTCTCCGGGGTTGCCGTAGTAGAACACGCTGACCGTCGTGTCTGGGGCCCGCAGCCGCCACACGCCGGTCGCCGGGTCTACGAGGCCGACCGAGTCGTGGATCACCGGATCGGGGGCTGGTCCGGGTCCGGGTTCTGCGCTGCCGCCCGGTCCGTATTGCGGCGGCGGCTGGTTCTTCTCGAACGCACCGAGGTCGGGGAGGCCGTCGATGGTGAATCCGTCGTTGAGGTTGGCGAGGGTCGTTCCGCGATTGATGCCGGCGGACGCTGCGGAGAGGCGGAGGTCGCGGCTCCCGGGAGTGACGGGAACGTCCCAGCTCGCAGTCAGGCTCGCGTCGACGAGGTCCGAGAAGGCAACTGCCGTGCCGTGGTCCTCAACTCCCGGGGGTAGGTCCGTGATGCGGTTGTATCGCACGTTGTCCCACTTGAAATACGGAGCGGATGCTCCGCCGACCGCTCTCGTTGTGCCCCAGCCGTCGTAGTCGAAGTCGCGGAACCCGCTCGGTGCGACGGTCGTGAACTCGAAGGCGTACGCGGTGCCAAGGAACAGATTGTTCCGGAAGATGGCATTCGTCCACGGCACACTCGGATCACCAAGGCCATTGTTGTGCTTGACCGCGGTGTTGTGAGCGACCACCAGGCCGCTCGGGCTGTTGTTGAGCTTGATGGGGTTGGATTCGAGATTGAACAGCTCGTTCCGGAACAGGTACGCGGGACCGCCGTAGATCGGCTGCACGCTGATGCCCATTCGGGCATTCGTGACACGGTTGCGCCAGACGCGGACGTTGGCGCGGTTGTAGTCGACCTCGATGCCGTCGTCGACGCAGTAGGCGGCGTCGTTGCCGTACACGTCGTTGCCGTAGGACGGTCCGGTAGAGGGCTGCACTGAGATGCAATCCCCGAAGTAGGTCACCCGGTTGTAGCACGCAACGTTGCCCGTGCCCCGCAAGTCGATCCCCCGTTCGCTCGGAATGCCGGCCTGTGGCCACGCGGTTCGTCCGGTGATGGTGTTGTTGCAGACCGTCTGGTTCGACTCATCGCCTGAGCCCCGGCGGTTGTAGACACCGAAATCGACATCGCGGATGGTGTTGTCCTCGATGACGATGTCGTGGGTGCGCTGCGCATCGACACCCCAACGGCCTTTCTGTATCACGAGGTTGCGCACGATCACGTACCCGGTCGGCGTGTCGAATGCGCCAATGGAGATCACTTCGCGATCAGTGCCGCGGCCGTCGACGATCGCCTGCCCGGAGTCCGGACCGACGAAACTGATCGGACGGGCGGCCGTTCCGCTTGTGGTGATCGTGAATCCGTCATACGTGCCCACGGCAACGTGGAACACATCCCCCGGCACCGCGGCATCAGCCGCCGCTTGAAGGCCCCGGAACGGATTCAACGCCGAACCGTCGCCGCCTCCGGCGCCGGGAATCACGGCGAGCTGCCGCCCCGTCGGATCGGCGACCGGTTGGGTGCGGGCAGCGCCTGTCACGGTTCGTGTTGTGCCGCCGCCATCCGGATCGGTGAGCGTCAGGCGAAGCTCATACGAGACACCGGGGTCCACGAACATGGCGCTGGCAGCCCAAGAGTTGAGGCCGAGCGGGCTCCCGTTGACGATGACGGACGGATAGGCGCGTATGGCCGGGGAAGCCATCTTCCAGTCGGATGTGCCGGCTGGTCGGAACTCGAGCGTCATGGCCGAATCGAGATTGTCGTCCCCGGTGATCTCCCAGTAGACGCCGATGTGATGGAACGTGGTATCGACGCGAACGGCACCCGCACTCACCGAGTTCTGGGGCGCCGCGCCTGCGGGGACGGTGCCGACGACAAACATCAGCACCACGACGAGTGTTGCGAGGGTGGTTCGGCGCGCGGCCACGTTCCGTATCGTAGTTGACACGGAGCGCGCGCACCACAGTTGTGCCGCAATTCCGCGTACCCAGGGTTCACCACGTCCTATTTGGCGTCGTGAGCCCGCGGAATGGAACGTACCGCGGGCCGGGGACGCCAAATAGAACGCCTACAACCCTGGGTACGCGATGGGCTGTACCGCGGGCCGGGGACGCCAAATAGGACGTCTACAACCCTGGGTTCGCGGACTCGGCGCGGGACCAGGCGACGGCGTTCTCGTAGGAGCCGACGTAGACGTGGTAGTCCGCAGCGGTCGCCGCATTCTCCAGGTTCACGTACACCCGCCCATCCGACGGCCGATACACAGCCACCGTATCGTCCCCGTCGCCGTCCCAGTCGCCGGCCAGGATCACATCGCCGGGATCTCCGTAGAAGAATTCGAAGTCGGCGACGCCGGTGGTCAGCGAGTTCCGGAAGTAGGCGAACCCAGACGACTGGCGGTAGAGGCCGACGGTGTCGATCCCGTTGCCATCAAAATCGCCGACGAACGGAACATCTCCCGGATTTCCGAAGTAGAAGTCGTAGTCGGCCGCACCCAACCCACCGCCATCCTCTCCGAGGCGGTTGATCACATACACGCGCGCCTCCGACTCGCGGAAGATCGACACCGAATCCGTGCCATCGCCGTCGAAGTCGCCGACCAACGGCCAGTCGCCGGGATTCCCGAAGAAGAACTCAGAATCGGCAACACCCTCAGTATTCGAGTCCCGCACGTAGACGAACCCGTCGGAGCGCCGATACAACCCCGGTGTTGCCACCCCATCGCCGTCCCAATCCCCCATGAACGGGACGTCGCCAGGATTCCCGAAGTAGAAGCCGTCCATGCCGTCGCCGACCTCCAGGCCGGCCCACAGCTTCCACTGGCCGCCCTCATCAATCAACCCGACCGAATCACATACCCCGTCGACACAGGGTGCCGACCGCGAATCCGGCAGCGGAACGTCGGCCGCCGCAGCGTGCGGCGTCGGGTTGATCGCCTGGTGACGATCGCGCCAGTCGTCGGCGTCGAGATCAACCGGCGCCCACAGCTCCCAGTGGAGATGCGGACTCACACCCTCGGCATTGCCAGAGTCGCCGACCCAGCCGATGAGTTGCCCGGCCTCGACATGAGAACCCGAAACGAGGCCGTCGGCGATGCCCCAGGCCTGGCCGTCGTCGGTCCCTGGCGAATCGTTGTTGAGGTGGATGTAGTAGCTCTTCCAACCGTCGTCGTGCTCGATCGAGATGGCGCAGCAGGTGCTGCTGACCCAGCCGATCGTTCCGGCTGCCGCGGCGACCACCGGAACACCTTTGACGCCATACGTCAGGATGTCGACGCCCAGATGCCCGCGGCTACACCCGTCTCGGCAGGCGCCCCACGTGTCCGAGAAGTAGTGATCACCCTGGACTGGGAAGATCATCGGATAGAGGCCGTCCTCGGCCGGGGCGGGTAGCGGGTCGGGTTGCTCCGGCATCGGGAAGTCCGCCCACGCGGGGAGCGCGGCGATTGCAACAACGAGGGCGAGCGCGACTGCCGTCAGGCGCGCGAGGCGGCGCGAGTGGTCGAGGGCAAAAGCACCCATGGGAGATCTTCGGCGTACAGATGAAGAATCTTGAATCATCGGTTCCGTGAAAGGGGTTGGCGACGTTTCATCAGGCGGGGTATCGGGCCGATGGCTCCGCAACTATCCGGCCCGTATCACCTGAGCATAGGGACCGATCGAGTATTCGTAGTCGGCGACACCCTGCGCGTTGCTGAGCTTGACGTACAGGATGCCGACGGATGGGCGGAATACGGCGACCGTGTCCACCCCGTCTCCGTTCCAATCGCCGGCGAGGATTTGGTCATCCGGGTCGCCGTAGATGAACGAAGAATCCGCGGCGCCCTGCGCGTGGTAGTTGCGGAAGTAGACGAGCCCCGTGTACTCCCGATGCAGCCCGATCGTGTCAATACCATCGCCGTTGAAGTCGCCGGCGAAGGGCTTGTCGCCCGGATCTCCGAAGTAGTAGTCGAGGTCGGCCGCACCGAGTCCCCCACCGTCCTCACCGAGGCGGTTGATCACATAGACGCGGCCTTCGGTTGCACGGTACAGGGAGACCGTGTCGCAGCCGTCGCCGTTGAAATCGCCGGCGATCGGGATGTCGCCGGGGTTCCCGAAGTAGAACGTGATGTCCGCAATCCCCTGGGTATTCGAGTCCCGGAGATACACGAATCCATCCGACTGGCGATAGAGACCCGGCGTCCTCGTGCCGTTGCAGTTCCAGTCGCCCGAGAACGCGATATCGCCCGGCACGCCGTAGTAGAAATCTCTGATGGAGGGCTCCGAGAGAACGGGCGTGAGCGACCACACCCCTGATTGGCTCACGGTGAAGATCCCGCTGCAATCCTGAGTGATCGGACACGGGTCTTCGGGGTTGTAGCTGATTGCCTGGACGGCAGCAGCAGCGTCGATACGGCCGTAGCCACTCGTTTCGTCCCACCCGGGCTCTTCGATGTCAATGGCCGACCCGGTCAGCATGTCCCGGACATACTCCGGCGATGCGGTCGGGTTCACCGAACGCATGAGCGCCACCGTCCCGGTCACGTGCGGAGCGGACATCGATGTGCCGTTCCACATGTAGTAGCCCCACACCCCGAATTCATCGAACGTCTCTTGCCAAATACCGGCGTATTTCGACCCGCCGGGTGCGACCACATCGAGTGCGTCGCCGTGCGCGCTGTAGTCAGCAGGCACGTCGGCGATCGTTGTGGCCCCCACCGCGATCGTCAGAGGGTGATTTGCCGGCGTCGAAACGAACGCGCTCCCGTCGTTACCGCTCGACGCCACAACAACGATGCCGGCTTCATGTGCTTCTTCCACCAGGAAGTCGATCACGTGGTCCGAGCAGGTCGGCCATGGAGCGGTGCAGTCCAAGCCGAGCGAGAGGTTGATCACGTCCGCGTCGTGGTCGATCGCCCAGACCATGCCCTGGTAGATCGTCAGTGTGGAGGCCATGGAATCTTTGTCCATGACCTTGACGGGCATGATCGAAGCCCCCGGAGCGACGCCCGCCGCGCCGATGCCATTGTCGGTGCACTGGGCAATTGTTCCCGTGACATGGGTGCCATGCCCGTTGTCGTCAAGCACGGCCGCGAGACCAACCTGTCGGGTGATGCCGTTGTAAGGATCCACGTACTCGTGACACGCGAGGTCCTTTCCGTCCACACCAACACCCGAGTCGAGCACCGCTACGACCGTTCCGGTGCCATCGCCGGAGTCCCACGCGATTGGTGTGTTGATCTGCTGGAGATTCCACTGCGACTCGAACAAGGGGTCGTTCGGCACGCCGTGGGCCTCGTAGCGGTAGTTGAAGGCAACGTCCTGCACTCCGGGCATCGATTCGAGGCGCCGATAGGCGGCTTCGATCGATTCACCGGGACGAGCACTGCGCATCTCCCACGCCGCATCCGGGGAGGCGGAGTATCGCCTCCAACTTGGTTCGAATTGGATGAGGAACGGCTCGTCGGCAAGCATGTCGGAGTTCGGCACCGTCGGGAGCTCTGGGCTGTTGGCCTCCGCGCCGTGCGGGCCCGCGAACAGCACCGCTGCGAAGGTGACTGCCACCATCAGTGCCGACGCGACTCGATGCATCGATAGTGACTCGTCCATACTCGGTGTTCTCTGCGATCTAGCTTCGCTGCCAGGCGACGGCGTTGGGGTAGGTCCCAACATAGACGTAGTAGTCGGCAACCGTCGGCGCATTCGCCAGATTCAGGTACACCCGGCCGTCGGAAGGTCGATAAACCGCGACCGTGTCGTCCCCATCTCCGTCCCAGTCGCCTGCGAGAATCACATCACCCGGGTTGCCGTAGAAGAACTCGAGATCTGCGTTCCCCGTCGTCAGCGAGTTCCGGAAGTACACGAAACCTGAGGACTGTCGATACAGGCCGACGCTGTCGATTCCGTTCCCGTCGAAGTCACCGACGAACGGCAGGTCACCCGGATTCCCGAACAGGTAGGAGTACTCCGCACCACCGAGGCCCGTATCGTTGGATCCCAACTGGTTGATGATGTACAACATCTGGTTCGATGGACGGTAGATCGACACCGTGTCCCGACCGTTGCCGTTGAAATCACCGACGATGGGCAAGTCGCCGGGATTCCCAAAGTAGAACTTGATGTCCGCGTTGCCCTGAGAGTTGCTGTTCCTCAGGTAGACGTAGCCGTCCGAACGCCGATAGAGACCAGGCGTTGCGATTCCGTCGCCGTTCCAGTCCCCCATGAACGGAACGTCACCGGGATTGCCGAAGAAGAACCCGTCCATGCCGTCGCCGATTTCCGGGCTGCCCCACAACCACCACTGGCTGCCGGCATCTACCAGCCCGACCGAATCACATGTGGATCCGCTGCAGGGTGCGGGCCGCGTGTCCGGAAGCGGCTCCGACTCGAACTCGACCCACACGTTGGTCGAGGCCATCACCGCCGAGGTTCGCAGGGTGCTCGGAAGGCCCCCGCCCGACGCGGTAACTTCCCATGTACCGGGGCCAATCGGGATCGACCATCCTCCGCCCGGGTTGGTCTGAACCGTTGCAGTGCCCGCACTCACCAAAACACCGGCTGTGCCTTCACCCAGGTCCATCCGGTTGTTGTTGTTCTTGTCGTCGTAGACCACACCGGTGAGAGCCGGTTCCGTATCCTTCGGCCGAGCGAGGATGACGGTCCACGTGCTGCTGGGTGCGTGATGTCCGACCCCGACCTCACGGAACGTCTGTGGGATTGATCCCTGCCCCATCACCGACTCGCGATGCCCGGAGTCCGAGTTGAGGAAGCCGATCAGCATCGAGGCCGGAGTGCGGTAGCCGCGGCCGATGTTCTCGCCCCAACTCGACCAGCCGTAGTTCACCTCCGCCAATGCTTGCGGAGGGCCGAATCCCGTGACCGGGTTGTAGTGGGCGAAGTAGCTGTACGCCACCATGTCATCGGTCCGAAGCTGAGCAGCATCACTGATGACGTCGCCAACGGCGACCGGTGGGCGAGCCTGGAAGCTCGCGACCAGGTCCCGAACTGAGCCGGAGAGGTGGGTCGCCGCATAGGCGGCCGGGTCGCGCCTGGCTTCGTTGAGGTCGTAGATGAACTGCTGCTCTTCTGCCGTGACCTCAGTAGCGAATGCCGGTGCGACCGACAGGGCCAGGACGAACCCAACAATCAGAGCCGGCAGGAGCAGAAGTCGCTGCACCGCCATGCCCTAGCGACCTCGGGACCAGGTCACGGCGTTGGGATAGGACCCCACGTAGACGTAGTAGTCGGCCGCCGTTGGTGCGTTCTTCAGATTCACATAGACGCGGCCGTCCGAGGGTCGGAAGACTGCCACCGTGTCGTCACCATTGCCGTCCCAGTCGCCGGCGAGAATCACGTCGCCCGGGTTGCCGTAGAAGAACTCCAGGTGGGCAATACCCGTCGACAACGAGTTCCGGAAGTACACGAACCCGGACGACTGGCGATACAACCCGACGGAGTCGACCGAGTTGCCGTCGAAGTCACCAACAAACGGGACGTCACCCGGGTTCCCGAAGTAGAAGTCGTAGTCGGCCGCGCCCAATCCGCCGCCGTTGACACCAAGACGGTTTATCACATACACCCGTGCCTCTGATTCGCGGAAGATCGAGACGGTGTCCTTGCCGTCGCCGTTGAAGTCGCCCACCAGTGGCCAGTCACCCGGGTTCCCGAAGTAGAAAGTGGTATCTGCAACCCCCTGGGTGTTCGAGTTCCTCAGGTACACAAAGCCGTCGGAGCGCCGATAGAGGCCCGGTGTTGCGACTCCGTCGCCATCCCAGTCGCCCATGAAGGGAACGTCGCCGGGGTTCCCGAAGTAGAACCCGTCCAGGCCGGACCCCGAGGCAAGCCCGTCCCACAACTGCCACTCACCACCCGCGTCGACCAGCCCGACCGAGTCGCACAAGCCGTTGGGACAGGGTGGGGTCTGCGGCGTCGGTGGAGCGATCACGAGCGGGCCCGGAACGAACCAGTCGCTGAGCGGCCACTGGTAGCTCGCGGACCTGGTGCCGTCCTGCCAGCCGGGAGAGACCCACGAGCCGGTCCAGATGCGCCAGTCGGTCTCATTGTCGAGGTTGAACCAGATGAAACCGAATACGTTCGGTTTTGCCTTGACGTACGCGAAGAGGTCTCTGACCCACTGCGCTTGGTCGCCACCGCAGCTACGGCCCGTCGCCGTCTGGGCAACGATGATCGGTTTGTCGGCGCTGATGGCCGTGAGTTCGCTGATGCCGAGATCGAGCGCCTCGGCGACGCTCTCCCACTTCGTCGAGAGGCACGTCCCGAAGTTGTATCCGGAGAACGAAAGCACATCGACGTAGTCGTGGCCCGGGTAGTAATCGGCGATCGATCCGCAGCCGGGCGACGTCCACCCGTTGGGTGCAAACGCCCACCGAACCTTGGTCTCATCGAGTCCGCGGCTCCGGAATATGTCTACGAATTTGCGGTAGGCGGCCTGGAAGTTGCCCGGGTCGCATCCGTACGGCACCCAGGTGCCGTTGGCTTCCTGGAGAGGTGCGATGATGAGGCTTCGGCCGTCACCCTGGGAAAGAAACAGCTCAACGTGCGACACCCATTCGTGGATCTGCGCGTCGTAGTCGCCTCGGGCGATCCGGTAGGCCGACGTGTTGATGACGATATTGGCAAATGGGGTGGCCTTGCCTTGCCATACGCCTTCGAGAAGCTCGCGCGTGTTCGACCATCCGTCGGGACCCGCATACGGTTCGGGGATTCGGTGGAATGTCCCGCCGAGTGTTGCGCGACCGCCCGCGGCCGCTGCGAGGCCGTCGAAATCGCTCCCGGCGTGGAACACACTGGAGTACATCCCGCTGTGGACCTCGTCCTCGATGACGACCTCGCCGGCGCCGGCGGCGGGCGCGACAGATACGATCAGCCCGACAAGCGCGAGCACCACGGTCCAGCGACGAACACCCCTCATCACGTCGTTATCGGCGCCGTTCAGGCGTCGCTTGAATGGAGATTCGTTCGATCGACTCCGGCTTTTCCAAGATAGAGAGCACCGGAAAACCATAAGGTGGGTTCGAAGAAAACGGTCTGGGTCATCGCGGTAGAGGCGACAACAACCAGCGCGATCGCGCCGATCGTCCCTCCGCCCCATCGCACAATGACGTAGACAACCGCAGCAAAGGCGAACAACCCGAGCAGGCCGGTCTCGCCGAGAAGCTGCAGACCCAGGTTGTGCGGCTCCTGCATGCCGGGCGTCGCCCAGCCGACCCCGAGGCCGATTCCCGAGATCGGGTGGGTCTGGTACGCCTCCACGTAGCGAGGCCAGACGACCGATCGAGTGTCCTGCGCACCAATCCCTTCCTCCACGAAGCCTTCGATCGGGGCACCGAGTGAGGCGCCCTGCGACAGGCGGTAGTCGACAGCCTCGGCGAGATCGGTGCCGACGCCGGGCCGATCGGCAATCCAGAACGCAGCGACGAGGAGCACAGCGACCGCAAACGCCACACCGAGGAGCCGCAGCAGGCGCAGCCACGGCGTGCGGTCGCGAAAGTGCACGAAGAACGCTGCAGCTGCCACGGCGACGACGAAGCCGAGCCATCCTGTGCGGCTCATCGTCATGAACGTCCCGGCTCCAAGGCCGCCAACGACCGCAGCGTTGAGCCACCACCGGCTGAACGCCCACCCTCGCGCCCACGCCGCCATCACGAGTGCGGCCCACAGGTTCATCCACGCCGCCGCATAGCCCGGGTCCTGGTGCCAGTTCGTCAACGCAACGAAACCCTCGGTCAGGTAGGTCGCCTTGCCAACACGGTCGATCCCGGGCAGGTCGTCGATTGCCTCGATGATGTCGGCGCCGAACGTCCCAACGATCGCGAACGACAGGACCGTCGCTGTAACAGCCATCGCGACAGCCGACCAGACGACTGCTCGCATGATCGAACGGTCGAGATCGAACTCGCGGAGCGCTCGGTCGACGACGAGGAGCAGCAGTGTTCCTACAAGGAGTGCAAGCCACAGCCGTGCGCCTCGAGCCTCCGGCAGGCCGGACCACCCCACGGTCGTCGCAACGAGGAGCACACCAACCGCGATTGACGCTCGGCGATCCCAGGGCCACCGCCGCTCGCCGAGTCCGTCGACCGCGTCCCACACCACCAGGGCGATGAGGGTGAGCAGGTACGGCTTCCAAGAGATTCCCGCCGGGACGAACACGGTGTGGAGCGGGAGGAGGAAGACGAGGGCAACAACCATCCATCGGCGTACGTCGGTGAGTTCGATCGCGCGACTCCTGGCGAGGAGTGAGGTCACGCCCGATCCCGCCAATGCGCGAGTGTTCCAACGCCTGCAAGCAAGACCATTGCTGTCGCTTCACCCGCGAGGAACGCCGTCCCAACCCTGAGAACCGGCTCGGTCGTGGTCACGGCAAGCACCATCGCGGCCACCACGAGACTCGAGACCCAGACAATGGCCATGCGGCCGGTCTCGCCCCGGGCGATGTAGATCTGATTCAGGAACAGTGCGATCAACGCGGCACCCACTCCGGCAGCTCCAAGCGCCGCCAGATGCGACGACGGACGGAACTCGCCGCCGTACAGGAAGTCAACAACGGTGGGGCCGAGAATCCACCCGGAGATGCCGAACACGATCATGGTGGCGACGCCGATCAAGCCAAGCTTCCCGGCCCACGCGCTCAGCCGGTGTTGCTCTCCTCGCGCCGCCAAGGCGGTGAAGTCCGGGAGCACGCGGGCCACGATGTTGTACGACGAGGTGACGGGACCCCGGAACAGTGTGAACGTGATGAAGAAGACACTGATCGCGGCCGCGGTTCCGCCGACGAACCCCACAACGATCGGGCCGACGGACAACACGAGTTGCGAGGCACCGGTGGCAATGATCAGCGGACCGAGGAACCCGATGCCCTGTGCCGAAGCGTCCTGCAGCGGCTCGCCGCGATAGCCACCCGAGAACGGCCGCACGATCAGCACCGAGAGCGGGCCGAGGCTCATCGCGATGGCGAACGCCAGCGTCGTCGGACTGACGGCCGCCACGAACAGAGAAAGGATGACAAGCGCAACCCCCTCGATGGCAATCGCTGCGCCGTAGGCATGGAATCTGCGCCGGCCGGCGAGGTAGCCGCGGGCGACCGCAAGCATGCTTCGTCCGGCAAGGTTGACGAGCATGACAAGGCCGTACACGGCAGCCCCGTCGAAGAACCGATCGAGCGTCGCAAACACGAACCCGACGCCCAACACGATTCCGATGGCGATGGTTCCACCCACCAGAAGGATTCCGGTACGGTCTCCTGCGGTTCGCCCGCCGGTGATCGTCAAATGACGGGTGACGTACTGCTCCACCGGCAGGAGGAGCACCGTGAAGACGAGGAACATCACCGTCCACATCACGCCGATCGGTGCGAATTCGTCGGTCCCCAGCATCCGACCGGCAACCACCTGGTACACATACACCGAGAAGGCGCTCACCATCGTCCCGAGGATCATTGCGGCGGTGCCGGAGATCCTCGGACGTGTGGCAACTCTCGGTTGGGACGGGGAGGGCTCCATACATCCGGCACGATAACGACGTGGCCGCTGTGCCGGTAACCTTCAGGATCAATGCCACAGCCCCCTGTCACCATCATCCTCCCGGTCTTCAACGAGGTGGAGACGATCGACGGGACCCTCACCTCGCTCATCGGCCAGGATTACGAAGGTGCCTTCGACCTGATCGTCGCCGATGGGGGCTCCACCGACGGCACGCGCGAGAAGCTCGAGCGGTGGGCAGACACGACGCCGAATGTGACCGTGATCGACAACGATCGACGCGTGCAGTCATACGGCCTGAACGCGGCCGCCGAAGCGTCCGACTCCCCCTTCCTGGTGCGCGCCGATGGCCACACCCACTACGCACCCGACTACGTGCGCCAGTCGGTCAACACCGTCATCGAGACGGGCGCCGCGGCCGGCGGCCGGATGAACCCGGTTGGCACAAATCCGTTCGGGCGTGCGGTCGCTGCCGCCATGAACAGTCGCCTCACGATGGGCCCCGCGCGTTTCCATCACGCCAACCGGCGCGAAGTGGTCGACACCGTCTACCTCGGCGCCTTTCCCAGGGAGGACTTCCTCGACCTCGGCGGTTTCCGAGCGTTCCCGTCGGGCGCCGCCGAGGATGCCGACTTCTACCACCGCTGGAACCGCACAGGCAGAACGGTCGTCGTCGACCCCGTGATCCACTCCGAATACACGCCGCGACAGGAGCCGGGGGCATTGTGGAGCCAGTACTACCGGTACGGCCTCGGCAAGTCCGAGATGTTGTGGATCAACGGGCGCCTTCCTTCACCTCGGCCGCTTGCGCCCGCGATCCTCGTGGTCGGACTAACGAGCGCCGGGGTGGCAGGGATGATCACCAAGAAGTGGTGGCCGTTCTTCCTCGGGCTCGGGTCGTGGCTCACCGTCGTCGGCACCGTGGCAATCCGCTCCCGCGAGTCGATGGTACGCGTGATGGCGGCCGCCATGATCATGCACACCTCCTACGGCTTCGGCGTATTGCAGGGCCTGGTGAGAGGACCGCGCGCAGTGGCGTACCTGAAGGAAGGGCAGGGTCGGACGCTCCCGCGCAAGGCTTAGCCCCTCCGCGCCGCTCCGGCCTCAGCGGCAAGAAGCCCCCTCCGCGTCCGAGCATCCGCTCGAACGCGCCTCCCCCACTGCGTGGGAGAGGCAAAGACCCCTGTCTCTCCCCTCCCTCACGAAGTGGGGGAGGGTGCCCGAGCGCAGCGAGGGCGGGAGGGGGCGGCCTGGGAGTCAACACCGCGAAGATGAGGCCCGTCGCGCGTTCAAGACGACCCCTCCGCTGCGCTCCGGCCTCAACGGCCGGTGCTCGCGCCTCCCCCACTCCGTGAGGGAGGCGAAGAGTTGGGGGCGGCGGCTCCCCCGTGCGGGGTGTGGAACCACTCACCCTTCACTCGGCCGCTCACGACGCGAATGGGGATCCAGAGGGCGGCCAGCACGGCGAGGAACGGGTACCGCACGACGTAGCGGAGCGGGACATCGTCACGGAGCAGGAACGGAATCGGCTGGAGGAACTGCCCCGCCGCAGCACTGATCCATATCCACGGAGAGAACAGGAGGCGGCTGCGAGTCGAAACAGCAGCAACCGCCAGCAGACCGGAGATCAGCGCGACAAATGACCGTCCAGGTTGAACGAGCCTGAGGCCTTGATCGAACAAGCTGAATGACCGGCTCTTGGCCGCCGCCGACCACAAGGGCCGCAGATGCAGCCTCGCCACCTCACGTTTGCCGGACATCCATCGGGAACGCTGGCGAACGGTGGTCGACAGATCGGTCGGCTTCTCGTCGCGAATCCTCACGTCGTGGAGCCACGCCACGCGCAGGCCGGCCAAGGCGGCACGCACACCGATCTCTTGATCCTCAGTGAGCGAGGTCCCGAATCCGCCGATCTGATCGAGCGCCTCTGCGGTGAATGCCATCCCGGTGCCGCCGAGATCGCTCGACCATCCGAGATTGTCCCGGGCGAGTTGCACCATCCGGTTGCCGGCCCAGTACGACATCGCGGACGCTGTGGCGAGGATGGAGCCCTCCGGGTTCTCGACATCGAGGTAACACTGAACGATGTCGTGGCCGGCATCGAGTTCATCGGCGATCCTCGTCAAGGCTCCGGCCGGCAGCCGGTTGTCGGCATCGAACACCACAAGCGCCTCATCATCATCGAGCGGATAGCTGGCGAGATACCAGGACAGTGCCGCGCCTTTGCCTCCAGGACCACTCGACCGCTCCACGGCCATCACCCCCCTGCCGATGGCGACTTGCGCGGTCTGGTCGGTGCAGCGATCGGCGAGAACCACAACCTCCGCTGCGGGATACGGGTCCGATGCGACGTCTTCAAGGATCCCGGAGATCACGGCCTCCTCATCATGGGCCGGCACGACGATCCGCAACCGGCGGCGGCCGGAACCCGGCGCGGCGGGGGGCCGATTTCTCCATCCCCACAGCGCAACAACCGCGTTGTACCCGGCGATCGAAAGGAGGATCACCTGTGCCGTCTTTGCGAGAACCCGTAGCATGACGGCCGAAGCGTACTGACCGAGGAACGACAGAGGTGATGGGCCGAGCATCAGACGGACCGATCATGGTGGTCTTGGGCACCCGGCCCGAGATCGTCAAACTCGCGCACATCACGAGAATCCTCGGCGACGACGGGGCTCTGGTGCATACCGGCCAGCACTACGACCCTGGGTTGTCTGATTCGTTCTTCGAACAATTGAACCTTCCGGAGCCGGAGGTGTTCCTTGAGATCGGCGGCGAATCGCGTGGTCGCCAGATCGGCCTTGCGGTGACCGCACTCGACCAGGTGTTCGGCGAGCGTCGACCGGCGGCTGTTGTTGTCCAAGGCGACACCAACACCGTCCTCGCGGCCGCGCTGGCAGCGAACGCACGTGAAGTCCCGATCGTGCACGTCGAAGCCGGCCTCCGCAGCAACGACCGGCGGATGCCGGAAGAACACAACCGGGTTGTCACCGACCACCTCGCCGACCTCCTGCTCGCTCCAACGGAGACGAGCCGTGCGAACCTGCTGGCCGAAGGGATACCGGACGAAAGAATCGTTGTCACCGGCAACACCGTTGTGGAGGCGGTCGGCGAGCTCATGCCGGACGCCGAAGAGCGTCGCGCTCTCGCTGCGTCGTTCGGGGTGGACCCTGGCCGGTTCGTGCTCAGCACGTTTCACCGTCCGGAGAATGTCGACGACCCGGACGTTCTCGAGTCCATCCTCGTGGAGCTCGCGGCGCTGCCCTTCCCGGTGCTGCTCCCGCTCCACCCGCGTGCCGTCGAACGCGTCGCCTCAGCCGGGCTTGGGAGTCTCCTCGACCGGGTCAAGGTCGTCGAACCGATCGGCTACCGCGAGTTCCTCGGGCTGGGCGCCGAGTCGGCGTTCCTCGTCTCCGACTCCGGCGGTGTTCAGGAGGAAGTGTCCGTCTACAAACGCCCGGTCCTCGTCGTGCGGCGGTCGACGGAACGGCCCGAAGTCATCGGGACATTCGCCGAGCGGGTCGAACCCGGGCCCGACATCTCCCGTGTCGCCAGCGAGTGGGCAGCCGACCTCGCCGCGGTACACAGCCGACTCGCTGATACGCCAAGCCCCTACGGTGACGGGTCGGCGTCCCAGCGGTCCGTAGATGCCATAAGGAACATGATCGATGCGTGAGATCCTCAGGCGGCGATTCGCCGCGATAGCACCAACCGATGCACCAGCCGAAGCACCGGCCGACGACCGCCCTCCGGTTCTGTCGTTTGGGTCGTGGGACGGTCTCAATCCGGGCGATCCCGCGGTGGTCGTCGTGTGCCACCCCGACTGGCGCGGCGTCCGAACCGCGGCGTACAGCTTTCGCGAGCCCACCATCGAGTGCGACGATCTCGACCGATGGAAAGACGGGATCATCGCCGGGCTGAGCGACAGCAACGTTGCAACCGTCGTCGTCCATGGATTCCCCCCCGGCTCGGGCGCGTTCATCCGTGCGGCTCACGGAGCCGGAATCGGCACGCGCGTTGTGCTGCACTCGTCAATGACCCAGCATGGCGCCGAAGCAGGTGAGGCCGCCGTCGCGAACGAAGTTCTTGCGCTGGCCGGTGGCGAGCTTCTGGATCGCGTGGGATTCGTGAAGGCAGGTCTCGCCGAATCGTTCACCGCTCTCGGATACCCGGCAGCGTATGTGCCGAACCGGGCGCCGGATCTCCCGTCGTACGAGGCACGCGACGTTGGACCGGGCCTCAACGTCGGGATCTTCGCCGAGCCGTTCTGGCGCAAGAACGTGGTAACCCAACTCGGCGCTGTTGCACTGCTCGACGATGCAACAGCGCATGTGATGCGACGACCAGACGTCGAATACCTGGATCACCTGCACCTCGTCGACCATGGCGAGATCCCGTGGGGCGATTTCGTCTCTCTCCAGGCATCGATGGACATCAATCTCTACGTCACGTTGTCGGAGTGCCACCCGCTGTCGCCGATCGAGTCGTACCTGACCGGCGTTCCAGCGCTCATGTCCAGGACATCTGACGTGTTCCGGAGCGACGCGACATTATGGGACCTCACGACGGCCGAGATCCCGGATGACCCGTCGGAGATCGCCAAGGCGATCCGACGGTTGATCGATCACGCCGAAGAAGCCACAAGACGTGCCGAACGCTGGATCGCACGCGCGGATGCAATCGCGGCGGACCGGTGGCGCGAGTTCGTTTCCTAGCCGGGCGTCACCGTCGACTCCAGGCTCCGCTCAAGAACAGGCATGGAGCAGCTGGAGAACAGACCGAGGGGGAGAACCAATCGCGTCCGTCTTCAGGACCCCGGTTAGCTCTTCAGGCGGAGCAACGGCTCGATCGCCCTCGCCCTGCCGATCTTGTGGGCACGTTCGGTTCGCTGGAAACCGCCGGAAGCGGGGTGGACCCGATGCCGGATGAGCGGCTCGGGAACGAGCCCCATCCTTCCTCCGGCGGCGACGACCTGCGACCAGTAGTTCCAATCCTCGCAATACAAGAACGCCAGGTCGGGAACGAAGGCGATCCCCTCGTCCCGCACCGACATGTCGACGAGCGCAGCGGTCGAGACGATCGGGTTCTCAGGAATAGCGGTGCGGCGGTCGAACGGCGGCTTCGCTTCGATCCCTTCGTATTCGCCGAAGAACTCAGTCCAGACGGCAACCGCCCATAACGAATCATCCTGTCGGAGCGCCTCCGCGGTCCGGCGGATGAAATCCGAGTCCAGCACGTCATCCTGGTCGACCAGGAGGAACGCATCACCCGACATCTCCTCGATCAGGCGGTTGCGCGCAACACACACGCCTCGGTTCGGTTGGTGGAAGACGCGGATCATCTCAGGACGGCGCGCCGCCCACCGATCGAGGGCGGCATCAACCTCCGCCGACGCACTTCCGTCGTCGATGATCAGGATCTCGTGTGGCACGACCGTCTGCGCCAGGATGGACTCGACACATTCGTCGAGAAAACCCGTTGTGGCGAACACCGGGACACCCACCGAGACCCGCGCGGCTCGTCGGGGACTGGGATCGCCGGTGGCAGCGACGGAGCCCACGCGGCGTTCGGCAGTGGCAGAAACCGGGGCCTCCCCCCGGAGGAGTGCTGCCAGATCGTCGGCCGTTTGCCACGTCGCCGCCTCAGGCCATAGAGCCGCGGCAACACTCCCCTCGACCACGAGCATTTGTATTCCGTCGGATCGCCACGCTGCCGTCGTCGCATCCGGTGGATTCAGCGCGTCTGCCACAACGACAAACGCCGGGGTGGCCGACGGCCGGTCTCCACGGCGAAGGCGATCGCCGAGCAGCTCTTTGACGCCGCCGAGCGCCTCCCACGTGGTGCCCGACCACACCTCGTCGTCCGCGTCGGAGTGTGAGACGGTGAGAACCGCTCGCGGCACGGATGCCACGGCCCGCATCACGTCGCCCGACCGGTTCTCCCGCGACACCGGGCCGGGCGCCCATACGCCGTTCCCGCTCCGCCCGGCTGTTCGCTCAACCTGACCCGCAGCGCTCGTCACCAGTTCGGCATCGACTCCCAGTTCACCGAGCAGGGAC